>OLIH01000145.1_pt1 | contig 78288 bp, 75 predicted proteins | sample 1609721 | NCBI WGS metagenome assembly OLIH01 (sample SAMEA4350157, study PRJEB24818) | metagenome | biome: human; feature: gut; material: faeces | place: Denmark | collected 2013-09
AGTAGGGGGCGGCCCGTGGTAAAAGTGTGGTTGCCAGACTTTTCGGGGCTCCCTTTAGGGAGCGACCACAGGAGATAGGCCCTTATAGGGCCTGTTCAAACCACCCGTTCAACGGGTGGTTTTGATTTCTTTATCCGGCCCCGAGTTTTTCTCAAAGATATGCCTTAAAAGTGATTTTCGGCATCCTAAACAAAAATACCGCTGTTTTTTCTACGATAGAATTTTGGGGGAAAAGCAGAAAATTCTGTTCTTCGATAGAGAAAAAATGATTTTGGGGACGATTTTCGAAAAGTTCATAAATTGTTTACAATTTGAGAGGTCCAAAAATGAGAAAAAGCAGCCCACATTGATCTGAAACAGGGTCAAAAACCGGTAGTCGGTAGTTCAAGTCTGTACCAAAGGCCGAAAAGGGCGAAATATATCTTTTTAAATCGCACCTGATTTTGGGCACGAAAAAAGCCCGCAAACGGCTTGTTTGCGGGCTTTTTCGGCCTTATATCTTTTTTGTTAAGGCAACATGGCATGAGTTAACAGAATAGATATATTTGGCAATTCTTGGAAAACCGGCCTTTTTGGAGTAATCAACTGTTGCCAGGCATCCTCCGACCAGATCCTCTGCCAAAATACCTATTCTTTGCACTTAAATTATAGCATGTACAAGGAGAAAACACAACACTTTTACTTCAAGTTATCGTTCTCCACGAGCCCTTTTTTTGCTGGGCTGCTGACTCTGCTTCCACTTCCCTTGGAAGAGTTCTTCGGTAGTACATTCTTCAGGGTAATAGAAGTTTTTTCGCACCCAACCGTTTTCTTGGTAGACTTCCGTAATGATACGATCGGACAGAACCTCAATAATGATATCCTCTCCGATTGATGTTTTCCCAAGGAGCGGTACAGGGTACTGCTCGTGATTCTTACACAATTCACGCATCGAGGCCCAATCGCCCGAATCAAAGACCACTTGCTTCAGCACTTCATCCGATATTCGCAATCATCCTTTCCCATCTATGATGTTCTTCATTCAGCAAGATGTAAAGCACATCGGAGGGTCGGGAACTCCGTCTGTGATTATTTCCTTGGCCATCTCAAGTACAATCTTTTCCTTGAGATAACTGAATTGGCACTCGCCGTCTTCGCTTATGTTACGTTCCAGCAGTTCCTCGATTTCTTTCAGGAGTTGCCGCAGGGTTTCCGCTTGATTCATTTTGTTTTTCACCTTCTTTTCAAGTGCCGGCAACAATGAAGTCATATAAGGCTCCTGGTTCTTTTAGGCACCATTCTTTTGTTCCATCGTCAGTCCAGACTTTATAGTCTGGAGAGGCATCATATATGAATATGAGATCACGGCAGTAGTGACCGGATACTAGTCAGAAGAAGGAGGTGGAGCACTCGTACTAATCATGGAAGAACAGTTGTCAGGACAGAGAGTGGAGATACATTGCGCACAGATACCCTGACTGCCTGGGGTGTTGCCGTTCTCAGCAGATCTGAGATGAAAAAATCTATAAAAACGGTAACTTTTACAGCTTGAATATGGTATTATTATCAGCATAGAAATGTGTTTTCAGAGGAGTGAGAGGATGGACAAGCTATATAAAACAGTGCTCGCAACGGTGACAGCTGCTTCGGTACTCGTCTGCAGCGCCTGTGCGGGCGCTCCGGCAGCAGATCAGGTCCAGGACCCGGATGCCGGAAAAACATTGCCGGAGATGACAGAGAAGATTACCATACCTGCCTCGATATTTAAGTTTGCCAATACAGATATCGAGGACAACATGGAGGCTTTTGAAGATTACTGTACCGATGTAAGGCGTGACGGGGATGATCTAATTCTGGAAGTGACGCCGACGCAGAAAGAAGAACTTATAGAGATGTACGCCGGGTCCATTGACGATGTGCTGGAAGATATGGAGAAAGACGAACAGGGCTATTATGTAGAGGCGGATACCGATCACAGCCGTTTCATATATCATATCGACGAGAATATCGACGGTATTCTACAGGCAAAGATGCTGTTGACGATCACGACATCGGATGTCCTGACCGGAATCATGGAAACAGGGGATCCAAACTGGAGTGTCAGCGCAAAGATCGTGAACTGCCATACGGGGCTGACTGTCGGTGAAGGCACATTTCCGGACGGGAGCATCACCTTCGGGCCCGACGAATGGAAGGCCAGCTATGACGACGGCGCATGGCTTGGTGCCAGACAGGAAGAGGTTATGGACATGACAGGCCTTACCGGGCCTTATGAGGAACTGACCGATACACAGAAAGGGGTCGTTACATCTGTCGTGCAGATGCTGGACTGGATCGAAGGGAAATATGAGCAGCAGTTTCATTATATATCCTACGCGCCGGGAGATGCCGTCGAGCAGGAACACCTAAAGGTGTATCCGGAACAGGGCGGTGAATCGGATGTTGTGACAGTGTACCGCACATATGAAAACGGCATGTACCGGTATGAAGACGATTACGGGGCGATCCTGATGCGCCCCGCCTATGAAGAGCAGGTACGCGCATTTGCAGAGCAGTATCTGCCTTCCGAAGGGATAAAGATATACACGGAGATAAAGAACGGCGGCAGCGGCGCGGCAGAAGAAGAAGCGATACTGAACGAGGTTTCCGCCGTGACGTATATTTTTATGGACGACGCCCTGTGTTCAGAACAGTACGAGGCGTTTCTGGAGGCTGTGCCGGACTGGCTGACGGAGAACTGTCAGGGCGTGCCGGCCGGGATCTATCTGCGCATGGCAGAGTCTGAAGCGTGGAAACAGATTGGCAGATCTGATTATGAGGATAAGCTCCGGGAAGATATCTATACCGAAGAGGCGGAGTGCGCGATATCCGGGAGCGGGAAAGTGACCGTATATTAGCTGAAAGGAAGAAAATTTATGAGGAAGGTATTACTGCTTATCGTATGCTGCGCCCTTGTATGCAGTTTGAGCGGATGCATCGTTTTCAGGCGGGGATCATCCAATGCATATCGTTCTGATAAAGAATTGGCGGATGAAATGATAGAAAACATTATCGGGTGCGCAGAGAAGGAAGATGCAAAAGCGCTGACGGGATTATTTTCGCAGTATGCCGGGGACAGTACGCTAAACTTAACGGAACAGGCGGAAGAATTCATAGAGTTTTTTCAGGGCGAATGTAAAAGCTGGAAAGGAAATGCAAGTTCCCATGAAAAAAGTGAACACGGAAAAATAACATGGCGGGAATTGAGAGGGCACTATTCGGTTATTACAGATGAAGCACAATATGAAATCGCATATATTTATATTCCTTTTTACAGAGAAGAACCGGATAAAGAAGGGCTTACTGCGATAGAGATCACTACGGAAGAAACTTTTAACAAGGATGAATTTCTCTGGAGTCTGGATCAGAAACCGGGTATCTATGTGACAGAAACCGGGGAAGAGACGTATTCGGAACAGAGGCTGATCACTCCGGAAGAACTGATCCGGGCGGCAGGACTTACAAAAGAACAGTACAGCAAAGTTGATCTGGAACAGTTTATTGAGGATTTTGACATCACGACAGAAGATGTGGATACGCTCAACATACCTTTGCTCCTGGAAGAATACGAACCGGAACGCAAATTCGGCATGTATGATGTAAGTTATCTCATTGAAGACGGCATAGAAGAACGCACATCTGATTTTACAGAAAATGTATATGCTGTAGCTTTTATGGAAAATAAGAATACAAGTACAGAATGTGTATATTATGATCTGCCGGGCAGAAAAAGGTATCAAACGTCGGACGCGTATCTCTTTGATGACCTCTACCAGATACAGGGCGGATATTATGCGGACGGACAGCAGATCATTGAGGCGTTAGACAAGTATGGTGTTTTTGGCTGGGAATCCGGAACGGGTGAAGAGGAAATTACAGATCCCCAGCATATGGTGCTGGCTGTATTATATGATGACGGAACGGTCTTCCGTGTAGAAGCGTCCGGCTTGTTGTCGCAGGCGCTGCCGGACGAATACGATGAAGTGAAAGAAATGCTTCTGTCAGGAGAATACAGCGGAAGTTAAAAAAGAGTTTTGTTTCAAAGGGGGACGCTATGGATAGAGTGTTTGAAGATGAATTTATGGATGCGCAGTCACGGATTATTTCACTATGTGTCGAATTTGCGGGGAATAGGACTGATAAAGTTTATACCTATGGCTCTATCGAAGAAAGCAGTATTTCGTTCAATGCATTTTTCAAGATTGATGGTCAGATAAAAACAACAAATAATATAGCTGCCGATCCGGACGCGATATGGGATTTTCTGGATCTTGGGGAAGCGGATCTTGAGAAGATAAGACAAATATGCATACATTACGAAAAACCTGTCCCCACGGAATTAAGAATGATTTATGACTGTAAAAGCGGTAAAATAGACACGGAATATAAGTATGAAAGTATCTGTTCCGCAAAGACGGGGACAGATTCAAGCGAGATTTTTATGAAGTGGTTAGATGAGGTTCGCCAAAGCACATGGAAGAGATAAAACAGCATTGTGAAAAAGTCATACAGATACTCCGTTCCGATTATAGTACGCAGTTACAGTATTCGGGAATAATCAAAAAAATATACGACGTTATGCTGCAGATCATATCCTGCGATAATGTTAATGAACTCCCGGATATCCACTGGAACAGCCTAGCGCGGTGTTTTGCTGACGAAACGACGGATTATCAAAGTCCTATACTCTTTGAGATAGATAAAATTGCGAAGCTGTCAGAGGGAAAATAATGAAACAGTTGAGAAAAACAGAATGGCGGAGAGGATACCCCATAAAGAAAAACCTTGCCCTGTGTGCATGGGGAGTGCTGGCGCTCGCAGGCTTCGCCGGGATACTGGCGCGTCCGGAGAATATTCCGTCGCTGGCAGCGTGTGTTCTTGCATTGGCGGGCGCAGTCCTTTCGCTGCCGCGCCTGCTTGGATATTACAGAACTACATATCAGTGTCTGCCCGCTTTGAACCGGCGGCTTACAAAAAAAGAGCAGGAGGAGCTGCTCGAATGTGAAAATTTTGAGACGATCACCGAGTTAAAGTCAGGATCGCTGCGGCGGACAGATTTTGCTGAAAGTGCCTGCTGGCTCCGGATCAATGGAAGATATATCCCGAAAGAACTTGTGATCTTATGAGAATGACAGAGTTGTAGAAACTGAATTCTTGAAAAACATTCTTGAATCACATTTCGATACAGAAAGATATTTGCAGGAAACGGACGATAAAGTTATTGAGCAAGATTGAGTGATTTTAGGAGTGAGATTTATGAGGATTACAGACATTTTTGATGCGGTAAGAGACGCAACTTATTCGGACTTCCGGAAGTTTTATACAGGTGATCCGAATCTATTCCATAAGTATACAGGATTAAGTTTGTTTCAGTTACTGTTTGTCAATGACCACAACACAGACGAAAAAATAAAGATGATTCGATTTTTAATATCTGAGGGGGCGGATGTTAACTTTAAAAGTCCAAAAGATCAAAGAAATGCACTGCATATATTTTACTTTTCGGTTATGAGGCCCGATCCACAGTACATATTAAAAGTAACTCAGCTGCTGGTTGAGGCTGGGGTGAACATAAACGCCAAAGACAAATATGGGGCAATTCCACTTAATTATGCGATTACTGTTGTAAAGCTGCCGACAGAGACGGCTATGCCGGTATATCAATATTTAATAGATCACGGTTCAAATATCTATGAAAAAGACAATTTTGGGAAAGCATGCATTGATTATGCAAAGGAATTTTCATGGAGAAATGATCTTGTAAGTCTAATGAAAGGAACCGAATCATGAGCAAAGTGAGAAGAAAAATAACAAAATATGAGATCATTCTCTGTGTTCTTGTACTGGCGGTCATAGTTGCCGGTCTGCTTCTGCCTAAGACAGGAGAGCTGGTGTTACTGGATGAATTCTGCAATATATCCGTCATATGGATCGTGTGCATCTATGTGGTCGTGCGGGTCATACATAACTGGAAAACAGGGGAAAAAAGTAACAAAACAGCAGGAGTGATCATCGCGGTTTTCTGTGCGGCAGTCTGCATGTGGTTTACGAAGGATTTTGCCGCTGATCTGGCGTCGGGTACGAAGACGGTCACGCTGACAGATATAGAAGTAAGTGAAACACAAGCGCATACCAGCATTTTTTCGCATCATTATTATCTGATGGGGACGGATTCTCAGGGATTAAGGACCCGTGTGGAAATATCAGCAGATGACTATACGATGATGAGCCAGACAGGAAATGGAACTGCGGTTCTTGTGTATTATGAGCATACCGGACGGGCTGTGTCGGCACGCTGAGAGGAAGTTATTGCTACGACAGCATAAGGGAAGTGGTACGCAGGGTTAATCGAAACACCGGGATAGGGATCTTGAACAAAACGACCATATATACAAAGTCCAGACATGTCTCGGTGGAAACCCTTATGACGGGCTATGAAAAGATGGAGTCCTATATAACGGAAAATGTTGCTCCGGAAAAAATCATTATGAAGGAAAGATAATCATTAGCGCCATACCTGCTGCACAGGGCTGTTTTCAGGTCCATACAAAAAGGCCCTTTATCACAACAAAACCGAACAAACTGCCTGCAAGGGACAGCCGGGAAAAACGGCTGTCTTTTTTCTATGCCCACGAACGGAAAAAGAGCCGATACTGCGGCAGGACATGGGACAGATAAGCACATATCTGTAATTTCCCGGTGCAAAATGCCCATCCTATACAATAAATCTATAAAACCGTATAGGAGGCAGACCTTGCGCAGCTCGTTCTTCTTCCAGCTTGAAACGGATGTCCAGTTGTCGGGCGGTGTAATCTGGCCGGAAAGGCTGCCAGGTATGTGCATCCATGTATCCTCTCCGATTGATGTTTTCCCAAGGAGCGGTACAGGGTACTGCTCGTGATTCTTACACAGTTCACGCATCGAGGCCCAATCGCCCGAATCAAAGACCACTTGCTTCAGCACTTCATCCGATATTCGCAATCATCCTTTCCCATCTATGATGTTCTTCATTCAGCAAGATGTAAAGCACATCGGAGGGTCGGGAACTCCGTCTGTGATTATTTCCTTACTATCGTAGCATGGATTTTACTTTTTGTGTAGGATTGACTTTATAAACATGAGCGAGTTTTCCACAGGGACAGAGGTGAGATAGCAGCTCTTCCACTAGAACAACTCCATCCTCAGGTACGCCCGATCCAGATTGTACTGCGCCATATGGATGATCCGCTCTTTACAAAGATTAAAATTGACAAATATATATCGCACTGCTATAATGAAATTGATATGTAGCAGTGCAATATAGCGCAGTGCAAGGTATGCATAGAAAGGGTCGTGACGAAGTGAACGCACATATTCGTAAAGTGTACATACCGATGACAGAAACGAGTTTTTATATCCTGCTTTGCCTCCGGGAAGAATCCCATGGCTATAATATCATCCGGAAAGTAGAGAAACTGACAGATGGCGAAATTCGAATTAGTCCCGGAACGATGTACGGCAGTCTATCCAAGATGGAGAAGGATGGCCTGATCCACTTTGTCCGGGAAGAAGAAAAACGAAAGATTTATTGCATCACAGAATTAGGTAAAAATGTGCTGGCATTAGAAATGAAGCGAATCGAAAGATTGTATCGAAACATGATGGAGGTGCGCTAATATGAAAGACAAAAGAACCGAGCTGCGTATTTTCACGATAGCGGAATGGGAAAAAGAAGAACAGTATCTTCGGAAGCGGCATCAGGAAGGATGGAAATTTACGAAAGTAAGCCTGCCGGGACTTTACCGCTTTGAAAAATGTCCCCCTGAGGATGTGGTTTACCAGCTCGATTATAACGAAGAAGGGCTGAAACATAGGGACGAGTATGTGCAGATGTTTAAGGATTGCGGCTGGGAGTACCTTCAGGAGTTTGCCGGATACACCTATTTCCGTAAACCAGTTGCCGAAATGCAGGGAGAAGAGGAAATTTTCTGTGACGATGAGTCCAGGCTCGACATGATGCGGCGGGTATTTGCAGGCCGATATGTGCCAATCCTCATTATTTTGATGTTGTTGATTTTGCCAAACATCTTTGATCAATTCCATAGCTCAGATGCAGATGCTCCTATACTACTGGTGCTGTTTTTGATCCTGCTCTCAGTTTACGTATGGGCAGTTGCGTCTTTTGCCTATCGTTATTGGAAGTTAAAGAGGCGGCTGAAAAAGTGATATCGTGATGGATAGGCTATCTTGGGGGGAGAGTGTGAGAGGGGGGAAGTATCGCACCGTGCTTCATGGGCAAAATAGACGCACCTCCCCCTGGGTGTAATGAGGAATTTCTGCCCATGTATGAAGATGTTTTCGGGAAATAAAAAAGCGCCTGTTTGGACGAATCCAATACAGACGCAAAAACCAGAATTTTCGGCATCCTAAACAAAATTAAGCCGATTATTTCTACAACAAATTTTTCTTAAAAAGGGGGAAATTGGGGACTAATCTAGTGGAGCTGAGTAGCTACTTGTGATTATTTCAAAAAGTTCATAATTTGTTTACAATTTCACCGGGTCAAAAATCGAAAAAACCGATCCAAACCAGGCAAAATAAGCCACAAAATCGGTAGTTGTTAGTTCAAGTCCTCACCAAAGCCCGAAAAGGGCGAAAAATATCTTTCAAACTGCGACCTAATTTTTGGCACGAAAAAACCCCGTAAACGGCTTGTTTACGGGGTTTTTCGGTCTTATATCTTTTTTGTTAAGACAATATGGTTGCGGGGACAGGACTTGAACCTGCGACCTCCGGGTTATGAGGGCCGGATTCCTTTGGACAAGCACAAAACCGCTGTAATCGTCCTTTGATTTTCGCCTGTTAGCCGCCGATTGCATCTGAAATGTAAAAATAGGGTGGACCCTATTTTACATTTTACGAAACCATTTGCACGGACAGGGGACGGACAAACTTCCGCCTTAACACCACGTAACGGCAATTTTGCATTCTAATATTCTAATGATAGTTTTACTCTGTCATTGCTTCTTTCTCTTGCTGTTCCTCAAGCATAATCTGTCTTGCATCCTGTTGATAACTTTTTCCCAATAGATTTAATGCTTCTGCATACCTGGAATATCCAAGGTCCTCAAATTTTTCAGAAAGCATTTTATACTTCTCTGCCAGTTTCATTTCGGACTCTCCTGTTCGGTTAAAGCGAAGTCCCTGTTGATTATAGAGCCCTATTTGATATCCGTTTCTTATTTCAGAAGCATCTGCGGCATTGAGCAACGCAAGTATTGTTGTATTACGCGATGTTCCGTCTTCTTCAATTCGGGCTGCCGAAAGCCATCGGCCCAAAACATTCATAGAGACCTCATAACGATCTTCTCTTTTTGAAATTTCTTTGACCTCGCTAACCCAATTGCAAAAAACATTTTCATGGAATTCTCCATTCCAATCGGTTCCTGGGACAATGCGTAAAACATATAAAATTGTGTATAAGCGTTGGCTAACATCTTCAGATAATGGATGTTTTGACTTTTCGCTAGAATGGCGTTTTTTAAACGATTTCTTTATCATGTCACAAAACAGGTTTGCATTATTTGCCAGTTCATAAACGAGATACCGAGGACTTATCGCAGAATGCGGCCCTAAGAGTGGAAGAAAAGCAAACTCCACCTTCCAAATCCTTTGATCTTGTCTTTGAGTTTCTTGCAATTGCTGTAATAAATGAATCACAGACTGTGTTCGTAGTTTTTCCGTGGACAAAACCGATGGCTTAGGATATGCCACGGCTTCTAATAAATCCACGATTTTCTTCCATGGTAGCCTTTGGCTAACAAAGTAACTTCCGCACAAATTTACTGCCGCTACGGCACGATTAACTTTTACTAGTTCATCCGCGATAAATTCAATGTCCACATCAGATTCAACACGCTTTGTATCTGGTAAATCTACATTTTCCCAAAATACATTATTTGCGTTTGGCAGGATGGTTGGAAGTATACTTAGCAAATCATTTGTAATTAAAAGTAATGCAAGTAGCTCTGAAACAAATTTCGAATCATAACGGTTTAGCTCAAATGCCAGCAATTTTTCAATCCCGTGCTTGTCCACAAATCCAAGTAAAATGCCATGCACAAAGTCTTTATTACATTTCCTTTTAGCTAAGTGCTGTATGACAGTTACCATTTGATCTTCTGTGCACTGTCTTCCGAGTCTATAAGCGACATCCAAAGGTTGTTCTACTGCTATGCCAAACTGTATAACATCGTCAACTTCATAAGTTTGAAAAAGTTCTTGTACTGCTTGATTTTTGGCATTTTCACTCTGCCGAAGATTCTCTTCAAAGTTTTTTAAAGCGTTTCTCGTAATAATTGGGTGCCGTGAAAAGACACGCCTATAACGTACTCTAATATCCTGTGGAGTAAGGTTTTCTATAGAAGAGTTTACTAGCCTGATAAGATTTGAATCACAGGCGCCGGCAATTTTTTCAGAATGCTCCTCAAGATATGTATCTTTCATATCCATGAGTTTATCCCATGGCGAGAACTTTTGTTCATCTGTCCAATCTGAAGCAGCTGTCTCTATCTTTGAAAAATAAGATTCTCTCGTTAAGTTATCAAATGTAGCAACGTTCTGCGCTAAATCAGCCAGCTTCTGTGGATCATTCCCTGCCCATTCTATTGCAAAGGCAGCATAGGTATTTATTATCTTTTCAGCTTTAGCTCTAGAAATGCTTTTTGTCTTTTTGTCCTCCGTCAATTCCTTTGGCTTTTGCGTTTGTCGAAGAATAATACGTTCTTCAGGCATCGGAATTAGTTCCTTTATAATTTCCCATGCCACTTGGGGGGATTCCATATGAAGTGCCTTCATGGAATTGATTTGCTTTTCTATCGGGGCACTTGTTTGTGGAAATCCCGGATACAGTATTGCTTTTATGGATTCTATAATTTCCTTTTGCGAAGATGTTCGTATTTCTTTAATGTCAGCTAGTTCACCAAGGCAACGAATACTTTGAATTAAGTGTTCCTCGTACCACGAGGTTGTCTCGAGAGACCAAATAATACCACTTATAAAGTCTGCGGTAAAGAACGGTGTTTGCTCTAAGCTTCTTTTTATACATTGCGCACCTTCACGTATTTGATCTAGATTACTTTCCAAATTCATAAGATATGTTTCAGGTGCAATTTCTGCTAATGTCGGCAAAAATTCTTGCAAACTCGCGTATCTTACCCACGAGCAAGAAGAAAATAGATTTTTGACAAACGAATTCGCCAATGAGGGAATTTCTTCGATTGTGCATAGGGGAGACTCAACTTTTTCGTGACATAAAAGATAGATCCCTTGCATCATTCCTATGCGAAGCACATCGGAGTTTTTAAATACTCCGCCAGCCGGGATAATTGGAGTGAAATCACCTTTCTCTGTATAGCGGCTGTCTTTTTGCTGAAAAACTGCCTCTGCTACCGAAAAACACTTTTGAATCAAACGATCTGTCAAATTCTGTTGAACGGATTGAAATATAATATTTCGTTTCCTTACTTTCCAGATTCCATGTGAGTAGGAAATATAAGGGCTTTTTGAACTAACTTCTTTCAGCAGAAATTTCTCGAGTAAGGAGTAGTTTTTATCTGTAATCTTTTCAATTATGCTAATATCTTCATGATTGCGTTCATTCCATCCCCCAATAAGTACCAGAAATTCCCACCATTCATTTTGTGTAAGAGTTACATTTTCCCTGACTATCGTTAGATCTTTTTCAAACAAACTTCTGATCTCTTCATCACAGTTTTCTAGTGTGACTGCACCGCCAGACTGGTCCAGTCTAGCCGCATATCTAAATAGTTCGCTCCATACAAGATTTTCGTTGTTGGAGGGAAGACTATGCTGCCTGATCAAAGACAGTATCATTGCATGGTTCACACCATCTTCGTAGTCCAAGTCGAACGTTAAAACCGTAAAACTTTTAAAAAACATCCAAATCTGGTAGTCGCTGACACTTTCGCTTTCTGACACTGTTTTATGGATTATGCTGGTTATGGCCGAAAAATATTTTTTGATCTTTTGTCCTAAGAATATTGGCTCATTAATACGCCGAAAAAAAACCTCATCGCTTTCAGCAATATTTGCTTGCTCATGAATTTTTCGGACAGCTTCAATTGCATCTTTTGAGGCATATCCTATTACAAGCGCAATTCTGTCTTTTTGCGGATTAAAGTCTGATCTTTTAAAATCGTGCCACGCAGCATTTATTACATCAATAAAGTCCTTATTATTTTCAGAAATCGTAATACTATGCTTAATTTGGCACAACAATCTCTCAGGGGGACTATCGTAGGTAGATACCACCAAATCATCAATATTGTACTTGAATAATGGCTTTGCCTGAAATATAATTTTTTTAATTGGCTTTTTTAAAATTGGGATATAAGCCTTAATGATTAAGGACATTAAAAAATAGGCTTGTACACTATGCTCAAAGCTCACTCCTCCTCCACCTGTGGAAAAGGGATTGCTAACTTCTGCCAACGCAAATACTTTTTCTTCTTCTTTTTCCATGTGCGTGAAATTCCTTATTTTCTTTCTATCTTGGCAGGCTATTTCTGTCTTTCCCTTCTAAGTAATGCTACACTAGTTTTGTGTAGTCCCTTTTACCATAAAAGATCCGATGAACAACTACCATCCGTTTTTCTTCATATACCCGGTACACAACCACATATTTTTTCCGTACGGTCAGTGTCCGGTATCCTTTGCGGGCCAGCAAATCGTCCCGGGATTGCGGGGCAGAATAGGGGAACTCACGCAGGTTGGAAATGGAGGTCTCCACTTCCTGCATCAGCTCTTTGGCGGCCTTTTCGGCATCCAGTTCGTAGGAAATATAGCGGAATAGTTCATCTAAGTCACGGGCAGCATGGCGGGTAAAGCGCAGGGCATACGGCTGATCAATACTCATATTTGGCCCTCATCGCAGAAAAGACATCATCAGCATCGGTCAGATCGCCGCGGGCCACATCGCCCTCTGCTTCCAGAAGCTTTGCATAGATTTCTTCCCGGGCACAGCGGCGCTCAAATTCCTCGTTGCTCATAATCACCAAATCCTGATAACCGTTTTTGGTAATAAAGATGGGTTCGGACGTAGCATGGCACAGACGGGAAATGGCATTGGTATCGCGTAAGTCGCGCATAGGTCTAATTTCAGGCATAGTAATCACCTCAATGTAAGCGTAGCACAATTGTGCTGCAATGTCAATTTTTCTTCTACAAAACGTTAAAGTTCGTGTGCCAAATGTGTCTGGATGTGGTATGGCAATTTTGTGCTCCGCCGGGCTGCTTTGTACACAGATTGGTGGTAATAACTATGCTCTATTATGACATTGACCCTGATGATTGCCGGGATTTGCCGAGGGTTTTGAAGCCAGACGAAGTTGCCGAGTTTTTATGTGTCCACAAAAATACGGTATACAAATTGATCAAGCAGGGCCTTCTTCCTGCGTTTCGTGTAGGAAAGTCCTGGCGAATTTATCGCAAGGATCTTCCGAAACTGAGTACAAGCTTTTGACTATAAAGACCGCCCCTTGAACTATTTGTGTTCAAGGGGCGGTCTTATCTTATAATCCCAATAACCAATCTACTGAAACATTCAAAACCTTTGAAAAAACCGGTAATTCATAGTCCGGAACAAACCTGGTTCCAATCTCAATCCGGCTGATACTGTCTCGCTCGATAATAATTCCCTCTACCTGCATTTGGGCAGCAAGATCCGCTTGCGATAACCGCTTCCTCTGCCGTGCTTCCCGGATGCGATCACCGGAAATATTTTTTTTCCCATTGTAATCATATATTTTCATATATGGTCCAATAACCTTCCCTGCTATGCGCTAATGATCAGCCTATTTCTTGACTTTACCATATATATTGGCTATTATTGTGTTAAAGATCAGCGAAAGAAATACTGGCTTTCAATAATGAGGGAGTACATTATGGCTCATACAGATTCGTCTGATTCTCAAGATTTTAGAGAAGAAGAAAACCTACGGAATGCAGGGATAGCGGGAATGGCAGCTGATACGGTTGCGCAGTACGGCTCCGCAATTAAAGAGCACTTCGTCGCTTATTCCGGTCAAGATTATGAGGCAGGGCAACGCTTAAAGCGGGGGTTAAAAGACATCGCCCGATCCAAGGTAAACCCGCAATATCAAAAGCAGAATCTGCGCCAGCAATCAGGATTTAGTGCGGAAATAAAGGAGACAGCGAGATACAATGCTAAGAAGATTTTGGAGGGTTCTGGTGAACGGAAAATCCGTACGGATGATCTTGGCCGGGTGAATGACCCGCTTTATGATCACCTTACGTTGGACCAAAACGGAAATGTTATTTCTGGGACAGGTTCGCAAATGAAGTTTGTTGGTAGTAATCCAAAAGAGGCGTTTCAGAAATTAATCAGTCAGAAGTATGAAAAATACAGACAGGCTGATGCAAAAATTGAGGTGCCGGCTGATTATTATGAGGGAATCCAACAGGAAGCGGTTGCTGAAATTGAAAAAATAAAAAAGCAACTTGCACATGCTAAAACCCCGGAGCAGGCGGCTAAGCTACAAAAAAAGTTAGAGGACTGCCAAACAATCCAGAAAAACTTACAGAAAAGCGAAGTAAGTAATCAGGATGCCATGTTTGCTAGATTGCATCCAGGGTTGTCAACTGCTCAGGATGTGGTAAAACTTTCGGCGCAAGCTGGAGCAAAGTCGGCAGCTTGTTCGGCTGCGTTTGCAGGGTCTATTTCTATTATTAGTAATCTTGTGGCCGTTTCAAAAGGCGATAAATCTCCTGAGGTGGCACTAGGTGATGTGGCAAAGGATACAGGAAGCGCAGCCGCAGTGGGAGGAGCAACTGGATTCGCAGGTTCTGCAATCCAAGGAGCAATGCGTAATGCGGCTTCGGATACAGTACGTACTTTATCAAAAACAAACCTTGCAGCAACGATTGTTACAGCGACAATGGGAGCTTCTAAAAGCTTGTCTCACTATATAAAAGGTGACATTGATGGTGTGCAATGCTTTGAAGAATTAGGTGAGCAGGGATATGGAATGATTTCCTCTGCTATGTTTGCTGTTGTCGGACAGGCAGCGATTCCTATTCCTGCTGTTGGGGCTATTATTGGCAGCATGGTTGGGTATTCTCTGGCTTCTGCTAGCTATGGACTACTTCTTGAATCACAAAAGGAGGCTAAGCTGGCACATGAAAGACGACTATATATCGAGGCTGAGTGCGCAGAATTGATTTCTATGATTCGGGCCTATCGAGAAGATTTGGAAAGACTTATTTCTGCTTACTTAGATGAAAAGCGGCAAACATTTCAGATTGCCTTTGACAATATAAAAACATCTTTGGACATCGGGGATGTTGATGGGTATATTGTTGGTGTTAATTCTATTTCAGAGACACTGGAACGGGAACCTCAATTCCGCTCGCAAAAAGAGTTCGATCAATTGATGGCAAGTGATACTACATTTCAACTTTGATAGATAGAAAGGAAGTAGATTATGAGCTATTGCACACAATGTGGTCATGTGTTGTCAGGTAACGAAAAATTTTGCCCAGAGTGTGGCGCACCGGTTAAGCAAGAGGCGAATACTGCTTTGGGAAATGTCGAATTAAACCGTACGCAGACTGTGTTTGCTAAGAAGACTCTGCGTGTTAAGGAATATTTTAAGGGGGAACAAGCAGATTTTCACGACAAAGATAATGTGAATTTGTGCGGTAAGTTTGTATGTATACCTCTTTTGCCAAGGATATATTATCTGTTTATGATGACAGATGGCGCTTGTACCAAAGAAGAAGTACAAAAATTCAATGCCCTCTGTGATTCGATGGATATCCAGGAAAGTGAGCGAAAGGCTGCTATTGATTATTGTGAAGAAAATATATCGGACGATTTTGTCCGTCATACTGTTGACATCGGCAATGAGCTGAAAAAACTCATTGAAAAAATGAATCACAATTGTTTTATAAGAAGTGCAATAGAAAATAACCCAGATGATCTGCAACCTCTATTTTTGGCAATTCTTTGGAATCTAATTGACCTGGGGTATGCGGATGGAGAACTAAAACGCGAAGAAATAGACTTTATTGAAACGCTGGCAAAAGAATGGAAAATAGCGGCAGATTCTCTCAAAGAGTTATATGAAACAGCAGGAACAGTTCAGGCTCTTTGTCGGAAAATTGCTTGGGTTCGGCAATCCGGGCTTACAGATGTAGAAAAGCAAGAAGCGGAAAGAAAAGTTGACGGCCAAATTATCAACCAATATCAAAGTGTGCGTACATTGATGACGGAAGCTATTCGTATATAAAGTGGGGAGGAAATATTATGCCATTACCGCTTGCATTTATCGGATTGGGCGCGGGATCTGCCGCCCTTGGGGTTGGAAAAACTATAAAAGCTGCTATTGATCAGAAAGATGCCAACGATGTTCAACAGAAGGCACAAGTCATTGTTAATCGTTCCACAGATGTTATAAATGTGAATCGTAAACTTTGCGGCGAGGCATTGACACATTTGGGAGAGCAGAAAATAGATACATTGGAATCTGAGATTAAACCTTTCATCGCAGCCTTTGAAAAACTACATAACGTGGAATTGGTTGATTCAGTTGGTATGGATGAATTGCAAAGCTTTGTCATTGATGCCAAGGGAATGGATGAATTGAAGGCTATGCAATCGACTGCTACATCACTGTTAGGAGGAATGGCTAGCGGTGTTACGGTTGGTGCGGTTACGGCATTTGGAGCGTATAGTGCTGCGATGGTATTTGGAACTGCCTCCACAGGGACGGCTATTGCTACTTTGAGTGGGGCTGCTGCTACGAATGCTACGTTGGCGTTTTTTGGTGGCGGTTCGTTAGCAGTTGGCGGCTTGGGAATGGCTGGTGGAACTGCCGTTTTGGGCGGACTGGTGGCAGGGCCGGCTCTGGCGATTATGGGCTTCGTTGTTGGTGGCAAGGCAAGTGCCAATAAGGATCAAGCATATTCCAATTTGGTGCAGGCTAACGAGTATAAGGAAGAAATGCAAGCAGCGATTGTTGCCTGCAATGGGATTCGTAGACGTGCTGATATGTTTACGCGCCTGCTGCTGCGGTTGGGTGTTTATTTTGAGCCACTTGTCTACCAGTTAGAAAAAATTATCGAAACCAGAGGTACGGATTATTCTACTTTTTCGGCTGAGGAAAAAAAGGTTGTGGCTGCGGCTATGGCTACAGCTGGGGCTATCAAGGCGGTTCTGGATACACCCATATTGACTGAGGAAGGCGACCTTACGCAAGATTCCCAAGAGATTGTAAATAAAATCGCCGGTCTGTTGAAAAAGCATGGAAAGATATAAAACGAAAAGGCAGTTTCCTTGCCTGCAATGTGGAGAGTGTTGCCGTCATATCGATAAAATTCCGGAACTGAAAAGCTTCGATTCGGGAAATGGAGTCTGTGTTTATTTGCAAGGAAATTTGTGTTCTATTTATGAGACGAGGCCATTAATTTGCCGTGTTGATGATATGTACCAAACATATTTTTCTAAAGCATATTCCAGAGAGGATTTTTATAGTCTCAATCTGGAAGGTTGTAAGCTGCTACAGCACTATATTAAAAACTGATTAGACAATCTTTTTGAAAACTCTCCTGTTAGTGCTTATATATTATAAAAATAGAGTCATACGAAAATTGTTTTCGTATGGCTCTATTTTATTTTATCGGGAGGATTGTCCAATGAACTTGTGCTGAAAATTTTCGCATTCCGGAAGGTGTGGCAGAAGCCTTGGCAGCGTTGCTCGTTGCTATGGTTACTGCTGCCGTTACTGCTGTGTCCGAAGAATCGGACGATGATTGAGAAAGGAATGAATGATGAACGAAACATTGACCTGTGTATGCTGCGGTGCCGAGGTCCACCGTGATGATGTTTACTATGTGGATGGACAGCCCCTTTGCCGCGACTGTGCTGACGAAGAAACCTTTGTCTGTGACAACTGTGGGTTCCGACATTGGAATAGCGATGATGAGGGGGATGAGACACTGGATTTGTGTCCGGATTGTCGGGAAGAATATTATGTGGCCTGTCATGTTTGTGGCCGTTTGGTCCGTATCAGTGAGGCATGCTATGACGAAGATGACGAAGAGGGGACCATTCCCTACTGTGAAGGCTGCTATCAGGAACGGGTAGGGGATGCGCTGCATAGCTACAGCTATAAACCTACACCCATTTTCTATGGCGGCGGACCGCTGTACCTGGGAGTGGAACTGGAAGTGGATGGTGCCGGACAGAGCGCCTCCCACGCTCGAGCGGCCTTGAATGTCATGAACCGCCGGGCAGAATATGCCTATATGAAAATGGATGGCAGCCTGGACGATGGACTGGAACTGGTCACCCATCCTTGTACTTTGGAAGAACATATGGCGAATGTACCGTGGAAGGACACAATGGCCATTCTGCGTGATATGCACTATAACAGCCATAATGCCGGAACCTGCGGCCTGCATGTCCATGTGAACCGAACCGCGCTTGGTGAACACAGTGCTGCCCAGGATGAGACCATTGGAAAGATCCTGTATATCTTTGAGCGATTCTGGCAGGAAGTGCTCCGTTTCAGTCGGCGCACGGAAAGTCAGATGAACCACTGGGCTGCCCGATACGGGTATAAAAACAGTGCCAAAGAGATTCTGGACCACGCCAAATATGATTCCGGAAACGGACGATATGCCTGTGTAAACCTGACAAACCATGATACTATTGAGTTTCGGGCTTTCCGGGGCACCTTGAAATATAACACTCTCATAGCCACCCTGCAGTTTGTTGATCGCATCTGTGGGGTGGCTATTTCTTTGTCTGAATCTGAGATCAAGAATCTGAGCTGGCCGGAATTTGTACTTCTGATCACGGATGAGACAACACCGGAGTTGATCCAATACCTGAAAGAGCGGCGACTGTACATCAACGAACCTGTTACGGCAGAATGGGAGGTATAAAGTATGTGTGGACTATATGGATTCAGTGACCCTTATGGAAGTCTTGGGCCACAGCAGGTCAGACAATTGGTGCGTGCTCTGGCGGTCAGTAGTATGGTTCGGGGGACGGACGCTACGGGGATTGCTTATAACAGCAAACAGAGATTGCACATCTACAAGCGGGCAGAAAAGGCAAGTGATACATTTCTGTTTCCGCCGGTCGGAACCCGCGCTGTCATGGGACACGTTCGGATGACTACACAGGGAAGTGCCAAATTCAACTATAACAATCATCCATTTCCTGGGAACCTGGACGGGCACAGACAAGGTGATGGTCCCGACTTCGCGCTGGCGCATAATGGCGTCTTGACAAATGATCTGACGCTGAGGCGCCAACTTCGCCTACCCAAGACGCGGATTGAGACAGACAGTTATGTGGCCGTACAGATGCTTGAGACAGCAGGCACACTGGATATGAAGACACTGGTTGAGCTGGCGGAACAGCTGGAAGGTACGTTTGCACTGACCATTCTGGATCGGCATAACAATCTTTACTTTGTGCGGGAAAACAATCCTCTGTGTCTTGTGGAGTTCCCTCATCTGGGACTGTTTGTGTATGCAAGTACCTCGGAAATTCTGCAAACAGCCATTGCCCGATGCCCGTTTCTGAGCACACACCTTTATTCCCGTGTATGGTTGGAGGAAGGAGAAATACTGCGTCTGGGTAGTGACGGACAAATGGAGACCAGCTATTTCAATACGGCCAGGCTCTATGAGTCCTTGTATGGATTTTGGGGATGGCAAGCCAACAAACCTTGTTATGGGAAATCTCACGATGCAAGTGACCTGTTGGATACGGCTTGTAATCTGGGGTACGAAGAAGAGGATGTGGCTATCCTGCTGGCCTGTGGATATTGCAATGATGAAATTGAAGAACTCCTGCAAGACCCGGAACTGTTTCGGGCAGCATTGCAGGAGTCTTACTATGAATATGCGATGTACAGAGGTGATTACACACCATGAATATTGCGTATGTCCGTGTTTCTACAGCAGAACAGAATGAGCAAAGACAGGTGAATGCTTTACAGGCGTATCACATTGAACGTTGGTTTATGGAGAAAGTATCTGGAAAGGATACCAACCGGCCGCAACTTCAGGCGATGCTGGAGTTCGCCAGGGAAGGGGACACCATCTATGTCCATGACTTTAGCCGTCTTGCCAGAAGCACATCGGATTTATTGAAGATTGTGGAGCTTTTGCAGCATAAGAAGATCCACCTGGTCAGTAACAAGGAAAACATCGATTCTTCCACACCGACAGGGAAACTGATGCTGACCATGATTGGAGCGATCAATGAATTCGAGCGACAGAACATCCTGGAACGTCAAAAAGAAGGCATCGCCATTGCCAAGGAGAAGGGAAAATATCGTGGCCGATGTGGCGTACAGTTGAACTCTGAAAAATGGAAAGAAGCCTATAGGAGATATCTTCGCCGAGAAATCAGCAAGCAGAAGATGGCCAGCATTCTTGGCATTTCCAGACCAACGCTAAACCAGCTTTTGGCGGAGTGTTCGCATCACGAGCAACTTGATGACCAAAATTAACAAGCGCCTCCCCTAGGCACCAGCAGAAATTCCGATGCCTAGGGGAGGCGCTATTTTTCATGGGGGAGCCCCTTGCTAATTTCACTCATCAAGCTTTCTCGTTATGCTCACAGAGGGGGACTTGCTTTACATTTTGTAAAATAACCGATTTTTAGACCCTAATTTTACACAATTGCCTGGTGATTGGAGTGTAAAGATAGGGTATACCCTATTTTTACAACAAGACACGAGGCACTAGACACTTAAAATTTTTCGGTTCATTTTTTACGCTATTCCCAATTGCTTTTTCTTCGGGAAATTAATTATTTGAGCTGTCTTGTGTCTTGGCGTCTTGTCTTGCTTCTTTCAATTTCAAATATTGGGTCATATGAAGAACTGGGATGGTGACTACTCCTCGTATTGGTGCTGGATAAGGCCCCCGAATGCAGGGGTTCTTTTCCTCAGGCACCTTAACTTCAAATGGAATTGGGCCCTCAGTAGTGAGCAAAAACAGATAATCATTTTCAAGAATTTTCCAATACTTCGAACAAATCTCTCTTTTTATAACGTTTTCCGACCAAGCCTTCATTCCGTTTCTGTCCGAATCCATGACTTTTTGCATGGTCGGCTTTTCAATTTCCTCCTGTTGATACGAGCAATTGTCCACCCAATCACGTGTTTTACTATCATACCGCATTATATTTAATATTTTCTCTCTATAGATATCTCCAATATCCTTATAATGCAGCATCCCATATATTTTAAAATCATCTATAAAATAATACGCAGCAAAGTATGGCGTTGCAGGAACTAACCATCTTTTCGGATTCGGTTTTACCAATAAAGCCCAGTTACCCTCATCTATTAAAAAGGTTTCCGAATACGCAGGAGAAATTTCCTCCATAGAAGCAAATTGTTTTGCCTTTTGTATTGTATTGACCATTTGAGAGAGTTGATATTGGTCTGCGTTGCTAAAAAAATAGTCTGCCATTGACTTCCACTCGTCATTACTTCTTGATTGGTCTTCGCCTATAGGTAGAAACAATTGTGGGCTGTAAGGCCACAGCTCACAGAAGTCTTGAAAAAACGCATTCAGATCGATCTGGTTTTCTTTACAAACACTGGAGTCCTCTATGAGTTTTACCAGTTCTTGCTGCATCTTTATAAACAAAACCATCTGCCAAAAGTCTTGTTTCAGAGTTTTTTCATCACAGAATGGTTTTTTATTACGGTACCTTTTACTCCGATAATTTGTGCGGTTTTCCCACGCAATAAGCAGTTTTTCTAACCCATCGCGTAAGAAGTTTATATTGACTTTGAATTTGCTATTGTTTTTTAGCTCTATATAATTCAGTTCAGTATCTCTAAATATCTCGTATGGAATGCCTTGGATAAGCGCTAACATCGTCATAGTGGGCGCATAAGGGAGCAGTTTCGGGATTCTCCAGAACATGAAAATCAGATCATCTGCATTTTCTTCATCGTTCCTTTTTAAATGAGTTTTTGCTTCCTCGTATGGAACAGCGTGGTGCTGTAAAAATTTTTCTGCACCGTCTTTAAGGCTCCATAACCGTTTCGTTATCGCGTCATCGTTAGCATCTTCCTTTGTTTGATAAAGCGCCAGCTTCCTCATATCTTGTGCAAACGAAAGAAAATCAAGCATCTCGAAGTGCTGGCAAGTTCGAAAAAGTTTTGCTGTTGGGGAATCCTCATCTTCAACATAAAAAAAATCATCTTCTGGCAGGGATTCCACTGCTTCTCTGGCATTTTTCAACGTGTCATTGATCATATTTCATCCTCTTTCGTCAAGCCCCCCAAATGGGAACTTTTTTGCTTTTCTAAGATTTTTTCAATTTCTTCCCATTATCCCATCATGAAGTCATTAGCGCAATATGGTAAATTTCAGTCATCGATCGACCGCATGAGATTCTGGAATCTTTACCATCAAAGATGTTAGGAGATGCAGTTATATGCAAGATACATTTGAGAACTCGATACGCGCTCTCACTTTTTCCACTCTAGAAGATCATACACTCATCATTCGAAGTTCCATCGGTCTGATGCCGGTTGGCGTCTTCTCTGCACGTATGAAAATCAATGGATCTCTATTCCAAACGCATTACATTCTGGATGACACTGGTCATCCTCATGGTTCCCTTCCCTTTGAACAAATTACGCTTTCCTTCCAGGACCACTACGCCTGCATAAAAGGGCCCGCACTCTCTTGTTCTTCAGAAAGCGATTGCACAATACAAGGGTTCATCACTGCTTTGACCCCCAAACCCAAAGGAAGCGGCAATCAATTTATAACGATCTTTCTCGACCAAAATTCTGGCAAAAAATCCAGAATCTTGCTTTGCTGTGGGATAGATGGACAAGTTAAAAGTCTCTATAAAGCTCTCACCGCCATCGCTCTGGATTCCAATACGCCGGTGGATACATCTGAGCAGAGGTGGTGACAATGAAACATCCCCTACATCAGAAGTCATCCAATCAATGGAAGGACTCATCCTCGGCTTTCTGGCTCCCACAAACTTCTTCCGACGGACTATTCTCAAATCCTTCTCAATTGAACAATTTGTTTTCAGATTGTCCGTTGCTGCCGGAAGCGCATCTCCACTTTTCCGACATAGAAGATCTTTTTACATCCTCAGAAGAGCCTGCAATGCTCCCAGAACATAATGACCTGGCCGGATTATCCAATTCCCTGCAGGTATATCGCCCCGGGGAGTATCTGCCGCCTCAAGTCAAAAGTCGAGCCCAGACACGGAATCTTGCTCCGCCCTTTAGGTCATCTGACTCACAGCAATCTTCTTCCAAAAACCGGCAGCAGCTTATCCGTTGCGCAGAAGAAATTCTAGTGGACGCTTATCCCTTACGGGCAGACGGAGAACAACTCTACCTTTGCGAGAACTGTGTTTGGAAACCTGTGACACCAAGTCAATTGTGGCGAAGATTGCGCTCTTCGGATTTAAGCCAACAACTGGAAGTTGAGTTCTTCACGAACCATGATATGCAAGAGCTTTACCGGCGGCTTCTATCCAATAACGCCATACACTTCGATGATACCCATAGAGCGCCTCTGGATTCAATTGAGGGAATCATTAACCTGGAAGATATCTGTTTTCATGTTAGCACAACGCGAACGATCCCTCAAGACCCAGGTTATTTCTTCACCACAAATTTGAGCATCAGAAAAAGCGATCTCCTAGAATTTGAAACGCCGTATTTCGATGAGTTTATCCAATCGACCTTCCTGGGAGATAACTCTCTGCGCGAATTATTTCTGGAGATTCTGGGCACTTTTATGAGCAACTACCGTCCCAAAAATGTCTTTGTCTTTTGTGGTGCCAGTAACAGTGGTAAGAGTGTTATTGTGGACTTTCTTCGCTTAATCATCGGTGTTCCCTCCATCACTCAGATTGCTCATTTGCGGGACTTTTCCTCGCGCTGGACAATCGGAAATCTCAAAGGGAAAAAACTTTTGATATGTACGGAGTGCTCTGATGAATTTATTGGGCCGGATGCCTGTGCCGTTATCAAAACCATCACTGGCGAGCCCACCCTTACGGGGGAGCAAAAGCACAAAGATGCTGCTACTTTTACCAATACAACGCGCCTGTTACTCGTTTCCAATCATTTGGTGCGGCTGGATCGGGTTGACGCTGGTTTTGCCAACCGGTTGGTGACCATGCCCTTTCCCTGCTCCATCCCGTTTGAGCAACAAGATCCAGATCTTCTCCAACATCTTCTGGAAGAGAAGGGAGGCATCTTTATGATGGCTATGAAAGCACTAAAGGAGTTGATTGCCCGAAATTTTGAATACACCCATGTAACCCCCGCATATTTGGAGCGGATTGGTGATCAAAAGTTATACATCGCCGAAAATTTTGACGCTGGTGTAAAGCAGTTTGTCGAAAAATGTTGTGTCTTAGAATCAGGCGTCTATCTTGCCTCCAATACTCTGTATGAGGCTTATCGAAAATTTGCCGAGGCCAATAATTTTCCCTTCTATACAAAAGCCCATGTGTTCTGCAAGACCTTGTACCGTCTTTTCACGGTATTGAAAGCGCAGAAAAAATACGTTGATGGGAAACAATGCCGCTGTATTCAAGGCATAGCGCTTCAAGATTCTGTCGATACCGATAAACTTTCTGAACAGGAGGATATTTCTCATGAATGATATTGCAACGACCATTTTTACCGTAGAAGAAGTCAAGCTTCCCCAGATGCTGTCCATCAAGGAAGCGTCCAAGGTTGTCAATTTGCCAGAGCACTATCTTCGTCGTCTGTGCAAAACAGTTCCGAACTTGGCCATCATGTCAGGGCGGAAGTATTACATCAACATGGGACAACTGAAACGGTTCCTTGAAGGGCAAATTTAACCAACCCTAAAACATGAAGTGCCTCCACAGTTGTATCTGTGGAGGCACTTTTTCAAAAGGAGTGCATTTCTTTATGGCTACTGTCAAAAAACGAGGCAAGTCCTACCTGATCCGCTGCTATGATGGCTATGATGTGCATGGGAAACAGGTAGAACGCACAATGACCTGGCATCCGCCAGAAGGAATGAGTGAGAAGCGGGCAGAAAAGGAAGCCCACCATCAGGCTGCCCTATTCGAAGAACAGGTTCGCAATGGTCTGGTGGCAGAAGCAAGGGTGAAATTTTCTGTTTTCGCTGACCGTTGGTTCAATGATTATGCCGTGACACAGCTGCGTCCAAGGACGTTAAATCGATACAAGGATCTTATGAAGAGGATAGAACCGGAAATCGGCCATCTGTATTTGGATAAGATTCGGCCGGGGCATCTGATCGCACTCTATAAGAAATTGGCGCTGCCACAGAAAGCCGTCCATTATCGAAGCAAAGCGGATATCAAAGCCTATGTGCAGGATCAGGGGATGACGCAAAAGGAACTGGCTGATCGCGCAGGTATTTCGGTTCGGGTTCTATACGCTCTGTCGCATGGTGACAACATCAGCGCAACCAGTGCAAAGAAGCTGGCTACTGCCTTGGGACCAGATGCAAAGCGACTGCTGACCCCCGTCAAAGAGGAGCTGTGTCTGTCTAACAAAACAATCCTGCACTATCACCGCTTGATCTCTTCCATGTTACATACAGCTGTATACTGGCAGTTGATCCCATCCAACCCGGCGGAACGCGTCCAGCCTCCTAAGGTCGGACGCCAGAAAGCTCTTTTTCTGGATGATCGGCAGTCCATCCATCTTCTGGAGTTGTTGCAGGAAGCTCCTATGCCCTATAAGACGGCCATTACAATGTTGCTTTTCACAGGCATGAGAAGAGGGGAACTTCTGGGACTCAAGTGGTCCGATATCAATTTTGAGGTATCTACCATCAACATCGAAAGATCTTTGCTTTACCTGCCAGATCAAGGTCTGTTTGAAGACGACACCAAGACAGATGGTTCTCACCGTGTGATTAAGGTGCCGCAAACTGCGATGCATGCGTTGGCTGAATACCAGAAATGGCAGCAGAAACAGCGGCTATTGATGGGAACAGCGTGGCAAAACAGCGAGTATGTATTTACCACAAGCGAAGGTCAAACCATGCGACCGGATACCCTGACCAATTGGTTTCACGCATTCATCATAAAGACGGACTTGCCGCCCATACACCTGCACAGTTTGCGTCATACAAACGCAACGCTGCAGATTGCCAATGGCGTTCCGCTTACCACCGTGGCCAGCAATCTGGGGCATGCAGATTCTAGCACCACCACAAAGATCTACGCCCACGCGATCCAAAGCGCAGCAGCGGCTTCGGCGGAGATGATGGATCATTTGTTGAATCCGGTACATGAAACAGACTAAAATGTAGAGAAAACATAAAAAGGGAAGCTCAGACTTTTTGCTGCGCTTCCCTTTTTATAACATTGGATAAAAACATTTAAGATGGCAGGAGTTCACTGCAAATTTTTCCTAGCAGTGTCCCAACAACGTCGAGCAACTCTTGCTTATTTTTTTGGCGAACAAGCTCCTCAAGGCTCATATCAAGTCGGATTCCTTGCTCATGTGCAAAGTTTAACAGAAAGCTTTCATATGCTTGCTTAGCCTGTGCTTTCCGCTCATCCGTGTGATGCGCTTTACATAATCTTTTATATGCAAAGAAAATGTCTCTGTAGGTTTCCATATTTGCAAGAACTGAATATGCTTTGTAAGTGTACGAAAAATAGTCATCGAACGGGGAAGGTGTAACAGAAACATAGCAGGTTCTTTTTTGCAATTTGCGTGCCACTCTTTTTGGCTTTTTGTCATCCGCAGTTACTAACTGGCCTACACCTATCAAGCCAATGTCAGCCGCAGAAAGTTTGAAAGAATATTTGAAATTCTCACGCATAAAAAGTTGAATGATAGAGTTGTAGCAGATTACTATGCTATTGGGTTCAGGTATTTCATCGTCTGTTGGAAAATAACTATAAATACCTGAGTCGATGTGGATTGTTGGTACAGGAGCCGTCCAAACTTGTTCCAAATAATCAAAAATTGAGATATCTGATGACAAATCATCTGGAATAAGTTTGGCAATTTTAAATACTTTCCTATGATTGCGGTATTCAACCAATGTAAAGAAGGTTGCTTCGATTGCAGTGTCTACTTGGAAGCACCGAATCCAAGGATAAAAGTAATAAACGTGTTCGATTACATTCCCCTTTATGCCACTTTTATATGCTTTGGCTGTTGCATCAAGATAGTTTTGAGTAAGTTGTGAGGCTCTATGGATAGAGTCGAGAACGGAAATAGTTCTTTCATGGCGTTGCTCTGACACATAATTGATTAAATATGGAATTCTTAATCGTTCAAGCAGGATGTCGCTAGTTCTATCCTCGTGGAGCGTACGTGGCTCTAATATATATGCGACTTTTTCGAATGGAATTTTCCAAAAAGTAGGCATTGTATATGAAAGGCTGATATATTTATTCCAGGCAGTGTCTAAACCATTGTAGTCAAAATCTTCCATAAGCTCTTCCTATTATTTTTTACGTGATGCAATATTTTTCTCGGATTTAAAGGATGAAAATGAAAAGGGCAATCTTTTTTGAACGACAATAAAATATTAGCTTTATCTTATCATCGTAATTAGGAAACTTCAACCCAATATGAGCGTTCATGCTTGTCCAAAAATAATAGAGGATAATATGTCAACGGACCACCCACGGACAAACCCGCATTTTTCTTCAGAAGCAAAAAGAAAAGAGCGTTGAAACTTTGCGTTTCAACGCTCTTTTTGTGGTTGCGGGGACAGGACTTGAACCTGCGACCTCCGGGTTATGAGCCCGACGAGCTACCATCTGCTCTACCCCGCGATATTTGATTTTCTCTCTTTCGAGATAGCTTAATTAATATACCATGCGTACAGGAATTTGTCAAGCCTTTTCCTTGAAAAAATGAAAACTTTTTTACGGGGTCCGGAAAACAGTCGTGGCCGGAGCGCATTGAAGGAAAAAGGAGGGAAAAAAGAGGCTGAAAAAAGCCGGAACTGCCATTTTGCTCTTGACATTACAATAATTGTAATGATATAGTTTGTGTAATGAAAGGAAATGCCAACATGAAACAGACAAAGACGAAGAAAAAGACGTCACGCGACCCGGCCAAGCAACCGACAGCCGTACCGGCACCCGCCGATACAAACGCAGATGCGGTCGGTGTCGTGAACGCTGCGGACGGTTCAGCAGCTCCGCCCATGCCCAAGGATGTCGACAAGGTCTTTAAGCCCCGGTTCCGGGATGATATGCTGATTTTGAGCGACGAAAAAGATGTGGCCATTTTCATGCACCCGCTGCGCCAGCGCATGCTGGAAAAGATGATGATTCTGGCTGAGCCGGTGACCTCCAAGCGGCTGGCCGACGAGCTGGGCATTGCTCCCAGCTCTGCCCGGCACCATATGCTGAAGCTGGAACCCATCGGGGTGGTGGAAAAGGACCATCAGGAGCTGATCCACGGCATTCTGGCTACCTACTACCGCCTGACCGACAAATGCATCTCGCTGAATGTTTGCAATACCGGTCTGTGGGACCCCACCCGGCTTTTGCTGGAAGAAAACGCCCGGCAGGTGAGGGAAGGCGTCCTGAAGATGATGAAAGACTGGCAGCAGAGCCCCAGCCAGGACTGGAATGATGCCTGGGGTTTGATGGAGACCAACGGTGTCATCCATCTGACCCGGCAGGAAGCCCTGGAACTGCGGGACATGATCGGCGATTACCTGCAAAAGCACAGCCAGCCGCGCCCCGGCACGGCGCCCATCCGGTTCGACATGATTTCCTACAGGGCAGGGGAGGTAAAGGAAGATGATGGCAAACACTGAAACGGCACCCCGCCGCCGGTTTAACCGGAATCTGTTCCTGGTCTGGCAGGGCATGGCGGAATCCAAAATCGGCAGCGTGTTGTATGCTATTGCCATCGGCATCTGGGTGTACGACAAAACCGATTCCGCCGCCTGGATGAGCATGACCACCGCTATCAGCTATTTCGGCAACATGCTGCTGCAGCCTCTGGGCGGGGTGCTGGCCGACCGCTTCAACCGCCGTAACCTGGCCGCCGGCAGCGATGCCGTCTGCGGTGTGACCATGCTGGCGCTGGGAGCACTGGCACTTGCCGGCAAAATGCAGGTCTGGCAGGTGCTGCTGGTGGCGGCCATCAGTTCTGTGTGCAGCGCAGTGCTGTATCCGGCCATGAACTCTCTGCTGCCCCAGCTGGTGGAGCAAAATAACCTGATGCGGGCCTCTGCCCTGATGCAGAGCACCCAGTCTACCATCCAGATGATCGGCAACGCGGCGGGTGGCTTTCTGGTGGTGCTGTTCGGGGCACCGGGCATTATTCTGTTCAACGGGGCCACTTTTCTTTTCTCCTCTGTCACGGAGTGGTTCATCCAGGTGCCCGAGATGCCCCGTGCCTCGGAATCCCACAGCTTTCTGCGGGATTTTGCCGACGGATTTGACTACCTGAAGCATCACCGTGGACTGACTACCATGATGCTTGTGGGCGCCACCGTCAACCTGACCTGCGGCGGATTTACCGGCATCGTGTATGCCTGGTGCCTGGAGAAGGGCATGGACATTCCCCAGTACGGATTGTTTCTGGGGGCGGAAAGTGCCGCCATGCTGGCCGCCACCGTACTGATGACCCTGGTGCCCATTCCGCGCCGCCGCCGCTGGCATGTGTTGGCACTGGCCAATGTGGGATACAATCTGCTGTATATCGGGGCCATGGTTACATCCGGGTTCCGGGTTTGCACCGCTCTGTACACAGGATTCTCCTTCTGCAACATGGTGGCCAATACGTTCATGTATCCGGCCTTGATGGAGGCCATCGAGCCTGCCTACCATGGCCGGATCCTGGCCCTGTTCAATGCGGCCTGCGTGGGCACCACCGCCTTTTCCATGGTGGCATACGGGTTTCTGGGCGACATTTTCGGCGTGGTGCCGGTATCTCTGGCGGGTGGAATACTGACGGTCATTCCCGCGGTGTTGTTTGTAAGCAATTCCACCTTGCGCAGACTCCTCACCCAAGAATAAAAAACGCCTCTCTTTCGGGCAGGAAAGAGAGGCGTTTTTTGATGAGAAACTCTTTACATGTGCAGCCGCTTGGCAAACTCCGACCAGAGAGCCCGCCCTTTGAAGATGACCAGACCCAGGAAGGTGATGACGCTGACAATCAGGCAGATGACCCAGGGCAGGGCGGCGCGGGTATGACGGATGGTCAGCACAACATAAGGCACCACGCCCACCCCGATGTTCAGCAAAAGATAAATCAGGCCGTTTTCAGTGAATTTCCGGTTGATGAAGCCAAACAGGAAATTCAGCACCAATGTGGCGGTACACAGGATGGGAATGACCAGATCAATGGAAACATTGCCCCAATCCAGGAACCAGTCACAGAACCATACCAGCAGGGAAGCCCCCACCAGAATCTGGAACAGCAGCTTGGGGGCGTTGTGGCTGCCCAGCATCAGGGCACGCAGCAGCAACAGGGCAGCGGCCACGCAGGCCGCCACCACCAGACTCCAGTGCAGATGCCAGTCTTCCTGTAAAAGGAAGTCGATGGCGGCGCACACCACCACCCCGGCCAGCAGGAAAAAGGCAGCCAGCTTGAAAAACAGCGGGGTGCGCCGTCCCGGCGGCGGAGCCGGGGGAAAGTAGGGGATATCCGGTTCATCAGGGCCGGACAAAGGGCTTTGGCAGAGGGGGCAGTAGGAACCGCTGCCCACCTGGATATGGCAATGTGGGCAGGTTTTCATAGACTTTGCACCTCGCTCGCATACAGGGTGATGGACAGTCCGGAATCGGCCAGACTGCGGTAGAAGTTTTTCAGAACGTTGGTGCTGCGGTACGCCGAGGTGGTTCCCAGCACCAGGTCGTCCCCGTAGGAACAGACGGTGGTAAACAGGGAGGGGGTGCTGCAATAGGCGGCAAATCCCCGGATGTATGGGCGCACGGCTTCGGGCACAGAAACCCGACCCATGTTGGAAATGGTCAGGGTCACCTTGCGGGCTTCCACCCAGTTGCACAGCCCCACTACCCAGTTCTTGAAGAAGAGGGGAACAGGCCGCACACCGGGAATGCGCTCAAACCGTTCAAAACCATCCATCTGCGCCTTGATGCGGTCCTCCGAAAGGGCGTCCCGCAATTTGGCGTCAAACTCTCTGGCCAGCTCGTCCAGAGTTTCCTCCCCGGTAAAGATATGGGCCACCCGTACGGTGTTGAAAAAGTTGCGGGCGGTGTCGGAAGGAAAATAGTTGCGCAGGTTCACCGGCAGACCCACAGCCAGGGCGTGCCCCCGCTCCATGGAGGGCATCTCCCGCCAGGCGGCCAGCATCTGGGCAGCGGCCAGGTAGCTGGTCATGCTCACCCCCAGCGCCCGGGATTTGGCCAGCACCTGGGAAGCGGACAGGTGGGCCTCAAAAAATTGGGTCTGGTCCAGGGGCAAACGCCGCCCGTGCAGACGGCACACCCGGCGTTTGGCGGCCGGGTCGGGCGCGGATTTGGAAGCCCGGCGGGCCGCATAGAACTTGGAATAGGCATTCTGTTCCATGTCGGCGGCAGAAGCACCCTCGTCCCGGGCTACCCCGGCCAGAGCGTCGGGGTGCTGCAGCTGCAGATAGTTGTGCACCAGGCATTTGAGAAACACCAGACCGCCGTTGCCATCGGTCAGGGCGTGCAGCATCTCCACATTGATGCGGGCACCGTAGTAGCTGACCCGGTACAGCAGGGCGTTTTTTTGGTCCGGACCGTACAGCGCCGAACAGGGCTGCTTGTCTTCCGGCTCGGGGACCGGCAGCTTGTCGGTGGCTTCAAAATAATGCCAGAAAAGCCCCCGGTGCAGGGTGACTTGAAAATTCGGCAGTTCCCGGGCGGTGCGGTCCAGGGCCCGGGCCAGCAGGTCCGGGTCCACTTCCTCCTTCAAGGTGCAGCTGATGCGGAACACCCGCGGGTCACGCCGGTTCATGGTGGCCAAAAACAGCTTGGCCACATTGTCCACTTTATACCAGTTTTCCGGCACGGCAAAGCCCCCTTTCTGCGGTCAAAGCTGCCGTTGGATAAACCGTCCCACGCTGTCCATGGCCTGGGCGGCGCTGCGGATGGGCATCTGCTGGAACACATGCCAGCAGTCTTCATACACTTCCAGCGTGCTGAAAACGTTTTGCTCCTGCATCTTGCGGTGCAGCTGCTCCGAATCGGAGTACAGAATCTCGTTGGTGCCCACCTGAATCAGGGTGGGAGGCAGGCCGCGCAGATCGGCAAACAGCGGCGAGAAGCACGGCGAAGCAAAATCGGTGCGGGTACTGCAATAGGCGGCGCGCACCGATTCGATATACTGCATGGTCAGCATGGGGTCCAGGGATGCCCGCTCGGTGTAGCTGGCACCGGAGGCGGTCAGATCGGTCCAGGGGCTCATGAGAATCAGGGCCCGGGGCTGGCGGCGCCCCTGTTCTTTCAGGCGCAGGGCCAGTTCCAGGGCCAGATTGCCCCCGGCGGAATCCCCGGCCACAATGATGTCCCGGGCACCATATCCCATATAGGCCAAGTGGTCCCACACGGCCACGGCGTCGGTCAGGGCGGCGGGGTAGGGATGCTCGGGGGAAAGCCGGTATTCAAAGGAGAGCACATCGCAGCCGGCGGCCAAGGCCAGTTTGCTGGCCAGCACCCGGGCATAGCCCAGCTGGCCGCAGGTGTAACCGCCGCCGTGGCAGTACAGCACCACATGACGGCGGTCGTGTCCGGCCTCGATGCTCACCCATTCCGCCGGCACCGGCACCGGGCCGCCGCGGACGGTCAGCGGGTCGTTGCGCAGCCCCAGGGTGGGGCTGACCAGGCGTCCGAACAGCTCCTGCCCGGCGCGCTGACGTTCCAGGTCGTCGGGGTTGGTGGAGCCGGAGGAAGTCACGCTGTGCACCGCCTTGATGGCGCGCATCATGGGGGTCAGCTGGTCGGTCTCGGGTGGGCGCTTGCGCCGCGCGTGGTGCAGCTTGCTCCGGTCCACCGAGAGTCGGCCGCGGGGATTCTTGGGCAGATCAGCCATAGAAAAAAGGTCCTTTCGGTATTCGGGAAAAAATCAGTCCGGCAGAGCCGCCAACAGCCGCACCCACAGGGTGCGGAACAGCGGGGGATGAGCCGCCGGCAGGCCGCACAGACGCCACACCGCCTTGCGGTCGGGGAAAGCCCCGCGCCGGGTATAGTGCCGGTAAAGCAGTTTCAGCTGCCGGTCCTTGCCGCTTCCGGGCAGATGCAGGATGCAGATGGGCACCAGGCAGTAGTTGGTGGAAACAAAGTAATGCCGCGCACCCAGCCAGTACCGCCAGATATAGGCGTTGGCGGCCCGCACCGGCTGGCCGCTGCGCAGGGCCCGCCAGGCCGCGATGCACAGGATCACCTCATCCCCGTCCTGGGGCAGCACCTTGCGGGTCTGCATCTCCTCATAGACGGTGCGGCACAGTTCCATAAAGTTCCGCAGCCGGGGAGCGCTGCCGGCAACCAGCTCACCGCCGAAATGGGTCAGCACATGGGGGGCTCCGTCGGGGTCCAGCGCGTCGCAGCAGCCGCTGATGGCCGCCGCCATGGGCTGGCTGGCCGGATGGGGAACCTGGTACAGCAGCACGGCCTCGTCGGCTTCCCGCCACAGATCGGTGAAGGGATACTGGGTGTAGGTGTCGGTGTCCAGCAGGACACAGTGATCGAAGGTCAGGTTCTTCAGCACCCAGTCCATGGCGCACAGCTTGTAGAAGGCCAGCGACCAGGGCAGATCGGCGGCAAAGCGGAACCGGTCGAAGGGGCAGATATGGATGCTGACACCGGCCCGGGCCAGCTGCTTGTCGAAGGGGGCAGGCAGCGGGTCATTGGTGACCAGCGCCACCTCGCAATCGGGATTCTGCTGCTTGGCGCTGACCAGTGTCACCACAATGCAGCGGTAGTATACCTCCCGGCCGCGGTTGGTATCGGCGTTTTCCCGGAAACCGTCCATGGCGGCAAAGGCGCTGAAGATCAGATTCATGGCAGGTCCTTCCCTACTATTATAAATACATAATATGAAATAAAGGTAAACATGGCCCGTTTTTTCCGGGCATGCCGGCTTCATTATACAAGGCGGCCCAGGGTTTGTCCACCTGTCAGGTTTGGCTCACAAGACCCAGGTCATGCAGAATGTCGGCCCGGGTTTCCAGGGCCAGGGTGCTGATGCGGCGGATGCGCTCTGCCGTCATGTAAGGCGCCAGACCGCTGATGGAGAAAGCACTGTCCGCCCGGCCTCCCGGCCCCGGAATGGCCAACGCCACACACCGGATGCCCAGCTCGTTCTCCTCGTCGTCGATGGCGTACCCGCAGTTGCGCACCGTCTGCAGCTGGGAGCGCAGCTGGTCCAGATCGGTGACGGTGCGGCCGGTCAGCTTCTGCAGCCGGCTGTGGTGCCAGATTTGTTCCACCTCCGCGTCGGGCAGGGTGGCCAGAATGGCCTTGCCCACCCCGGTGCAGTACAGCGGGCTGCGCAGGCCCACCCGGCTGGACATCCGCATGGGGCCGCTTTCGGTTTTATAAATGTAGACCACATCCGCCCCGTCGCGGATGACCAGGTGGACGGCTTCGGCCGTGCGCTGGGAAAGACGTTCCAGATGCAGTTTGGCCACGCTCATAATGTCCATACTGTTGACAATGCCGGAGGAAATCTCAAACATTTTCAAGGTCAGGCGGTATTTGCCGGTCTGGGCGTCCTGCACCGCATAGCCCAGGCTGACCAGACTGCCCAACAGCCGGTGGGCGGTGCTTTTGGCCAGATGGGCTTCGTTGGCCAGGTTCTGCAGCCCGGCGCCGGCGGGGTGCGCCGCCAGCACCTCAATCAGTTCAAAAATGCGCGAAACGCTCTGCACGCCGCCGCGGTCAGCTTCTTTTTCGGGTGTTTGTGCCATCCAAGGGGCCTCCTGTATGAAAATTTACAAAATGTTCATAATTTTAAAGTTGCCGTTCCGGAAGACGGAGAAAATCTCCTTCGATTCCACAATACGGAACTAAGTATAGCAGGAAAGAGCCGATTTCGCAAGAGGCATGCCGAATGATGGAACGCGTGCAAAAACCACAAAAACCAACGGCGAACGACTGGCAATTTTGCCCGATTGACGCAGGGAAGGGGAGTTTGTATAATAAAATCAGCAAATTGCGGAACGATGTTCCGACATATGGAACCACACGAACGCAAATTTGGTACGGTTAAAACCTCAGGAAATTTCATACGAAGGAGAAATGTGCTATGAATCCGGTAGTACAGCGCGTTTACGAAATCGGCATTATCCCTGTTATTGCTTTCAACAGTGTGGACGAGGCCGTGCCTCTGTGCAAGGCCCTGGTGGCCGGCGGCCTGCCCGCCGCGGAAGTCACCTTCCGTACCGCCTGCGCCGAAGAGTGCATCAAGAAGATCCACGACGAGGTGCCTGAAATGCTGCTGGGCGCCGGCACTGTCCTGACCGAAGATCAGGCCGACCGCGCCATGGCTGCGGGTGCCTCCTTCATCGTTGCCCCCGGCTTTGATCCCAACGTCACCAAGCACGTCATGGAAAAGGGCGGCCTGATGATGCCCGGTACCTCCACCCCCGGTGAGATGCAGCAGGCCATGAACCTGGGCTGCGAAGCCATCAAGTTCTTCCCGGCCGAAGCCAACGGCGGCGTCAACATGCTGAAGAACATCGGCGGCGCCCTGAAGACTGCCAAGTGGATGTGCACCGGCGGCATCAACGCCAAGAACGTCAACGAGTACCTGGCCAACGACCAGATCTTCGCTGTGGGCGGCACCTGGATGTGCAAGAGCGACAAGATCAAGGCCGGCGCCTGGGACGAAATCACCGCCATGTGCAAGGAAGCCGTCGATGTCATGCTGGGCCTGGAACTGGGCCACATTGGCATCAACTGCGCCGACGACGCCGAAGCCGCCAAGACCGCTGAGGCTCTGGGCACCATGCTGAGCATGGTTGTCAAGCCGGGCAACTCCAGCATCTTCGTGGGCAACAAGGCCATCGAAGTCATGAAGAAGCCGGGCCGCGGCACCCATGGCCACATTGCCATCAAGACCAACAATGTGGATCGTGCCATCTACCACCTGGGCCTGCGCGGCGTCAAGTTTGATATGGACTCCAAGAACGTCAAGAACGGCAAGACCACTGCCATCTACATGGCGGACGAGATCGCCGGCTTTGCCATTCACCTGGTCCAGAAATAATCGCCCCCCCCTACGGTACCCAAACTGAAAAGTTCAAGTATAAAAGGAGAAGTTTCCCATGAATGTTGTTACTTTTGGCGAACTGATGGTCCGTCTGCAGCCGTACAACTACGAGCGTTTTGTGCAGGCTGATCACCTGGAATTCACCTTCGGCGGCGGCGAAGCCAACGTGGCCGTTTCTCTGGCCAACTATGGCGCCCATGCCATCTACGTCACCAAGCTGCCTGCCCATGCCATTGGCCAGGCCGCTGTGAACAGCCTGCGCCGCTACGGCGTGGACACCACCAAGATCGTCCGTGGCGGCGACCGTGTGGGCATCTACTACAACGAGAAGGGCGCTTCTCAGCGCGGCTCTGTCTGCATCTATGACCGTGCTCATTCCGCTATCCAGGAAGCCACCACTGCCGATTTCGACTGGGATTCCATCTTCGAAGGCGTGGATTGGTTCCACTTCACCGGCATCACCCCGGCCCTGGGCCCCAATGTCGTCGACATCTGCCGCGAAGCCTGCAAGGCTGCCAAGGCTCATGGCGTCAAGATCAGCTGCGACCTGAACTACCGCGGCAAGCTGTGGACCCGTGAGGAAGCCCGCGCTGCCATGACCGACCTGTGCCAGTATGTGGACGTCTGCATCTCCAACGAGGAGGATGCCAAGGACGTGTTCGGCATCGAGGCCGAAGCCACCGACATCTACGCCGGCGAGATCAACCGCGAAGGCTACAAGAGCGTGGCCAAGCAGCTGGCCGACAAGTTCGGCTTCGAGAAGGTTGCCATCACCCTGCGTGAGAGCCATTCCGCTTTCGACAACGGCTGGAGCGCCATGCTCTACGACGTTGCTTCCAACGAATACTGCTTCAGCAAGAAGTACGACCTGCACATCATCGACCGCGTCGGCGGCGGTGACAGCTTCGGCGGCGGCCTGATCTATGCTCTGCTGTCCGGCAAGAGCACCCAGGATGCCGTGGAGTTCGCTGTGGCTGCTTCCGCTCTGAAGCACTCCATCGAAGGCGACTACAACATGGTCACCGTTTCCGAGGTGGAGAAGCTGGCTGGCGGCGACGGTTCCGGCCGTATCCAGCGCTAATCGATTTCCCCCTATACGGTTTACCTTCCCAATGGAAGCCTCGGCTCTGCCGGGGCTTCTTCCTTTGTCTGCGGTTGACGCGGCGGTGCCCCCTGCGATATACTGAAAACAAGTGATGTCCGCCCCCGCGGCCTTAAAACAACAAGGAAAGAAGGAATGCCTCCATGCATACCACCACCCATCTGCGCCTGCGCAAGATGATCCTGTGCGCCCTGTTCACCGCCCTTACCGCCGTCTGCAGTCAGATCCAGGTTCCCATGCCTTGGGGCGTGCCCATCAATCTGGCGCTGTTTGCCTCGTACATGTCGGGGCTGCTGCTGGGTGCCGTGTGGGGCGCGGGCAGCCAGCTGGTGTACCTGCTGCTGGCTGCGGTGGGGGTTCCGGTCATGGCCGGGCTTTCCGGCGGTCCGGCGGTGCTCTTCGGCAAGACCGGCGGCTATGCCATCGGCTTCATGCTGGCAGCGCTGCTCACCGGCGCGCTGGTGCAGGTGTGGGGCCGTGGATTCTGGCGCATGTGTGCCGCCATGGCGGTGGGCTGCGTGGGCTGCTATGCCCTGGGCACCGTCTGGTTTATGGTCATCACCGGAACCGGTGTGTGGCAGAGCCTGGTCTGGTGCGTGCTGCCCTACCTGCCGGGAGATGCGCTCAAGATTCTGCTGGCCGCCCTGCTGGCCCAGCGGCTGGACAAGCGCATGCACCTGTGAGCATTGCCTTGTGTGCAACGGGCCCCAATGGTATAATGAAAGAACAAGCGGCCCTGCGCCGTACATTTTGCATCGGTCTGGAGGGCTTTGCCAATGAAATGGATTGCAGTGGATTACGGGGATTCCCGCACCGGCCTGGCCGGGTGTGACCCCACCGAACTGGTCTGCGCACCGATTACGCCGCAGATCGAGGAAAAGAGCATGAACCGCGCCGCCCAGGCGGTGGCGGCGGTGGCTTTCCGGGAAAAGGCGGAAGGCGTGGTGCTGGGCCTGCCCAAAAATATGGACGGCACCGAGGGTTCCCGCGCCGCCAAGAGCCGCCGCTTTGCCCAGCGACTGGCCGACGCCTGCGGCATGCCGGTGGTGCTGTGGGATGAGCGGCGCACCACCGTGTCGGCGGCCGCCATCCTGGCCGGCAACGATACCTTCGGCGCCAAGCGCAGGGAGCGGCTGGACTCGGTGTCCGCCGCTGTCATTCTGGAAAGCTTTTTGAACTGGCGGCGCCAGCATCCCGGCGAAACCGCCCCCGAGACTGTGCCGCCCCAGTCGGCCCAAGAGTGAAAAGGAGACAACCATGCCTGCCAACGAAAAACGCATTCCCACCCATGCCGCCATCATTGTGGACGGCAACCGTCGCTGGGCCCGTCAGCGGCTGATGCCCGCCAGCCTGGGTCACAAAGCCGGGTTTGAGCGCCTGAAGGAGATCACCCGCTACGCAGTGGGGGACTGCGGCGTCCATGTACTGAGCCTGTACGTCTTTTCCACCGAGAACTTTGCCCGGGATGCCAAGGAAGTGGGCTACCTCATGGACCTGTTTGCCAACAACTTCCGCACCATTGCCGACGAGATGAACGAGCGGGAATGCCAGGTGCTGTTCAGCGGCCGGCGGGAAGGCCTGCAGCCCCGGGTTCTGGACGCCATGGACTACATGATGAACCTGACCAAGGACAACAAGAAGGGCATCGTCAACTTCTGTCTGAACTACGGCAGCCACGCCGAGATCACCGACGCGGTGCGTGCCATCGCCGGCGAGGTGAAGGAGGGCAAGCTGGATCCCGCCGCCATCGACGAGCGCACCATCGAAAGCCACCTGTACCGGGATCTGCCTCCGGTGGACCTGATGATCCGCACCAGCGGGGAGGAACGGCTGTCCAACTTCCTGCTGTGGCAGTGCGCCTACGCCGAATTCTACTTTACCCCGGTGCTGTTCCCGGACTTCGACAAAGCCTGCTTTGACGAGGCCTTGGCCGAATACGCCCGACGGGATCGCCGGATGGGCGGCAACACCAAGAAGAAATAAGACAAGGAGCCCGTTTCCGCAGCTGCGGAAACGGGCTCCTGCATTTTCAGCGGGTTTCGGGAATCTTGCCGTTCAGATGTTCCACATCCTGGTGGTCTTTCAGGGCAAACTTGAAGAGGGTTCCGGTCTCCAGGTCCTCGGCATGGAGATGCACCGCCCGGATGCGGTTGTTGTCGTAGGTTTTGAAGTAGTAGATGCCTTTTTCGGCGTTGATGCAGCAGGAATAGGTGGTGATGTCGCACTTGTCCTCCGGCGTGCGCACACTGCCCCGCACCATGGCCACCCCGTCCAGAACGTGGAAAAACTGGGCTACTGCTTCGGAGGGAGTGTCCCCCCACACTGCGTTGGCCTTCAGGAAGCAGGCTTTCACATACCGGGACTGGGGCGAAAAATCCCCCGGCAGCCCGATGGCGCCCATGCCCTGCCCGTAGACGGACAGGGGGAGCGCAGCCGCAAACCGGTTTTCCGCCGGTTTGGGGGACAAATGTTGAAAATTGTTCAGCGCTGCCAGCTGGTACGGGAAGGGCGGGTTGTTGGTCAGCACCCCGGCGGGGTCCTCGTACAGATGCAGTCCGTCTTTCCTGGGTTCCGCCACCAGGGCCCCGGTGGCATCGGCAATATGCCAGTGCAGCGGTGCCAGGGGATAGCCCGGCGCAAAGGGAATCCCCACCAGCTGCACCGAGGCAAGCAGTTCCCGGGCCTGGGCCAGGGTTTCGCATTGGCCCAGCACCAGCGGAATCAGTTCATAGGGGGTCACGGCCTCGCCGGTCACTTCCTCCCGGGGCGGATAAAAGGCGTTGCCGGGAAAATTCAGCCCGGCCATATACAACCCCGCTTCGTTCACCGCCTCGGCGTACAGGGGGTATTCGTCGGCCACATTGGCCATGCCGATCATAGCAAGATGCCGGGGCAGGGAAGGGTGGCAATGAAACCGGAATTCGTACCCCCGCGGCGTGATGACCACCTGTTCCCCAAAGGAATATTCCAGGTCCAGGTTGCGCCCGTGCAGGCACAGGGGCGAAGATACGGTGATGCTTGTACACATGGGAAAGGTCCTCCTTGTTGGCTCTTACCAACAGTATGCCCGGATTGGCCGGGAAAAGCAAGGGAAAGAGCTGTTCTGTCATCAAAATAACTTTTTTTCGGAATGATTGACAAACTGTGACCGGCATGGTAATATACTTGAGTTAGCGCGCTCTAACCATGGGCGCGCTTTACTTTGAAATAAAAGTTAGTCATAGCAAACTTACGGCGAGGGGAAAGGACAAGTCATGAGAAAAAAACTGTTGTACGGCGCCCTGGCTCTCAGCGGATTGCTCACGGTGCTGCAGCCGCTGACAGGGTCTGTGGTGCATAAGATGGCTGCCAGCATCTTTCTGGTGCTGTGCGTGGGGCATATGATTGCCTGCCGCAAAAAGCTCACCGGTGCGGGGGTAGGGCTGCTGGTTCTGCTGCTGGCGGCCTTTGCCACCGGTGTGCCGGCCCTGATGCAGGGCGGTCTGGCCGGGGCGGTGCACGGGGTGCTGGGCATCCTGTGCCTGTGCGCCATGGCGGCCCACGGCTTTGCCCGCCGCCGCGCCCTCAAATCTTCGGATAGGAAACGTTCTTCATGATGATCAACAAGCGCCTGATCGCCACGGTCGGGGAAAGCAAAAAGTACATTGCCGCCAACGTGGCCCTGCAGTGGGTATCCCTGGTGGCCAACATCCTGATCATGGGCACCTTCTGCCGGGTGCTGGCCGGATTATGGACCGGCGCGCCCCTTTCCCTGACCCGGGCGGCTGCCCTGGTACTGGGGGCGGTGGCGGTGCGCATCGCCTGCGGCGTGGGGGCTTCCCGCATGGCCTATCTGTCTGGCCGGGCGGTCAAGCTGCGGCTGCGGGGACTGATTTACGACAAGCTGCTGCGGCTGGGCGCCTCCTACCGGGAGCGGGTCAGCACCGGCGAGGTGGTGCAGGTGGCAGTGGAAGGGGTGGAACAGCTGGAAACCTATTTCGGCGCCTACCTGCCTCAGTTCTTTTATGCCATGCTGGCCCCCCTGACCCTCTTCGCAGTGCTTTTTGGCGTCAACCTGCCGGCGGCCGCGGTGCTGCTGGTCTGTGTGCCCCTGATTCCCGCCGCCATCGCGGCGGTGCAGACCTGGGCCAAAAAGCTGCTGAGCAAGTACTGGGGCCAGTACACCGCCCTGGGGGATACCTTTCTGGAAAACCTGCAGGGGCTGACCACCCTGAAAATCTATCAGGCGGACGGATTCAAGAACGAGGAGATGAACCGGGAATCGGAAAAATTCCGCCGCATCACCATGAAAGTGCTGACCATGCAGCTGAACTCCATCACCATCATGGACCTGGTGGCCTACGGCGGCGCGGCGGCGGGCATGGTACTGGCGGCCGTGGCTTTCCGAAACGGCCACGTGGGGCTGGAAGGGGCTTTGTTCATCATGCTGCTGGCGGCGGATTTCTTTCTGCCCATGCGGTTGCTGGGCAGCTACTTCCACATTGCCATGAACGGCATGGCTGCATCGGAAAAAATCTTCCGCCTGCTGGACACCCCCGAACCCAAGCCGGGCACCCGTACCATCGGCCGGGATGTTTCCATCCGGTGTGAGGACCTGACCTTCGGGTATGAGCCGGACCGTCCGGTGCTGCGCGGCGTGGACCTGCCCATCGGGCAGGGCGCCTTTGTGGCCATCGCGGGGGAAAGCGGCTGCGGCAAATCCACCGTGGCCGGGGTGCTCACCGGACGCAACCGCGGCTGGTCCGGCCGGGTCACCGTGGGTGGTGTACCTCTGGATAAAATCGCCGAGGAAAGCCTGCTGGCCAATGTGACCTATGTGGGCCACCAGAGTACCCTGTTCAAGGGCACGGTGGGAGACAACCTGCGTATGGGCAACCCGAAAGCCGACGACGCCGCGCTGTGGCGGGTGCTGGAGGAGGTCCGCCTGGCGGACTTCCTGCGCAGCGAGCAGGGTCTGGACACGCCGGTGGCCGAGCGCGGCGCCAACCTGTCCGGCGGGCAGTGCCAGCGCCTGGCCCTGGCCCGGGCTATCCTGCACGACAGCCCGGTGTACATCTTTGACGAGGCCACCTCCAACATTGATGTGGAGAGTGAAAACGTGATCATGGACCGCGTCCGCGCCATGGCTGGTCGCAAAACGGTGATTCTGATTTCTCACCGGCTGGCCAACCTGGAACCTGCCGACCGCATCTATGTGATGCAGAACGGCCGGGTGGCGGAGGCCGGTACCCATGGGGAGCTGCTGGAACGGCGGGGTGTGTATGCCCGGCTGTGGAACGCCCAGCAAAAACTGGAAAATCTGTGTGAGGAGGAAACCCAATGAAACGACGGAGCGGTTTTGCGGTGATGGGGCAGCTGATCGGTCTGGTCCGCCCCCTGTCCGGATACATGGCCCTGGCGGTCACCATGGGGCTGGCCGGGCATCTGTGCGCCGCCTTCCTCACCGTGTTCGGGGTGTACGCTCTGTGCACGGTGGTAGGCTTGGCGGCACCGCTGGGCATGACGGCCCTGTTTATCGCCATGGCGGTCATGGCGGTGATGCGGGCAGCCCTGCGGTACGGGGAACAGGCCTGCAACCATTTCATCGCCTTCAAGCTGCTGGCCCTGCTGCGGGACAAGGTGTTCCGGGCGCTGCGGGCACTGGCCCCGGCCAAGCTGGAAGTGCGGGATAGGGGCGACCTGATCAGCGTGATCACCTCGGACATCGAACTGCTGGAGGTCTTTTACGCCCACACCATCTCCCCGGTGCTCATTGCGGTGCTGTTCAGCGGTGTGCTCACCCTCTTTATCGGGCAGTATCATCCGCTGCTGGGGCTGCTGGCTTTGGGCGCCTACCTCTGCATCGGACTGGTGGTGCCGGTGCTGATTTCCCGGGCCAGCGGAGCCCACGGGCTGCGGTTCCGCACCCGGTCGGGAGAACTGAGCAGCTTTGTGCTGGACAGCCTGCGCGGTCTGCCCGAAACCCTCCAGTACGCCCAGGGGGCCCGGCGGCGGCAGGAACTGGATGCCCGCACCCGGGCTCTGGTGGAGGAGGAAGCCCGCCTGAAATGGACGGCAGGCTGGGGCATGTCCCTGACCAGCGCCTTGATTCTGCTCTTTGACCTGGCCATGCTGCTGGCTGCGGCGGTTCTCTACCGCTCTGGGCAGGTGGGATTTGACGGAGTTCTGGTGCCCACCGTGGCGCTGATGAGCTCCTTCGGTCCCACGGTGGCCCTGGCCAACCTGGGCGGCACCCTGCAGAACACCTTTGCCGCAGGCAACCGGGTGCTGGATATTCTGCAGGAAACCCCGCTGGTGCGGGATGTCACCGGTCAGGCACCCATCGAGTTTACCGGTGCCGACGCCCATCGGGTCAGTTTTGCCTACAATGACCAGCCCATCCTGCGGGACTTGTCGGTGCAGGTGCCCCGGAATCAGATTCTGGGCATTGTGGGGCGCAGCGGCAGCGGCAAGTCCACCCTGCTCAAGCTGTTCATGCGCTTCAGGGAGGTGGACAAGGGAGAAATCCGTCTGTCCGATCGGCCGGTGGGGCAGGTGAACACCGTCGACCTCCGTCGGATGGAGGGCTATGTCACCCAACAGACCCATCTGTTCCAGGATACCATCCGCAACAATCTGCGCATTGCCCGTCTGGACGCCACCGACGCCCAGATCGAGGAAGCCTGCCGCAAGGCATCGGTGCATGAGTTCATCCTCTCTCTGCCCCAGGGGTATGATACCCCGGTGGGGGAACTGGGGGACACCCTGTCCGGCGGTGAACGCCAGCGTCTTGGCCTGGCCCGTGCCTTCCTGCACGATGCACCCTTCCTGCTGCTGGACGAACCCACCAGCAACCTGGACAGCCTGAACGAGGCGGTCATTCTGCAATCCCTGCGCCGGGAACGGGAAGGCCGCACGGTGGTGCTGGTATCCCACCGGCAGTCCACCATGCGCGTTGCTGACCGGGTGGTGACGGTGGACGCCGGGAGGTGCAGCTGATGGAGGTGCAACACAAGCGGGAGCGGGAACAGCAGGTGGTGGCCTGTATGATCCAACTGTATTGCCGCAAACAGCACCACACCAAAGGAGAACTTTGCCCCGACTGCGCCGCTCTGCTGGAATATGCCCGGGCTCGCAGCGCCCGCTGCCCGTTTATGGAGCACAAGACCTTCTGTTCCCAGTGCCCGGTACACTGCTACAAACCGGAGATGCGGGAGAAAATCCGGCAGGTGATGCGGTTTTCCGGCCCGCGCATGCTGCTGGTACACCCGGGCCTGGCCCTGCGCCATATGGCCGAAACACTGCGGCAGAAACTGCAAAAGGAGACCCAACAATGAATCTGAAACGAATGCTGTACCTGATGCTTGGCTTTCTGGGCCTGATTCTGGGCGGGGTGGGGGCGGTGCTGCCCCTGTTGCCGGCCTTCCCGTTTTTGCTGATGGCGGCGGTCTGCTTCGGCAAAAGTTCCGAGAAGCTGGACCGCTGGTTCCGCTCTACCAGACTGTACAAAGAAAACCTGGAAAGCTATGTGGCAGGGCGTGGAATGACCACCGCAACCAAGGTGCGCATTATGGCGACGGTGACCGTGCTCATGAGCATCGGCTTTGTCATGATGCACGCGGTGCCGGTGGGGCGGATCGTGCTGGGCTGCGTGTGGGTGTTCCATGTGCTGTACTTCCTGTTCGGGGTCAAGACCATTCCCGGCGGGGCCCGGGACCGGCGCGAGGAGGATGCCTGAATTCTTCTACCCCGTGCGCTTCTGCACTTTGTAAAATACAACCCGGATCTGCCGGGAACGGTGCCGGTTGCACCCGGCAAGCCCGAAAAAAGAAATCCGGTTTCAAAACCTCACGTTCTTTCGTGAGGTTTTTCTTTTTGGAAAAATGCGCCCGTCAAAAGGTCCCAAAACCATCCGCGGCACAAACCACGCTGTGGGGTCAAAATTTCAGAAAATTGGCGAAATGGGACAAAAAAATTAAAAAAATATTGAATTATTGTGACAGAGTGCTATAATAACAGACGGGGAAATCAGGAAAATCCATAGTAGAGAAACCCTGTGAAACATTGTAAAAACAGCACTGCGCGAAACGGTGCTGAAATGATAAAGGGAGGAATCTTTATGGTAAGTTTTGTTATCTGCCTCGCCATTTTGGTGATCGGCTACTTTACCTACGGTAAAGTGGTGGACAACACCTTTGGCCCGGACGATCGCGAAACTCCCGCCGTGCGCATCAATGACGGTGTTGACTATGTCGTGATGCCCCAGTGGAAGCTGTTCCTGGTCCAGTTGCTGAACATTGCTGGCCTGGGACCGATCTTCGGCGCCATGCAGGGTGCTCTGTGGGGACCCATCGTGTTCCTGTGGATCACCTTCGGCACCATCTTTGCCGGCGGCGTTCATGACTACTTCTCCGGTATGATCAGCGAACGCAACGAGGGCGGCTCCATCGCCGAAGTGACCGGCAAATATCTGGGCCACGCCATGCAGAACGTCATGCGTGTGTTCTCGGTGGTGCTGCTGATCATGGTGGGCACCGTCTTTGCGGTGGGCCCTGCCGGCCTGATCGTCACCCTGTGCAAGAACTTCGGTGCTACCGGCTTCCTGGCCACCACCCTGTTCTGGCTGGTGCTGATTCTCATCTATTACTTCATCGCTACCTTCGTTTCCATTGATAAGATCATCGGCAAGATTTATCCGCTGTTCGGTATCTGCCTGGTCATCATGGCCATTGGTGTCATCGTGGGCATCTACACCAACCCCGAATTCACCATCCCCGAAATCTGGACCCATCTGTACAATATGCACCCCTCTGCCACCCCCGTCTGGAGCTTCATGTTCATCACGGTGGCCTGCGGTGCCATTTCCGGCTTCCACTCCACCCAGTCGCCCCTGATGGCGCGCTGCATGAAGAGCGAGAAGCAGGGCCATTTCGTCTTCTACGGCGCTATGGTCGCCGAGGGCATCATCGCCCTGATCTGGGCCGCTGCCGGCTGCGCTCTGTATGAAGTCACCGGCGGTCTGAACACCGGCCTGGCGGCTGCTCTGGCAGAAGGCCAGTCTGCGGCCATTTACGACGTCTGCTCCCGCACCATGGGCGGTGTGGGCACCGCGCTGGCCATGATCGGCGTGGTTGTCTGCCCCATCACCTCCGGCGATACCGCCTTCCGTTCCGCTCGCCTGACTCTGGCCGACTGGTTCAAGATCGATCAGGGCTCTTATGCCAACCGTCTGAAGCTCTGCATCCCCGTTCTGGGTGTCGGTGCCGTTCTGGGTATCGGCAATGCCCTGGGTTACATTGATTACACCGTCATCTGGCGTTACTTCAGCTGGACCAACCAGACCCTGGCCATGATCGTTCTGTGGGCCGCTTCCATGTTCCTGTATGTGGAAAAGAAGAACTTCTGGATCACCGCTGTGCCCGCTACCTTCATGAGCGCGGTCTCCAGCACCTACTTCATCCTGGCTCCGGAATGCCTGGGCGGCCTGGTCAACGGCAAGACGGCCGACGGCGCCACCGTGTACAACACCGCGGTTGCGTATCCCATCGGTATCATCTTTGCCATTGCCCTGCTCGTCATCTTCCTGATGGCCACCAAGAGACATTCGGCAAAAGCGCAGGCCTGAGCCTTGCGCGGCTGAGCCGGCAAACGTACAACAAGGAGCCGGCCGCTGTTCAAAAGCGGCCGGCTTTTGTGTTGGCGTATCTTCCAAACAAGCGAGGTTTTCCGCCATGATCTTCAAACCCTATCCCCTCAGCACCGCCCGCCTGGACCCCCGGGAGCTGGAAACCGACAAAAAGAACTGCCGCAAGATCGGTCCCTGCGGGTTGGGCAAAAAGGCGTTGTATCTGAACAGCTTTTTCATCGACCGCCGGTATTATGTGCCCATCTCGGCGGTGCGGCGGGTGTTCAAGCGGGTGGCCATGAGCCGCGGCGGCTACACCGGCCGGGGCGTGTTTGCCAGTATGCCCTACCTGGTGGTGGAATTCGACAATGGCCAACAGAAGCAGTGCAACTTCAAACACGAAGAACAGGTGGATGATTTTCTGGCCAAACTGGCCAAGGAACAGCCCCAGATCAAGCTGGTCAGCGCCGCCGCCGAGGAACGCCTGGCCAGACGGCAGGCGGAAAAAGAGGAAGCCGAGCGCAGCCGTCCGCCCCTGACACCCCATGGCAAAAAGGTGATACAGGAGCTGCAGCAGGCCATCGACTACCTGGAAGAAAAGCCGGAACTGAGCAAGAATCTGAGTCGTGCGGCCCAGCGCAAACGCGCCTATGAGCGCTCCAGCCCCAGTTACCGGTGGGTGGCCATGGCCATCACCGCCCTGGGTATTCTCGGCATCGTATACGGATTGTGGTGCCTCGTGATGGGCAAGGGCGGATTTGGGGTGTATTTTGCCCTGTTCGGTCTGGCAGCTGTCTTTACCTTTGCCGGGTTCAGCGTGCTGCCCACTGCCCGCAACAACCGCCACAGCATCCTCAAACAGGAACAGAAAGCCCAGGAGGAGATGCAGCGCTACCTGTCCGATCGCCCCAACTTCCCGGTGCCCGTCCGGTATGCCCATCCGGTGGTGCTGCAGCGGATGCAGCGCGCCGTGCGGGATGGCCGGGCCGATACCCCTGCCCAGGCTCTGGACGTGGTCAAGCAGGATTTGAAATCCCTGAACGCCGATGTGCAGGTGGACCAGGAAGAATACGATGAGGTGGTGGCCGTCAAGGCACTGTTCCTCAATGCACAGTATCAGTGAAGCCCATTGGATTGATTGTACGAAAAAGCCCTCCGGCGCAGGACGGTTCCCGCGCCGGAGGGCTTCTTATACGGAGAAATTGCCCGCACAAAGGGCAGGCTGCAAAGCTGCGGTTGCAGTTTTCCTTCCGGTTCCGTATAATGGGTGGAAAGAGCCCCCCTTACACCGGCAAAAGATGCAGCACAAGTTCCGCTGCACCGCACAGGCACATGGTCAGGATGGGATTCCACTTGAACTTACGCAGCAGCACAAAGGCCACCACAAAGCTGCCTGTTCCAATCCAGTCCACCACCTGTACATCGGGGGTCTGGCCGTTGAAAAGTACCAAGGCCAGGATGGACAACCCGGCTCCCAGAATGAGGGATACCACCACCGGGCGCAGACAGGACAATACATTCTGCAATACAGATATATCTTTATACTTATTGTATATAAACGCCAGCAGCGAAACCAGAATCAGGGCCGGGGTGATACATCCCAGGGTGGCGACGATGGCACCGGGAATACCGGCGATGCGGATGCCCACAAAGGTGGCCGAGTTCACGGCAATGGGCCCGGGGGTCATCTGGGAAATTGTGATCAGGTCGGTGAATTCCTGCAGGGTCAGCCAGGGGTGCAGTTCCACCACCTGGTTCTGGATCAAAGGCATGGTTGCATAGCCGCCGCCAATGCTGAACAGGCCCACCTGCAAAAAGCTGAGAAAAAGCTGCAGATAGATCACAATCTGGCCCCCTTTCCCTGCTGGAACACCGCACGCACCACACCGAAGGCAGCGGCGGCCAGGATGATCAGGATGACGTTCACATCAAACACAAAATTGGCCACAAACGCCGCCACCATCAGCCCGATGTACACAGGGGACTTTGTTTTGAGCACATCGCCGCCCAGGCTGCAGACCACATCCAGAATGACGGCGGCCACACCGGCCTGCATGCCCTTGAGCACCAGCGACACATACAGGTTGGAGGCAAAGGCGGCATAGAAAAAGGAAATCACCGACAAAATGACCATGGGCGGGATGATGGTGCCCAGCACTGCCACGACCATGCCGGCCAGACCTTCCACGTGCCAGCCCACCAGAATGGCCGCATTGACGGCGATGGCTCCGGGGGAGGATTGGGCCAGGGCGGCCATATCCAGCATTTCCTGGTCATCGATCCAGTGCAGTTCGTCCACGAATTTCCGTTTCATAAAGGTGACAATCACAAATCCGCCGCCGAAGGTAAAGGCGCTGATGTACAGCGTGCTGAAAAAAAGTGCCCGCAGCCGGGCGGCCCGGGTTGTGGGCTGATGCTGTTGGTCCATACTGTTCCTCCCGTTTGACTTTGTTACTATCATACTCCAAAGGAGCACCGCCGTAAAATGCCGATTTATTATGACATTCATACGTTTTTTGTCGGAAAGAGAGGTTTGCCGTGACCATACGCCATCTGCGCATTTTTGTGGAAGTGTACCGCCAGGAAAACGTGACCCACGCGGCGGAAGAGCTTCACATGACCCAGCCGGCGGTTACCCGGGCTGTGCGGGAACTGGAACAGTATTACGGTGTGCGTCTGTTTGAGCGGATGTACCGGCATCTGTCGCCCACCGAAGCAGGGCGGCGCCTGTATTCCCAGGCACTGCCGCTTCTGGATAACTTTGACCGTATTGAAATCGGCCTGCGGGACTGGGATGCCCTGGGCGTGATCCGGGTGGGGGCCACCGTTACCCTGGGGGGCACGGTCCTGCCGTCCCTGGTCCGGCAGTTTTCGGCACAGAATCCGGGCATGGAACTGCGGGTCACCGTGGCCAACGGCGACACCCTGACCGCCGCCCTGTGCGAAAACCGCCTGGACCTGGCCCTGATGGAAAGTGTGCCTGCCAATCCCGATCTGCGCACCGAGAAGATCGGCTCGGATTCTCTGTGCGCTATCATGGCGCCGGATGACCCGCTGGCTGCCGGAACGGCCGTTACCCTGGAACAGCTTTCCGGGGTGCCGCTGCTGGTGCGGGAGTGGGGCAGCACCGCCCGGGCTGTGCTGCAAAACGCCATGGCCCAACAAGGGCTACCCATGTCCATTGCGTGGGAGAGCATCAGCACCGAAGCGCTGCTGCGCGCCGCCGCCGAAGGGCTGGGTGTGGCGGTTCTGCCCGAATCACGGGTCCGGGAAGCCGCTGCAGCGGGGACAGTCTGCCGGCGTCCCATTGCGGGGCACGCTCTGCAGCGGACCCGGGTGGCCGCCTGGCACAAGGAAAAATATCTGACCGCTTCCATGCAGCGGTTTCTGGAACTTTGCCGCAGGAAAGTGGAGTAAGGAGAACACAATGCCGATCGTCAATCTGTTGGTCAAACCGGCCTCCAGTCTGTGCAACATGCGATGTCGGTACTGCTTTTATGAGGACGAGGCCGCCAACCGCACCCAGGCCAGCATGGGAGTTATGACCCGGGACACCGCAAGGCGGATGATTGGCCAGGCATTGGAGGCAGCCGGCCCGGACGGCAGCCTGCAGGTGGCTTTTCAGGGCGGGGAACCCACCCTGGCCGGACTGCCGTTTTTCCGGGATTTTGTGGCCGAGACCCGGCGGCAGAACACGAACCGCCTGCCGGTGTCCTATGCCATCCAGACCAATGCGCTGGCTTTGGACGAGGACTGGGCAGTCTTCTTGGCCCGAAACCATTTCCTGGTGGGCGTTTCTCTGGACGGGGACAAGACCCTCCACGACGAATTCCGGGTGGATGCTTCCGGCAAGGGTACCTGGACCCGGATACAGCGGAATCTGGCCATGCTGCAAAGGGCAGGGGCGGACTGCAACCTGCTGTGCGTGGTAACCAAGCGCTGTGCCAAAAGCGCCGGGCGCATCTACCATGCCTTGCAGAAAACGGGGGTGCGGTACCTGCAATTCATTCCCTGCCTGGACCCAATAGGGGAAGTGCGGGGTGGGCGTCCCTGGTCCCTCACACCGGACGACTACGGTCACTTTCTCTGCGTGCTTTTCGACGCCTGGTACCGGGACTGGAAAGAGGGACGGTATACCAGCATCCGACTGTTTGAGGACTATGTGCACCTGGCCATGGGGCTGCCGCCTTCCACCTGTGCCACCAGCGGCCGATGCGGGGCCTACTCGGTAGTGGAAGGGGATGGCAGCGTGTATCCCTGCGACTTTTTTGCCCTGGATGACTGGAAGCTGGGAAACCTGCGGGAAATCTCTCTGGCCGAACTCAGCAAGAGCGAACGCGCCGTGGACTTTTTGCGGCGGGGATTGCAGCGCCCGGCGGAATGCGGGGATTGCCGATGGCAGCGGTTGTGTTTTGGCGGCTGTCCGCGGGACTGGGTCACCGACGGGGCAGGGAAGTCCGGAAACTATTACTGCGCGGCCTTCCGGCGGTTCTTTGCCCATGCGGAACCCCGCCTGATGGAGATTGCCGCGGCGGAAACTGCCGCCCGGCGCAATGCGCCCACGTTTTGAAACAAACAACAAGCCCTGCCGGGGGATTGCTCCGGCAGGGCCTGTTTTCTGTACCGAATTACCAGTTGGGATGAATGGAAGCACGAAGATACCGGTCATAGATGCGGGCCACACCCTGCATCTGTTCCGGAGTCAGGGGCGGCTGTTCGGCGGCTTTCACATTGGCCAAAACCTGTTCGGCCTTGCTGGCACCGGGAATGACTGCGCTGACAGCGTCATGCATCAGAATCCAGCGCAGGGCATAGGGAATCAGATGATCCGTACCGAAAAGTTGTTTCAGCTCCGCGACGGCCTGCAAGCCCAGTTCGTAATCCACCCCGGAGAAAGTCTCGCCCTTATCAAAGGATTCCCCGTGGCGGTTGAAGCTGCGGTGGTCTTTGGGGCCAAAAACCGTATCCTTGGTGTAGCGGCCGGTCAGCAGACCGCTGGCCAGGGGCACGCGGGCCAGAATCCCCACATTCTGTGCCTGGGCTTTGGGGAACAGCTCTTCTGCCGGTTTCGGCCGGAACATGTTGAAGACGACTTCAATGGCCGAGATGGGGTATTCCAGCGCCTGCAACCCCTCGGTCACCTTCTCGATGCTCACACCGTAAGCGGCAATCTTTCCCTTTTCCACCAGCTTGTCCAGACCGGTGAAAAGTTCGTCCTTTTGGTATACCGATGTGGGCGGGCAATGCAGCAGCACCAGGTCCAGTCTCTCGGTACCCAGCCGCTGCAAGCTGCCGTCCACAAAACGTTCCACGTTCTCGGGGGTATACCCCTCCGCCGCATGGGGCTTGAGCCCACGCCCGCATTTGGTGACCACAAAAAAGTGATCGGGATGCTTTTTCAGAAACCGGCCGATGGCCGCTCGCTGTTTCCGCCGTTGTAGATGTCGGCGGTGTCGATCAGGGTGATGCCGTTTTCGTAGCTGGCTTCCAGAATCTTCTGGGCTTCTTCCTCGTTGAACGGCTCGCCCCACTTGGTGCCCAACTGCCAGGTGCCCAGGCCGATCTCACTCACCATGCGACCGGTTTTTCCGAATTTGCGCTGTTCCATTCTGTGTTCTCCTTACAAAAATAAGTTGCTGTGGTTGTATTATAAAGGAGTTGGTCCATTCCGGCAAGCGGTCTTTTGCACCATAGGGGACAAAAAACTTTCGGATTCACGAAAGCAATGTTTATAGAACATTAAAGGAAGAAATGTAAATGTCATATAAATGAATCCGTGCAATTTTCCTCGAACGTTGCCAGATAAACCATAACCGGGCAGATAATGAAAATGATCCAATAGACAAAACGATGGATAAGAGCGGTCTATGATCAATAAGGGGGACTCGAACCAGATTTTCCTGAGTGCATTGCAACGGCGAACAGACCTTGGTAGGTGGTATATTTTTTTATAAAATTAAAAGAAAAAGAACGTAAATAAATGGAAAAATAATAATTTGTGGAAATATTGTCCGGATTTGATAAGGACAATACGTTTGTCTTGACGAACAGTTTTCAATTGTTTTGGCACTTTTTGTCTAATATATAGAATGAGGGGCGAAAAAGATTGTTTCGCGTTGATTTTTTGTGCCTGTCATGATAAGATGTAAAAGTACAATTAGAAGTTAAAAATGGAATTTGTGCAGATTTCCGGTGAAGCATTCGCATCGTATTGCTTTTTACGAAAATCCGATTGGGGGCGATAAAAACGATCATTGATTTACATACACATATTTTGCCCCAAATCGATGATGGAAGCGATGGAGTTGACACTTCTCTGAAGATCCTTCAAACAATGGCACAGCACAATGTAGATGTTGTATGCGCTACGCCGCATTTCTATCGTGAAAGGATGAATGTAGAAACATTTCTGGCACGTCGTGCTGCCGCTTGGCAAAAGTTGCAACCGGCGATGGAGTCCTTTTCGATCTCCATCCTTCTTGGCGCAGAGGTTGCTTATTACTCCGGAATCAGTGAAGAAAAGGAACTGCATAGTCTTTGCGTGGAAGGAACCAATACGCTTTTGTTGGAGATGCCATATAGCGACTGGAATTCGTTCCAGATTGATGAGGTTATGTCCTTGGCCTGGGATTCGGGTTTTGACGTGGTTCTTGTTCACCCGGAACGGCTGACAGTTGGATCTAACAAAAGATGGCTTGACCGGCTATACTCATTGCCTATGCAGGTGAATGCGGGCGCTCTTCAACATTGGAGAACTCGAAAATCTGCACTAGAGATTCTGGAAAATACCGCCAAACCATTGTTGGGCAGTGACTGCCATAATATGAAGAGTCGAGCGCCGAATCTCTGGGAGGGAAGAAAAGTGGTGGAACGCAAACTGGGAAAACAATTCCTCCTTGATATGGATGAAAATGCCCAGATGATGTTGCTATCACATTTCGTATCTGTATGAGCCATACAAATTATTCACATCGCCATATCCGGCGTAAAGATGCCATCCGGGCAACGGTGGCTGTGGTTCTTTTGGTTGTGATTGCTTTGCTTGTGTTCAAGGTAATCACAAGCTGGGAGCATAATCAATATGATGTGCCGGCTAATGCAGAACTCACTTCTGAAGCGGCCGTTCAGGAACGAAAACATATTACGTACAATGGCGTCGATTATATTCAGCGGGAAGGCCTTCAGACCTGGCTCCTGATGGGAATTGACGAAAGTGGAGAAGCCGTCGGAACGGAAAGCTATATTGGCGGTGGACAGGCTGATGTGCAGATGCTTCTTGTGGTGGATCATATTAACAAGACATGGCAGATCCTGCAGCTGAACCGAGACAGTATGGTTGATGTTCCTGTCCTTGGGGTGACGGGAAAAGTTATAGGAACGGAGTTTGAACAACTCACGCTGGCCCACTCCTATGGAGATGGCAAGAAGAAAAGTTGCGAAAACACGGTAAACACCGTCTCCAACCTTTTCAATGGACAAAAAATTGATGGTTATATGGCACTCAACATGGATGCTGTGGCCATTCTGAATGATATGGTCGGTGGTGTGCCGGTAGAGGTTTCCTCTGATTTTTCTGCAGTGGATCCGTCTCTCCAGGAGGGAACGGTTGTGACTTTGCAGGGAGATCAGGCGTTGACTTTCGTGCGAGCCCGCAGGGAAGTGGATGATCAGTCCAATCTTTCCCGCATGGCACGTCAGCGGCAGTATCTTGCGGCTCTTGAAAAACAGATGGAAAAGCAGGATGCCGATTTTGCAGTACGTGCCTACGATGCAGTCTTCGATTATATGGTTACCAACATGGGCAGCAAAACTGTTACAGAGCTGGGACAGTATATGAAAGAGTACACCGAGCTGGATCTGTTGACCATCGATGGCGAGTCCAAAGTGGAGGATAACCACATTGCCTATTATCTGGATGAAGACAGCCTCCAGCAGACGATGCTGACATTGTTCTACGAGAAAAGTAATAGCTGATGGGAGAAGCAAATATGCAGCGACAGACACTAAGTGAATATCCAATTGAACCGCAGGTGATTGCAATGCGGCAAGAAGCGGAGGATACCATAGACCTGGTAGAGGTATTTTACCTTTTCTGGGGCCACCTTTGGCAGATTGTTCTCTGCCTGATTCTTGGCGCGGCTGTGGCTTTTTCCTATACTTATTTTCTGGTAACGCCATTATATCAGGCAACTGCTAAAATTTACATTGTATCGGCTTCCAATGACTCAGTGGTGAATTTGTCGGACTTGCAGATTGGTGCTTCGCTGACAGCGGACTATCAGGAGCTGCTTCTGAGCCGACCTCTTTTGCAGGATGTGATCAATAACCTCTCCCTGAATATGGATTATAAAACATTGGAGAGCATGATCAGCATTAGCAACACGCAGGATACACGGATTCTGAAAATCCTGGTGACCAGTTCGGATCCGCAGCAATCGGCTGATATTGCCAATGAGTTGGTGCGCCAGGCGGGAATTTACTTGCCGAATATCATGGAAACAGATCCGCCGAACCTTGTGGAAGATGCCATTGCGCCTTCCGGAAAGTCCAGCCCAAGCTATTCAAAGAATACGATGCTTGGCGGGTTGGCTGGTGCTGTTCTGTGCTGCGCAGTCCTTTTGGTACGGTTCTTGATGAACGATACCTTCGTTACCCCGGATGATATTGCCAAGTATTTTGGCGTGCAGCCGTTGGCTACGATTCCGGAAGGAGATTTGGGCAGTTTCAACAGTGCCGGGCGTAAACGGAAAAAAGAGAAAAACAAGCACAAGAAGGGGGATACAAAATGAAAGAATTGCAGATTCGCAATATGCCGGAACTCCCCTTTGATATGTCGGAGGCGCTGAACCAGCTTCGTGTAAACCTTGGCTTCTGCGGTGATCAGGTAAAAACCGTGATGTTGACCAGCAGTGTTCCCAATGAAGGAAAAAGTTTTGTGGCCATGCAGCTGTGGAAACAGATGGCGGAAGTGGGCACGCCTACGCTGCTGATTGACTGTGACTTCCGAAATTCGGAGCTGCGCAGTAAGTACGGTCTAAGCAGTACAGGAAAACTCACGGGCGGTGCCCATTATCTGGCAGGTATATCGGAACTTGATGATGTGCTGTATCAGACAAGCATTCCCAACGGTTATATTTTGCCGGTGGCTACGGCCATTGCCAACCCGACCATCCTGCTGGAAGGCCCTCGCTTTTCCCAAATGATCGAAACCTGCGAGAGAATGTTTGAGTATGTTCTGATCGACACTCCACCCATTGGCAGTGTGGCGGATGCTTTGAATATTGCGACCCACTGTGATGGAACCGTGCTGGTTGTGCGAAGCGGCTCAACACCCCGTAAGATGGTTGATAACTCTGTACAACTTCTCAAACGGACAGAGACCCCTCTTCTTGGAATTGTACTCAACCGAGCGGATATGAGCAGTAAATCAAATGTGTATTACCATCGCTATTATCGATCCGGCTATTACTATAACAAGGAATACGGTAAAACGCATGGTTATGGGCAGCATTCAGTAAAAAACAAATAAGCAAAAACAATGGAGGAAATTTATATGAAAAAGCTTGTTTCTGCGTTTTTGGCAACTGCTATGGCAGCAACTTTGGCAACCGGCGTTTCGGCTGCTGGGTGGTTTGACAGCTCTTACCAGACCGGCCCTGTGTTGGAGAGCAACCAGATTACGGTTACGAATGCATCGGGCGAAAAATCCACGGTTGATGTTTCTGACGGCGGTATTCTGGTAACCAATGTTGCCAATACGCTGGATTATTCTGGCAATTTGGATGTGGCCACCAGCGATAAGACCAATGTGGTTTATTATGCTGCGCTGACTACCAATTCCACCAGTGATTTGGTGAGCAGGTTTGGCAATACAAATGAAGTTACTTCGGCTATTGAGGCACAGATTGCAGCCAACAAGGCAGTGACCGTTGAGCGACTGAATGCACAGCGTGATGAGTTGTCGGCCAAGGTGGAGCAGTTGAAGGCGGACAGTGCCAGTGAAGATGATATTGCTGCAGCAGAACAGGAACTGGCACAAGTGGAAGCTGAGATTGCCGCCACGGAAGCTGCAGACTATGATAATATGGACAACTACGAAGCGGCAGCACTCTTTGACGTGTCTGTGAGTGGCGATATGGAACAGATGCTGGCCGCAGGCGGCAGCGTAGAGATCCCGGTAAAAGTGGACGGCATCACGCCGGAAAGCGATGTGCTTGCGCTGCATTTCGTTGGCGATCTCACGGATGCCAAGGCTGTTGCGGAAAAGTTGCAGGCAGATGAGAGCATCACCGTTGATGGGATGAATGTTGAGGTCATTCCCTGCACGCCTGGTGATGGCATGGTTACTTTGACCATGAGTTCTTTCTCGCCTGTTATGATTTTGACTCGTGCGCAGACGGAAGTAACTGTAGTAACTGTAGAGGAACCGGCCGAACAGGCAAGCACCGCAGATAGCTCTGTTGCAGCGACGCCCGCTCCCCAGGAAGCTCCCCAGGAAAGCGTCGAGGAAACTTCCACAGGCAGCAATGTCTGGATTTACATCGTGGTAGTTATCGTTGTGGTAGTTATCGCTGGTGCTGTTGTGGTGACCCGTAAGAAGAAGACTGTTACCGCAGGCAAGAAGTAAGCAATGCCCAAGCCGGATGGCCTGCAAGGCCACCGGCTTTTTATTGTGTGTCTTGATGATAAAGGTCCGGTGGGCTCTGCCGGTGCAAAGTTTTGGTTTCCAAGACGCTGGTATGAAGGCTTTTCAGCAGGATATGATACTTGTCCTGGTCGAGAGCGTGACACCAAGAGGATTATCAAATTTATTGGGATGGAAGAGTGGAATATGTATGTCGTATAGAGCCAGATATGAATATATTTTGACCTTTTTGGCAGATATGGCATCTCTGATTTGTGCGGTTGTTTTATCCAGATTTATCTTTGATGCATGGCTTCAAATGATACCGGAAGAACACAATAGTCAGGAATATCTGCAATTTTACTTGATGCTGGCCGTAGCCTTTGCTATTGGTTTTATACTTTTTGATCAGGAAGAGGATATCACCCACCGGAGCCTGAAGAAAGAAATACTCAGAGCGGCTGTGATGACATTCGCAATCGGTGCGGTGCTGGCGTTGCTTCTGGTCTTAGGAAAAATGCCTTTGGGGGATTCACGATATTTCTTCGTGGGAATTCTTGCCTTCAATTTTATTTTACAGCCTGTATTTCATACTTCAGTCAAAAGTTACTTGCGTGAGTCAGGCAAAGCAAGCCCTATGAAAAAGCTTGTAGGGGTCCTTACCGTTGCAGACCGGGCGCAGCCTTTGCTGGAAGATCTAAAAAAGGACTGGAGCAAGGAAATCTGTGGCGTTGCCCTGATGGATGCTACGAAAGAGGAAATAGGACAGACGATTTATGGTCTGCCCATTAAAGCCGGTTTTGAAGATTTTATGACCTGGGTGCGCCGTGACGCTTTAGATGAAGTGTATCTGGATGTTCCCTATGACAGTGGTGCCTCGCTGGAAAATTACCTGGCAGAATTGGAAAGCATGGGGCTGGACGTGCATTTTAGCGTGCCTCTTCTTGAAAAGCTGTACCGTGGCCACTCTGGCGAAGGCTGGCGCAGCCAGGTAGCTGCCAGTCTGGAAAGGCGAGGAAACACATATCTGATTGGTATTAGCACGGTCCATCACAATGTCCGTGATATGCTGCTTAAACGGATTATAGATATTTGTGGCGCTTTGGTCGGTTTGGTGATCAGTATTCCCTTTATCGCAATTGTGGCAATCCCGCTCAAAATCGAGAGTCCTGGGCCGCTGTTTTTCAAACAAAAACGCGTGGGATTGAATGGGCGCTACTTCTACATCTATAAACTGCGCAGTATGTATATGGATGCGGAAGAACGCAAGAAAGAACTCATGGCCAAAAATGAGATGAACGGGTTTATGTTTAAGATGACGGATGACCCGCGCATCACGAAAGTCGGTAAATTTATCAGGAAAACCTCTATTGATGAACTTCCGCAGTTTTGGAACGTGCTTCGGGGAGATATGAGTCTGGTTGGAACCCGGCCGCCTACAGTGGACGAGTACAAGCATTACGAGAGTCACCATAAGCGTCGCCTGAGCATGAAGCCCGGCATTACGGGCATGTGGCAGGTCAGTGGGCGGTCCAGCATAGAGAATTTTGAAGATGTGGTTTCCTTAGACACACAGTATATTGACAACTGGTCTTTGGGTTTGGATATTCAGATCCTGATCAAAACTGTTGCTGTTGTTTTTGCGGGAAAAGGAGCCAAATAAAAGGCTATTTACATTGTGTAATGTCGGGCGGTTTGTGCAAATTGGATCGCAATGGCTGCCTTCAGGGGCGAATGCTTCGGTATTCTTTCATACTGTTGAATGTACCTTAAATTTTGTGGCAGACCTGGCATTGTTCATTGCATTTGTACCGTACAGCCGGAATCAATCTTGCGGCCTTTGCTTCCGGTTGTTTATGGAGGACTTGTACCAGGCTGCCTCACACAAGCTCCCCGAACCGCTTCTTGCTAGCTTTCTTATTTAGCTGCACAATCTTTTTAGGCATGGTTTGCTGACTCCTTCCAGAATGGTGTGTCGCAACTTCATTCTGCCAGAAATCTGCATACCATGCCTTTTTATTTCTACGAAATATATGGCGCTTTATCTGATTGGATTTGGGTTTCTTGCTATTTACAATCATGTATGCTATCATACATAAGGATTGAACAAATAAATCCTTCATTCGGTAAAACCACGTATCTTATCATGGCTACGACTGATAGAAAGTCTTGAATGCATCTGTACCGCGAACATTTGACAGGTCAGGATAAAAAATGAGATTATTTTCTGTGTATTCTCGAGCCTGTTCGAGGTATTTTCAGACACACATATGCTAGTCTTGGTATGTACGCATCCAAATACTGTGTTTAAATACGAGGGTTACTGTATATGCATCATAGAACACCTGTCGCTATTGCATTTCTGAATGTAATAGTAGATTTTGCTTTGCTGCTGTTGTCTTTCTTCCTTGCAGGCTTTCTTCGTATGGTAGTGCCTTTGGGCAGCAAGTTCTTCCCGATTGATTTGTCACGTTTTTTCCCTATTGCATTGATTTATGCCATCGTGATGGTACTTTGTTATGCGGGAACCAATTGCTACCGCAGTCTGCACTGTTCAGGCCTCTTGAAAGAGGGGTTCAAGATTGCAGTAATCAATGTACTGGGTTTGGCATTGGTGGCGACAATTTTGTTTGTGTTCCAACTGTCCCAGTTTTCTCGGTTGTTGCTTCTGTATTTCTATATTTTGACAACGGCTACCATTCTTGCTAAGCGACTGATTGTGGATAAGCTTGCTACCGCTCACGAGCGAAGCAAAAACCTGCACACCAATGTACTGATAATCGGCAGTGCGGAGACAGCTCAGCGCTATTATAAGGATGTTGTACAGAAAAAAAATTTCGAGATGCACTATATAGGGTATCTGGATGCACAACCTTCGCAGCATATGCCGCAATACCTAGGAGATGTGGCAGATTTACGAAAAGTCTTGCAGTCTGTTGCGGTGGACAAGATTATTATTGCGCAGGATACCCAGAGCGCCCTTCAGCTACGGACAATTATTGCAATTGCGGATACCTATAAGATCGAGGTGGCGGTCATCCCGGTGTACAACGATTTTGTGGGGGGACGGTCACAGCTTTATATCGAAAACGGCTTTCGCCTGATCGACGTGAAAATGATGGACACCTGTAATATAATGGGTGTGGATATTGTTGTCACGGATATGAACAAGACGATACAGACCATTGAGGAAAAGCTGGAGGACTGGAGAGGAAAGTACATTTGTGTGGCCAATGTGCACACAACGGTAACTGCTCACAAGGACAAAAAGTACCAGGCGGTCCAGCAAGGGGCGGCAATGGCCCTGCCGGATGGCGGTCCGTTGTCACAGTACAGCAGAGAACAGGGCTATACCGAAGCGCAACGTGTTACCGGTCCTGATCTTATGCAGGAAATTCTGAAGCTCTCTCCTCAGAAAAAATGGCGGCATTATTTTTATGGATCAACGCCGGAAACCTTGAAGACCCTGGAGCAGAAAATTCATGAGCGCTATCCCGGTACGATCATTGCCGGCATGTACAGCCCGCCTTTCCGTGCTCTGACGCCGCAGGAAGACGCTGCTTGTGTAGAGCAAATCAACGCGACACACCCGGATTTCGTTTGGGTCGGTCTGGGTGCACCCAAGCAAGAACTCTGGATGGCAGCGCATGAAGACGAGGTCCACGCCTTGATGATTGGCGTGGGGGCGGCTTTTGACTATGAGGCAGGGAATATCAAACGAGCACCTATGTGGATGCAGCGGCGCAATCTGGAATGGTTTTATCGTTTGATGCAGGACCCAAAGCGGTTGTTCAAGCGGTACTTCACCACCAACTTGAGTTACCTCTGGTGGAAATGGCGTCAGTAAGGATGTGTCGCTTACAACTATAGTCAACAAAAAATGTCCCTTATGGAATTATTCTCCATAAGGGACACTTTTGTTTTTGCTTTAGCAAAGAGGAATCAGGGGCTTCCGGTATAGCTTCAAAAGTTGATGGCTATGCCGCTGGGATCAGGCACAAGAAGCAACGTCTGAGCTACTATAGTAATGAGTTCTCAGGCCACTATAAAACAGCATACGCAGTGTTGCTTTATCACAAATAGTTCAGCATACACAAAGTAGGTACACAACCGTCATACAGTAGTTACACGGAAGTAGGGAAGAAAAGTCGTTTACAATCAGACCAGGGCAAGCATCAGGGAAGTCATCAAAAGTTTATTTACTCCACAAATCTGCCGCATACAAGCCGGAAGCGACCATATCACGGAAGCCCTTTTGCGCCAGTTCAGTGTCTTCTTTGTAGGTGATTCCGATCCACTTGTCCGGCGTTTTCATAACTTTGACGGTGGCTTTTCCCTTTTTCAGCAGGTCATCCACGATGATGGGAAGCAAATATTCTGCTTTGGTAGGATTGTCGCCCAATTTGCTGAGAAATTCTGCGAAGCCTTCTTCCAGATAATCCAGAAAATCGGGATAAGCTGCCCACATGTTCATGGAAACAGGCACATCTTCGCTCAAAATAGCCTGGGAATCTTCCCGATCACAGACCAGTTTACCTTCGGCATTGTAGCCGATGCCGGTAGTCTCCAGCACATCGGTCAGCATACCGTTTTCATCGGTAATACAGATACCGCGGGTTACTGTACCGTTCTCGCTGAGCGTATTCTTCAAAATGAAGCCGGCCATGCCCATACGGAAGATGCCGTTGCTTTCATAAGGTTGGATCAGAAAGTCATGCAGCAATTTGAAGGCTTCTTTGCCATAGTAGTCGTCGGCGTTGATGATGGCAAAGGGCTCCTTCACGATATTCTTGCAGCAAAGAACGGCCTGGCCGGTACCCCAGGGTTTGGAACGGCCTTCCGGCACGGAGAAGCCGGCGGGCAGGTCATCGATGGACTGAAATACATACTCCACATCCATCTGACTGCTGATACGATTGCCTATAATTTGCTTGAATTCTTCTTCGATATCTTTGCGGATAATAATGACTACTTTATTAAAGCCGGCTTCTTTGGCGTCGTGAATTGAATAATCCATAATGATTTCGCCATTAGGACCCATCTTTGCCAGTTGCTTGATGCCAGCGCCAAAACGGGAACCAATGCCGGCCGCCATGATAATTAGTGTGGTTTTCATAATGCACCCCTTGTATATTTGAAAATCAATAAAACGGGATATGCTTATGATAATACCTCTCACCTGAAAATGCAATAAAAATACATAGATGGAGACTTTTTTTCATGCAATTGTGAAAAAACTTTTGAGAAACAAGGAAATATTTGGTCTATACGCTGGAATTTTTGCACCGTATCCCGACTCGAATCTGGAAGGATAGAAAATGACCGAAGAAGTTCCAAAGGGGGGCATCCGGGCTTGAACGGTGTCGCGAGACTATAAAAGCCACAGTGAACAGAGAAGAAGTACTGAGAAATTCACCATTCTGCTTGAACAGCGGGTTATAAACGGGCATTGATATCCTGCTATCTTCGGAACTGGCGGAGGTATCCACTAAAGCGTACAAAAAAGCCTTACGCAAAAGCGTAAGGCTTTTTGGTGCGCCCGCAGGAACTCGAATCCTGGACCCTCTGATTAAAAGTCAGATGCTCTACCAACTGAGCTACGGGCACATGGCTGTGCTGTCACTAAGCTACTGTATTATACCCCAAATGTGCAAATAAGTCAATCATAAATTTTACAAAACTGTTTTTGGCTCAAATTGACAGTCCGACCTTTGGTGGGGTATAATGGGGCATACATTGGAAAAATCCTCTGCGGGTGCATCCCGCGGGGCTTTTTCGCACAAAAAAGAGGTGCTTTTATGCCTACATCGGTTCCGTTCCTCTCGGTGGCCAGCGCTATGCTCAGTCTGTTGGTGATTGTGGGTGTGCCGGTCGGCCTTGGCATTGCGGTCACACGCAAGCACAAGGGCAGCGGATACGCCATCATGATCGGCGCGTTCTGCTTTATTGTGGGCGCCTATGTGCTGGAGCAGATCCTGCACAGCCTGGTGTTCACCCTCTACCCGGACATCCGGCAGAACATTCCGGTCTACTGCCTGTACGGCGGCCTGGCCGCCGGTCTGTTCGAGGAGACCGCCCGGTATCTGGGCCTTCTGGCTCTGTGCAAAAAGGACAAGAGCCCGGCCATCGGCTTTGCCTACGGTGTGGGCCATGGCGGCATCGAAGCCATTTTGCTGGCGGGACTTACCATGCTCAACAACCTGATGGTCATGTACGCCATCAACAGCGGCAACACCGAAAGCCTGCTCACCGGCCTGGAAGGGGATCAGGTGACCGCGGCCCAGCAGCAGCTGGCCCAGCTGGCCGCCGTGCCCGCCACCCAGTGGCTGGCCGCCGGGTTTGAACGCCTGTGCGCCATCGGGCTGCATCTGGCCTTGTCCATGCTGATCTGGATGGTGGTCACCCGCCGTCTGCCCGCCTGGGGCTATCCTCTGGCCATTGTGCTCCATGCGGTGTCCAACCTGCCCGCCATGCTGTACCAGACCGGTGTGCTTACTGTCTGGCCCACCGAGTTTGCCACCCTGGTTCTGGTGGTCCTGGTGGCGCTGCTGGTCCGGCAGCTTTACCGCCGGTCAGCACCCGCCAAAATCTGAACGTCCGTTGCTTTACCTTGCTGTCCTCGCCGGTTTTCCCGGCGGGGACACCTTTTTGTGATTGAGACAGGGAGCCCTTCATGCTGTTTAACTCGCTGGCCTACGCGGTCTTTCTGCCGCTGGCCGTCCTGGTATATTTCCTGCTCCCCCAGCGCTTGCGCTGGGTGGCGCTGCTGGGATTCAGCTACTACTTTTATATGAGCTGGAACCCGGAACTGATCGTGCTGATCCTCTTCACCACTGTGGTCAGCTGGGCCGCGGCGCTGGGGGTGCAACGGCTGCAACGTCCGGTGCTGCGCAAAGCCGCCCTGTGGAGCGGCGTGGGTCTGTGCCTGGCCTGCCTGTTCTTTTTCAAATATTTCAACTTCTTTTCCCAGAATGTGACGGCGCTGCTGCAGGCGGTGGGACTGCCTCTGCAGCCCACCACCCTGGAACTGGTCCTGCCTGTGGGCATCAGCTTTTACACCTTCCAGACCCTCAGCTATGTGGTGGATGTCTACCGCGGTGATCTGAAAGCTGAACCCCATTTCGGCTATTATGCGCTGTACGTCAGCTTTTTCCCCCAGCTGGTGGCCGGTCCCATCGAGCGTGCCGGCAACCTGCTGCCCCAGCTGCATCAGAAACATGACCCCGACCGGGCGGCCTTCAGCGCCGGTCTGCGCAAAATCTGCGTGGGCATGTTCAAGAAGGTGGCTATTGCGGATTTTGTGGCCACCTACGTGAACAATGTGTACAACGACCTGGCGGGGAAGGGCGGCCTGACCCTGATTCTGGCCACCCTGTTGTTCAGCGTGCAGATTTACTGCGATTTCTCCGGTTATTCCGACATCGCCGTGGGCAGTGCCCGGCTGCTGGGTATCGACCTGATGGAAAACTTCCGCAGCCCCTACATGGCCCGCAGCGTCAAGGATTTCTGGCGGCGCTGGCACATCAGCCTGACCCGGTGGTTCACCGACTATGTGTATATCCCGCTGGGAGGCAGCCGGTGCAGCCGGTGGCGGCATCTGCGCAACCTGGCGGTGACCTTCCTGCTCAGCGGATTGTGGCATGGTGCCAGCTGGACCTTTGTGCTGTGGGGGTTGTACCACGGCCTGTGGCTGTGCGCCGAAACCTTCTACCTTCCCCAAATCGAAGCCCTGCAAAACCGCCTGAAAGGGGGCCGGGGCGCCGCCTTTGCAACTCTTCGCACTGTGGTCACCTGCTGCATTGTGGGCTTTGGCTGGATCTTCTTCCGGGCCAACGATCTGTCCGACCTTTTGTATGTGCTGACTCATCTGGGGCAGGGACTCAGCCCGGTGCACCTGGTGGCGTATGCCCAGGCGGCGGGGCTTACCCCGGCCCTGCTGGGGCTGGCCTTTGCCCTGATTGCGGCGCTGCTGGTGTATGACTGGTACGCCGCCTACCGTGCCGACCCGCTGCAGGCCATCCGCCGTGCCCGGCCCTGGCAGCGGTATGGGTTCTATTATCTGCTTTGTTTTGGGGTGCTGGTGGCCCTGTGCTCCCGCCCCTTCGGCGCTACCGCCGATTTCATCTACTTCCAGTTCTGACAGGGGGCCCTTATGACAAGAAAAGAAATTCTGCGTTATCTGGGCAAGGTCCTGGCTTTTCTTCTGGCCCTTTGCCTGCCCTTTGTTCTGCTCATCGGGTGCATCGGGTTTGTGCCCGAAACCACCCAGCAAAGCCTGCTCTACACCCTGCACTACAAGCTGGACCTGCTGCGGGACACCCCCGGTGGTGATCGTATTCTGATTGCCGGGGGCTCTGCCACCGAATACGGCGCTGACTGTCAGGCCATCGCCGATGCCACCGGCCGACCCACCTACTGCGTGGGGGTCACCGCCTACCTGGGCATGCAGATGTACCTGAACATGCTGGACCGCTACGCCCAGCCGGGGGACACGGTGATCCTGATGCTGGAGCATCTGATGCTGCGCAACACCGGGGTGGATTATCTGGTGCTGTGGCAGGCCTGCGGCACCGACCCGGACGCCTGGGCCTGCGTGCCGCCTGACCTGTGGCTGGGGGCGGCGGCCAGTGCGGGGCGGTATCTGGCCCAGCGCTGGCCCACCGACTGGACCCCGCTGCAGGGGCTGCACTGGACAAGCTACGACTATCCCCCGGGCCAGACGCCCCACAGCGAGGATTTCGGGCCGTCGGGCAACGTGATCACCCCGCGCACCAACATTCTGGAACACAAATACAACACCCAGGATATGGTGTCACTCAGTGCCGACATTCTGGACAAAGACACCGTGAATGCCATCCGCACCTTTACAGACAAGATGGAGCGGCGGGGGGTGACGGTGCTGTTCAGCCATGCGCCCCTCAACGCCCTGTGCGTGACCAGCGATGCCGCCGAGAATGAAGCGTACGCCCGGGCGGTGCGCCAGAAGCTGGAACTTCCGGTGCTGGTGGATTATCCCGACGCCATCATGGACGGCGCGCTGTTTTATGACAGCAACAACCATCTGAACACCGAGGGCGCCGCCCTTTATACGCAAAAATTGATCGAAGGTCTTGCTCGGCAGGATATGGCCGGGTGAGGCGAAAAAAGCCCGTCTCTGCGCTGTTTGCGTTGAGGCGGGCCCTTTGCATTGGATGACATTGAAAATCGGGAAAGGGAAGCAAAAAACGGCGAGAACGCAATTTTTGCAATGTTTTTGAGGGCGCAGAAAAAGCCCGGAAAAGCAGGGGCATTCCGCTGAGCGGAACGCAAGGAAAAGCCAAAATTCAACATGCGGAACACAGTTCCGCTCAATGGAACCAGGGAGGCGCACAACCCGGAAATGTGGGTTGTCAACTGCGACAATGGTCAACCACATGCAGAAATGCTACACTGATATAGACAAAACAAGCGCGGCAGCAATGTGGCGCCGGAACATTTCGGGAGGTTCAATATGGCAAAAAATGCGATTGTGGGCCAGTCTGGCGGTCCTACTTCTGTGATCAACGCAAGCCTGGCGGGTGTGTTTGAAAGCTGCAAACGCCGTGGAGCGGAGAAGGTTTACGGCATGATGCACGGTGTGGCCGGTCTGCTGGAACGCCGGGTCTGCGTGCTGGACGACAAGCTGACCTGCGCCATGGACATCGAACTGCTCAAGCGCACCCCGTCCAGCTATCTGGGCAGCTGCCGCTACAAACTGCCCGACTGGCATGACCCGGAAGGGGAGGCCGTGTACAAGCAGCTGTTTGAGATTCTGAAGGAGCTGGACATCGGCTACTTCTTCTATATCGGCGGCAACGACAGCATGGACACCATCGGCAAGCTGGCGGACTACGGCTCCCACATCGGCAGCGAAATCCGGTTCATGGGTGTGCCCAAGACCATCGACAACGACCTGATGGTCACCGATCATACCCCCGGTTACGGCAGCGCCGCCAAGTACATCGGCGTGGTGATGAAGGAGATCATCCGGGATGCCACTGTCTACGGCACCAAGTACGTCACCATCGTGGAGATCATGGGCCGCAACGCCGGCTGGCTGACCGCCGCCGCTGCCCTGGCCCGGGCCGAGGACTGCGAGGGCGTGGACATGATCTGCCTGCCCGAAATTCCCTTCAACGTGGACCGCTTTGTGGAAAAGGTGGAGCGTATGCAGGCCAAAAAGCCCAGCATCGTCATTGCCGTGTCCGAAGGCGTCAAGTTGGAGGATGGCCGCTATGTCTGCGAGCTGGCCGACGACGTTCACGCGGTGGATGCCTTCGGTCACAAGGCCCTGACTGGTACCGCCCGTTTCCTGGCCAATACGGTGGCCCGCCGCCTGGACACCAAGACCCGCTGCATCGAGCTGTCCACCCTGCAGCGCTGCGCCGGTCACCTGACCAGCCGCACCGACATCACCGAAGCCTACCAGGTGGGCGGTGCCGCCGTCAAGGCTGCCTTTGAGGGCCATACCGGGGAGATGGTGGCCATCAAGCGCATCTCCAACGCACCCTACCAGGCCACCACCGAACTGCATCCCATCAGCGAGGTGGCCAACCTGGAAAAGAAGGTTCCGCTGGAATGGATCAACGCCGACCATACCGACATGATGCCGGAATTCATCTCCTACGCCATGCCGCTGATCCAGGCGGAGCTGACCCCCATCTACGTGGAGGGCCTGCCCCATCACATCTACCTGCCGGAATAATTTCCACCGGTTTTGCCGGTCTTTGTCCCGCCCGCGCCTGCTTGCGCCGGCGGGACCTTTTGTTTTGAATCAGATGCGAAAAAAATCCAAAAACCTGCTTGACAAACATCCGCCCATGCGCTATAATAACACATGTCGTTACGGATGATTAGCTCAGCTGGTTAGAGCGCTGCGTTCACATCGCAGAGGTCGAGGGTTCGAGTCCCCCATCCTCCACCAACGTTGCGCCCCGGTCGTTGACCGGGGCGTTTTTGTTTTTTCCTTTCAATAGCCTGCTGCGGAGCACTTGCTCTGCGGTGGGCTTTTTCTCTTTTTACAAAACGGAGGGTTTTGGCCGGCAAAGAAAAAGTTTTGTCAAAAACCGGGAAGCCGTGGTGTCCGTGGCGTAAAGCCGAGGTAAAAAATGGCAGGTAAGGGAAGGCTGCAAAAAGAAAAAATAACCGGACATCGAAAAAATCACGCTTTTCAAATGTTTTCGGATATTTTACCCCAGCATGAACGACAGCACCCCACCCTTTGCGGTATTATATCCGACGGGCGCCAGAGAGTGCCCGTCATCAGTGATTGTTACCGGAGGAGGAAACGGGATCTTCTATGGCTGAAATCGTATTGAAAGATGTATGCAAGGTATTTGAGAAGGACCAGTATGCGGTAAGCGATTTTTCGCTGCGCATCCGTGACGGCGAATTTGTGGTTTTTGTGGGGCCTTCGGGCTGCGGCAAGTCCACCACCCTGCGGATGATCGCCGGCCTGGAGGATATCTCCAAGGGCGAACTGTGGATCGGGGACGAGCTGTGCAACTACGCAGAACCCGGGGAACGGGACCTGTCCATGGTGTTCCAGAACTACGCCCTGTATCCCCAGATGTCGGTGTATGACAACATGGCTTTCTCCCTGTCGGTGCGCAAGGTTCCCAAAAAGGAAATCCGCCGCAGGGTGGAGGAAACCGCCGAAATGCTGGGCATCTCCAACCTGCTGAACCGCCGTCCGGCGGCCCTTTCCGGCGGCCAGAAACAGCGTGTGGCCATCGGCAGCGCCATCATGCGCAAGCCAAAAGCCTTCCTGATGGACGAACCCCTGTCCAATCTGGACGCCAAGCTGCGCACCCATATGCGGGTGGAACTGGCAGACCTGCATCACAAGCTGGGCATCACCACCATCTACGTCACCCACGACCAGACCGAGGCCATGACCCTGGCTGACCGCATTGTGGTTATGAAAGCCGGGTATATCCAGCAGGTGGCCACCCCCATCGACCTGTACAACCACCCTACTAACATGTTTGTGGCGGGCTTTATCGGTTCCCCGGCCATGAACTTCCTGCGGGGCAAGGTCAAGCGGGCAGGGAAGGGGGCGGCCTTCCTCACCGAAGGCGGCCAGATCTTCCCCTTAACCGAGGACCAGGCCCATGTGCTGTGGCCCCAGCACGACAACCGGGCCCTGGTGCTGGGCATCCGGCCGGAGGACCTGTACACCGCGCCCGTCCATGCGGGCAAGGTGTACGGTGAGATGAAAGGCAACGTCACCGCCTGCGAGGCCCTGGGCTCCGAAGCCATCGTGCACATTGAGAATGAGGATGGCGAGTTTGCCGCCCGGGTAGCGCCGGACCACGGTGCTCAGCCCGGCAAGGAAGCGGCTTTGTATCTGGACATGGCCAACGCCCACTTCTTTGACGGCGAAACCGAACAGAATCTTTTCTACCAGTGGAGGAACGAAGCATGAAAGCCTTTGTGGAAAAACTGAAGGGTTGCAGCCCCTATGCCTATCTGATCCCCTGCTTTGCCATCTTTGCCATGTTCCTGTTTTACCCCTTCGTCAAGACCATCTACCTCAGCATGTTCCTCACCGACAAGCTGGGCCGGGCCAAAATCTTTGTGGGGGCGCAGAACTACATCGACCTGCTCACCTCCGAAAGCTTTTACAACAGCATCCTCGTCACCCTGATCTTTGTGGTCATCGTGGTGTTCGGCAGTATGTTGCTGGGCCTGGTGGCAGCGGTGCTGTGCAGCAAGACCTTCCCGGGCATCCGGGCGTTCAGCACCTCCTACGCACTGCCCATGGCCATCGCCTCCAGCGGTGCGGCCATGATCTTCAAGGTGATCCTCAACCCCACCATCGGTCTGTTCAACAAGGTCACCGGACTGGACATCAACTGGATCAGCGATCCCCGCTACGCCCTGATCTGCGTGGCCGTGCTCACCGCCTGGCTGAACAGCGGCATCAACTTCCTGTACTTCTCCGCCGGCCTGGGCAACATTGACGAGTCCATCTACGAGCGCGCCTCGGTGGACGGCGCCAGCGGCGTGCAGAAGTTCTTCCGCCTGACTTTGCCGGGTCTCAGCCCCATCATGTTCTACACACTGGTGGTCAACATCATCCAGGCATTCCAGTCCTTCGGCCAGGTCAAGATCCTGACCCAGGGCGGCCCCGGCGAATCCACCAACCTGATCGTCTATTCCATCTACCGCGACGCCTTCTTCAACTACAAGTTCGGCAGCGCGGCGGCGCAGTCGGTGATTCTGTTCCTCATCATCATGGCGCTGACACTGGTCATGTTCAAGGTTGAAAAGAAGGGAGTCAAATACTGATGGAAAATACCGCTGTCCTCAAAACGCCCACGGGCACAACCCTCCATCGCGAAAATTACACCCAGGAGGAGCTGGCCGCTCTGCACCGCCGCATGGGTCTGGCGGCCCTGCGCCGCCGGCGCATCCGCACCGGGGTACTGATTGTGCTCAACGTGATCATGGCCCTGTTCATCCTCTTTCCGCTGCTGTACGCGGTCAGCGTCTCCCTGATGCCCGGGGATGAGCTCTTCACCATGGAGATGAACCTGCTGCCCAAACATCCGGATTTCGGCAACTACATCCGCGCCTGGACCCAGGTGCCTCTTCTGCGCTTCGTGCTCAACTCCTTCCTGGTGGCGGGCTGCATCACCCTGGGCCAGATCCTGACCTGCTCTTTGGCGGCCTTTGCCTTCTCTTTCCTGAACTTCAAGGGCAAGAACCTGCTGTTCATGCTGGTCATGGCCACCATGATGGTTCCCGGCGAAGCCACCATCATTTCCAACTACCTCACCGTCAGTTCCCTGGGCATTCTGGACACCTACCTGGTGCTGATTCTGCCCTCCCTGACCTCCGCCATGGGTATCTTCCTGTTCCGGCAGTTCTATATGACCTTCCCCATGTCCCTGTATGAATCTGCCAAACTGGACGGCTGCGGCAACCTGCGGTTCATCGTCAGCATCCTGCTGCCCCTGACCAAGTCGGCCATCGGCGCCATGTCGGTGTACACCTTCATCAACGCCTGGAACATGTACATGTGGCCGCTGCTGGTCACCGGCTCCCAGGAAATGCGTACCGTCCAGATCGGCATCAGCATGCTGGACAATACCGACGCCCAGTCGGTCACCCTGATGATGGCCGGCGTGGTTTCGGTGATCATCCCCAGCATGGTCATCTTCATCGCGGGCCAGAAACAGCTCATCCGGGGCATGTTCTCCGGCGCGGTGAAAGGCTGAGTTTTGCTGTTGCGGCGGGACATCCCGCCTGACATAGATTTTGGTTGACAAATGTGATATTGTAGGAGTGTGTAAGTAGATGAAAGCCAAAAAGATTCTGGCCGGCCTGATGGCCGCCGCCCTTGTCGCCGTGTCCCTGGCGGGCTGCGGCTCCACCCAGACCGCTGCCGCCGTGAATACCGGCGACACCGCCGCCGATGCCGCCGCCAGCGAGGCGGAAGCTGCCTCCCAGCTGATCGGCGCCGATTTCAACACCCTGGACACCACCGGCACCACCATCACCTTCTGGCATTCCATGGGCGGCGTCAACGGCGAGGCCATGACCGCCCTGGTGGACAAGTTCAACCAGGAAAACCAGTACGGCATCACGGTGGAAGCGGTCTACCAGGGCAGCTACGATGACGCCATCAACAAGCTCAAGAGCGCCCAGATCGGCAACATGGGCGCCGACCTGGTCCAGATTTACGACATCGGCACCCGCTTCATGATCGACTCCGGCTGGGTTGTCCCCATGCAGCAGCTCATCGATGCCGCCGGGTATGATCTGTCCCAGATCGAGCCCAACATCGCGGCCTACTACACCACCGACGCGGGGCTGTACTCCATGCCGTTCAACTCTTCCACCCCGCTGCTGTACTACAACAAGGATATGTTTGATGCCGCCGGCATCACCGAAGTGCCCGCCAGCCTGGAGGAAATCGCCGAGGTGGGCGACCAGCTGAAGGAGAAGGCCGGTACCCAGGAAGTGCTGGCCATGAGTGTGTACGGCTGGTGGTTTGAGCAGTTCCTGTGCAAGCAGGGCCTGGAGATGGTGGACAACGGCAACGGCCGTACCGCCCCCGCCACCAGCGTGGTCTTTGACCAGAACGGCGGCGCGCTGAACATCCTGAATGCCTGGAAGAAACTGTACGACGAAGGCTATGCCCCCAACGTGGGCCGCAGCGGCAGCGACACCGCCACCACCGACTTTACCTCCGGCAAGGCGGCCATGATGCTGGGGTCCACCGCCTCCCTGAAGCAGGTCCTGCAGGACACCGGCGATTCCTTTGAGGTGGGCACCGCCTACTTCCCGGCGGTTTCTTCCTCCGATGAGGGCGGCGTGTCCATCGGCGGCGGCTCTCTGTGGGCGCTGAACAACAACGACCCCGTCAAGCTGGCGGCCACCTGGCGCTTCATCGAATTCCTGATCTCGCCCGAATCCCAGGCTTACTGGAACGCCCAGACCGGTTACTTCCCGGTGACCACCGCCGCCGCGGAGGAGGACGTGTACAAGCAGAACATGGAACAGTATCCCCAGTTCCAGACGGCTATTGACCAGTTGCATTCTTCCGCCCCGCAGTACGCGGGCGCGCTGCTCAGCGTCTTCCCCGAATCCCGCCAGATCGTGGAAACCGAGATCGAGGAGATGCTCAACGGCAGCCAGACCCCCGAGGAAGCCGTCCAGTCCATCACCGAGCAGGTCAACGAGTCCATCGAAACCTACAACCTCATCAACGGATAATCTGTAAACAGGCACTGACCGGGAAAGGCGCGGGCTTTTCCCGGTTTTTGTGCAGGAAAGGATGATTTGGTATATGAAAAATGTAATGGTATACGCCCACCGCGGCGCCAGCGCCTACGCCCCCGAAAACACCCTGCCCGCGTTCCAACTGGCCGAAGAGCAGGGCGCCGACGGCATTGAGTTGGACGTGCATCTGACCAAGGACGGGGAACTGGTGGTCATCCACGACGAAAAACTGGACCGCACCACCAACGGCATCGGCCTGGTACGGGACTATACCCTGGCCGAACTGAAGCAGTTCTGTGCCGACAACGGCATGCCCGGCTTTGCCGACGCCCGAATCCCCACCCTGCGGGAGGTGTTGGAACAGGTCAAGCCCGGCAGGATGCTGGTGAACATTGAGCTCAAGACCGGCATTCTCTGGTATGAGGGCATCGAGAAAAAGACCCTGGACCTGGTGGCCGAACTGGGCATGCAGGATCGCATCATCTATTCTTCCTTCAACCATTACAGCATCGCCGAAGTGCGCCGCCTGGCCCCGGAAGCCCAGACCGCCTATCTGTTCGGGGACATTCCCTGCGATATCGAGCAATACGCCGCGCAACGGGGCGTGGGCGGGCTGCATCCCGGCCTGTACTGCGTCAAGATGGGAAATCTGCTCAAAACCTACCTGGACAGCGGCCTGGCCGTGCGGGTCTGGACGGTCAACGGGGCGGAGGACCTGCGCTGGCTGATGGAAGAGGGCGCCGACGTCATCACCAACGACCCCAAACTGGCGCTGACGGTGCGGGACGGCCTGGCGGAGTGATGCCCATGAAAAAACGCCTGTTTTTGCTGGACATTGACGGCACCATCTGCCGGGGCAATACCCTGATTCCCGGGGCGGGAGAGTTCCTGCAGGCGGTGCGGTGCAGCGGGGGGCAGTTTGTCTTCATCACCAACAACGCTACCCGCAGCACGGCGGATTACATCCGATTTTTCCGCACCCTGGGGGTGGAAAGCGGCCCGGAAAACTATCTGACCGCCGCTTACGCCACCATCCGGTATATGCAGGAGCATTACGCCGGGCAGCACATCTACATTCTGGCCACCGACTCCTTCACCGAGGAATGCCGCCAGAACGGCCTGCAGGTGACCACCGACGCCGCCGACCCGGCCATCACCTGCGTGCTGGTCTCCTATGATAACGCCCTGAATTATGACAAGATCAAGGACGTTTGCCTGCTGCTGACCACCCGGCAGGTGGATTACATCGCCACCAATCCCGACCTGGTCTGCCCGGTGGACTTCGGGTATCTGCCGGACTGCGGTGCCATCTGCAACATGATCGAAACCGCCACCCATCGCCGCCCCAGATTCTTGGGCAAGCCGGAACCCGCCATGGTACAGTATGCCCTGCAAAACACCGGCTGCGCCCCGGAAAAAGCTCTGGTGGTGGGGGACCGCCTGTATACTGACATTGCCTGCGGACGGCGTGCCGGGGTGGAAACCGCCCTGGTGCTCAGCGGCGAAGCTACCCGGGCCGATGTGTATGACAGTGAGGAAAAACCGGACTACATTTTCCCCTCGGTGGCGGAATTGCGGCAGAAATTTCTGCCCGAACCCGCTGTGTCCTGTGTGCGGAACACCGCACCGGAAACATCCATGCGCGCCTGTGTATCGTAACCCATAAACGAACCACCCCGCTGCCGGATTTTCGCCGGCAGCGGGGTGGTTTTGTATATCGATGTGTCAGGCCGCCCGGCGCATCCGCCGCAGCAAAAGCCCTAGGAGCAGGCCCGCCAGGGCCGGGCAGACCCAGCCGAAGCCCAGCCGGCACAGGGGAAGATAGGTTTCGGCAAAGGTCACCAGCGGTTCCAGATGGAGCAGCGTCCGGGTGCCCTCTGGCAGGGTACGCAGCAGGTCAATGACCGATGCCGCCATGGTGAACCCGATGGTCCAGCGCAGCACGCCCCGGTCATTGCCGAAAAGCCCGCCGCCCAGGGTCAGCAGGATGAGCACGATGGACAGGGGATACAGGAACATGAGCACCGGGGTGGAATAGCTCAGAATGGCGTTCAGCCCCAGGTTGGCAATCAGAAAGGAGATGGCGCAGAATCCCACAGCCCATATCCGGTAGGACGGCCCGGCGGGAAACAGCTGCACAAAGGTTTCGCTGCAGCTGGTGATCAGCCCTACCGCTGTTTTCAGGCAGGCCAGGGTGACGGTGGCGGCCAGGATCAGAGCCCCCACGCCGCCGAAATAATGCCCGGCAATCAGGGACAGGGCTTCGCCGCCGTTGGCCGAAACCGGGAACAGCCCCCGGCTCTGGGCACCCATGACGATGACCAGCACGTAGATCAGCCCCATGAACAGGGAACTGAACACCCCCGCCAGCACGGTGCTTTTGGCCACCGCAGCGGGTTCTTTGACGCCCAGGCTCCGGATGGCGTTGACCACAATGATGCCAAAGGCCAGGCCGGCCAGGGCGTCCATGGTGTTGTACCCCTCCAGCACACCGGCGGTAAAGGCGTTGGCGGCGTAACTGCCCGAAGGCTCCACCGTGCTCACGTCTCCCAGGGGCGAAGTCAGTGCCCGCAGGATCAATACGGCCAGAAAGCAGAGAAATAAGGGGGTCAGCACCTTTCCCACCCAGGTCAGGATCTCTCCCGGACGCAGCGAGAAGAAGAGCACCGCCGCAAAAAAGACCAGGGAAAAGATTCCCAGTGCCAGAGCGCCGCCCTGAGGCAGCAGCTGCTGGATGCCCACCGTATAGGAGACGGTGGCACAGCGGGGGATGGCGAAGAAGGGCCCGATGGTCAGATACAGCAGGCAGGTGAAAAAGAAGCCGTAGCCACGGCCCACCCGGCTGCTCAGGTCAAACAGTCCTTCCTTACGGCTGATGCCCAGGGCCGCCACGCCCAACAAGGGCAGCCCCACGCCGGTGATCAGCAACCCCGCCGACGCCCACCAGAGGCTGCGCCCGGCCAGCTGCCCCACCGAGGCGGGAAAAATCAGATTTCCGGCCCCGAAAAACAGGCCGAACAACATGGTGGCCACCGTAAGCAGCTGCCGCAGTGTGAGTTTTTTCATGGTCAGGTTCCTCGCATTTTTCTTCTTTGGCTCCCATTATACCCTATGGCAAATCAAGGGGTAAACCCCGGATAGCCAAAAAACACCCCCTGTGGTACAATGAAAAAAATGCAATCGTCTGATGAATGAAATCCGTCTTGGATAGAAAAGGAGTATATCGATGAAGCGTGTTTTATTGACCGGCGCCGGCGGCTTTGTGGGCGCCCGGGTGCGGCAGCAGCTGGCAGAAAAACTGGAACTGATTCCGGTACCCAAAGGGTTGATGGCCCGGGGCGGGGAAGAGGAGATCGCCCGTCTGGTGGACAGAGCCCACCCCGACGCCATCCTGCACACCGCCGCCATTTCGGATACAGGGTACTGCGAAGCCCATCCGGAGGAATCCTGCCGGGCCAACGTGGAGCTTACCCTGTGGCTGGCCAAAGCTGCGGCGGCACAAAAGGCAAAGTTGGTGGTGTTCAGCTCTGACCAGGTCTATGCAGGGGTTGAGCGGTCCGGCCCTCTGCCTGAAGATATGCCCCTGGCGCCCGCCAACGTGTACGGCCGCCACAAGCTGGAAGCAGAGCAGCGGGGGCTGGAACTTCTGCCGGAGGCAGTGTTTCTGCGGGTTACCTGGCTGTATGACCTGCCGGGGTACGGCCTGCCGGTGCGGGGCAACCTGGTGCTGAACCTGGTGCGGGCGGCATTGCAGGGGCAGCCCCAGACGTTTTCCCCCAGGGATTTCCGCGGTGTGACCTACGTGCGGCAGGCGGTGGAAAATCTGCTGCCGGTGCTGGAACTGCCCGGCGGGGTGTACAATTACGGCAGTGAAAATGACCTGGATATGCTGGAGACTGCCCGGCGGTTCTGCGCGGCGCTGGACATTGCCCCCACCCTGGTGCCCGGGGACCGGGCACGCAACCTGGCCATGGATACCGCCAAAGCCAGGCGGGGCGGCGTGGCGTTCGACACCACTGCGGAGGGCATTGTCCGTTGCCTGAAGGACTACGGCCTGCGCGGATAAGCCGGATGTTACCAGCGGGCAGAGGCCAGGGGACAGTGCATGTCGGTGCGGGCAGCCCGCATCTCCACATAGCAGCCGCATTCCATGCAGGTGCCGTTTTGCAAAGCATCGCACTGACGGCAATGGGCCAGCCGGGCTTCGTACGCATCGTCGGGGGTGCGCAGCTTGCGCGGCATGGTGGCGCGGTAGCGCTCCACACTCTTCCAGTACTCGTTTTCTCCCGCCATATCCCGCAGCAGACAACGGCGGCAGACTTTGGGCTGTGTGGTTTCTTCCATGTTCGGTTCCTTCCTTCTTTATTTGCGTCAAAAAAGCGTTTGCTCCATTATACGACTTCCCGGCCGGTAAAAGCTATCCCATTTTACCAAAAACGGTGATATATGTGCAGAACAGACAAAACAAAACCCTGGTATTTGTGGGAAATTCCCAGTAGAGATTTGGATAGATGGAGGAATGAAACGGATAAATGGAGAAAACGCTCTCTACATGGAAAAATAAATAAGCGAAATTGCACAGGAAATACACAAAAAGGGTGAGACGGTACAAAAAACGCCGTGCATAATAAAGACAGATACCAACAGCCCTCAAGGGCGGCAAAACAAAAGGAGAGATATGGCATGGCCGGATTGATTTTTGATAAAGAACAGATTGAAAAGACAATGGACGCCATTGTGGAGCGCACCATGCGCATGGATATGACCTGGGACTGGCCCTGCGGCGTGGCCTATTACGGCATCTGTGAAGCCTATGAGGTCACCGGCAAGGAGCGTTACCTCCAGCTGGTGAAGGACCGGGTGGATGAATACATCGAACTGGGGCTGCCCAGCTGGACGGTGAACACCTGTTCCATGGGTCACTGCCTGATCACCCTGTACC
>OLIH01000154.1_pt1 | contig 73808 bp, 75 predicted proteins | sample 1609721 | NCBI WGS metagenome assembly OLIH01 (sample SAMEA4350157, study PRJEB24818) | metagenome | biome: human; feature: gut; material: faeces | place: Denmark | collected 2013-09
CGTGCTCCCCTCTCATTGTCTGTTGTCATTGTTTTTTTTGTTTATTCACAGCACCTCCACCCTCGACTTTCTCCTCTCCCCTGTTGGTGGGCCGGGGCGGTGGTGAAAAAGGCACGGGGGGGGCGCCTGGGGTGGGTCCGGGGGGTTGGGCCCCCCCCAGCTCTCCCCCGCCGATGGAAATGGTTCCAAGATCGATGGTCTGCATAATATGCCTCCTAAACTTCGGGAGCGCGGGCCATTCCCCGCACGATACCCGGTGCCATATGATGAGAAGGATCCTTCGCGTGCACACTCCATTCTATGTGATGAGCGGCTGTTGTGACACCGGGTGGGAAAATTTGTTTTTTACAAAATGTAAAAACAGTTGACAACCGCTTGGCGGGGCGTGTATTATAGTATTAACGACATGTTGTAAAAAATGATTTGGAAAGGACTTTCTGCAATGAAGCTTTCTGCTGCCGAATATGAGATCATGGAGTGTGTGTGGGCGCTGGGACGTACCGTTTCCGGCATGGACATTATGCGGGCGCTGGGACAGGAAAAAGGCTGGAAACAACCCACAGTGCTCACATTTTTGTCACGCCTGGTGGAAAAAGGCCTGCTGGAGACCGAAAAGCGCGGCAAGCTGCGCAGCTATACTGCCGCAATGACGCGGGAGGCATACAAAAACAGCGAGACACGGGATTTTCTGGCACAGCTCTACGGCGGCAGCATACAAAATATGGTTGCGTGCATGGCGGACGGCGGCGGTATCTCGCCTGAAGAACTGGAGGCCCTGCGCGCGTGGCTGAAAGAGAGGGACCCCCAATGATGCGTTTTTTCTGGATGACCTTTTTGCCTTTGAGCGCGGCGGGCGGGGCGGCAGCTTTGCTGCTGTGGCTGGCACGTCCGGCGCTGCGGCGCTTTGCTCATATTCAATGGAGCGTGCCCGTTTTAACGGCGGCACTGTGTCTGTTTGTGCTGCCGCTTCCCGTGTTTGCGATGCCCGGCGCGTGGAATGCTCCCGCGCAGGCGGTGCAAAGCTCTGTGGGGACGGTTCTGCCCGCCGAGGCGGCTGCATCGGAACCGCTGTTCGTTATGACGGAACTGCCCACGGCGGCGGACAAGCTGCTTCGCGCTGCGCCGCAGGAACATATATCCATGCTGTGGGGGCTGGTCCCGGCGTTTTGGCTGGCAGGAGTATTGTGTGTGACGCTGGCTTTGTGGGCGGAATACAGGCGTTTCACACGTCATCTGGCGCGTGAAGCGCGCCCGGTGGAGGACGCCGCAGTGCGGCGGTGCATGGCACATGCCGCAAAGGCGGGTGGCTTTTCCCGGCGCGTGGGGCTGTATGTATGCGGCGCGTTGGCAACGCCTGTTGCGGTGGGAGTGCTGCGCCCGCGCATTTACCTGCCCGAGGACTGGGCAGCGGACGAAACGCTGGAGTATGCTCTGCGACATGAATGCATGCATCTGCGCCGGGGGCATCTTGTGTACAAGCTGGCGGCGCAGGCTGTGTGTGTTGTACATTGGTTCAATCCGGCCGCGTGGCTGCTGCGGCGTATGATGAGCGAGGCCTGCGAGTTCGGCTGTGACCGTGCGGTGGCGCGGATGCTGGACGGCGCACAGCGCAAGGAATATTGCGCTGCAATGCTGTGCGCCGCCGCCGATGTGCGCGCCGCCGGGTTGGCCAGTGCTTTTGCAAGCCCGGCCGGGCTGCTGCGCAGCCGGATGGAAGCGGTGCTGGCGCCGCAGAAGCGCACGGCGCGGCAATTTACGGCTGTGGCGCTGTGCACGGCGGCGGCTGTTTTGGCGGCGGGCCTGACGGCATGCGCGGCAGATGAAGCGGCGGAGCGAGTGAGCGGCAGCTTGCCGAAGCCGCAAACGGCGGAGCCAGCCGGAACAGGTGAGGAAGCTTTAAAAATGCGGAATGCGCTGCCTGAAAACAGCGCGCCGGGATTGTCCGAAAGCGTATTGACGCTTGAGACGTCGCGGCCGCCGGTCTGGCCCGTGCCGGAGTATGAATACATCGGCACACAGTTCGGTGCGGGCCACCGCGGAACAGACATTGCTGCGCGGGAGGGCGCGGAGATTCTGGCCGTTTGGGACGGCACGGTGTTGGAAGCGGAGTATCATGAAAATTGGGGCGACTATGTGCTGTTGGATCACGGCGGCGGCATCATCACGCGCTATGCCCATTGCAGCGAGCTTTTGGTGCAGCCCGGCGACACGGTGAAAGCAGGTGAAGCGGTTGCCCGGGTAGGAAACACCGGCGTTGCCAGCGGCAACCACTGCCATTTGGAGCTGGAGCGAAACGGCGTGCTGCTGGACCCCATGCAGAAGCTTTCTGCCCCGCGCGATGAAACGCCCCGGACACAGGCCCGGCAGCCTGAGCCGCAAAACACGGAAACCTGGCTTCCGCCGGACAACGAATTGATAAAAGAGCGGCTGGCGGGTACAACAGGCGTGTGGCCCGTGCCGGAGTATACATTTGTTTCCCGTTCGGTGGGCAGATATCACCGGGGAGTGGATATTGCGGCCAAGAAAGGTGCGGATATTGTCGCTCCGTTCAGCGGCACGGTAACACGCGCGGAGGACGGCGAGGAAACGCAGTACTGGGTATATGGGAAATATGTGGAGATCGCGCTGGACGGCGACCCCGGCGTGCGCGTGCGCCTGACGCATTGCAGCGAGCTGCTGGTGCAGCCGGGCGATACGGTGCGGGCAGGGCAGCTTGTGGCGCGTGTGGGCAGCACAGGCAATTCCACCGGGAACCACTGTCATCTGGAGCTGCTGGCAGATGAATATTACACCGATCCGGAGCTGATTCTGACGCGTCCGGAGCCGTGATTAAAACGGAAAAAACACACAGCAGAGGGCCGTCCCGGAAGGGGCGGCCCTCTGCTGTGTGTTCCAGAGAATTTTTCTCTCCGGCGGGGATGCTTTTGTTATTGTAATAATGTATAAAAAGTAGTATACTAAATTAGTATGTTAGCATAAAGCCGCCCGGCGGGGCGCGCGGGCGGTTTGCCGCTCCGGGTGCTTTTACCGCGGCTAAAATAATATTTGAGGTGACTCATGGAGACCATCCGCTTTACCAAAAACGAGGCGGCGGCGCGCACGATCGCGGCGTATTACGATACGCCCCCCATGCTGTATGTACATTCGTTCGGATGTCAGCAAAATGTGAACGACGGCGAAAAAATCAAGGGCGTTTTAACGGATATCGGCTTCGGCCTGGCCGCACGGCCCGAGGACGCGGACCTGATCGTGTTCAACACCTGCGCGGTGCGCGAGCACGCCGAGCAGCGCGTTTTCGGCAACGTCGGCGCGCTTAAGGGCCTGAAAGAGGCGAACCCCAAGCTGTTGATCGCGGTATCCGGATGCATGGCCCAGCAGAAGGAGATCGTGGAAAAATTCAAAAAGCACTATCCGTTCGTGGACATTGTGTTCGGCGTCAACGGCATCGATACGCTGCCCGACATCCTGTGTGAAAAGCTGGCCACGCGCAAACGCGTGCTGCGCATGCCGGCCGAGCGCGGCGAGATCATAGAGGATATGCCCATCCGGCGGGATTCCACGTTCCGCGCCTGGCTTCCCATCATGTACGGCTGCGATAATTTCTGTTCTTACTGTATTGTGCCATATGTGCGCGGACGAGAGCGCAGCCGTGCCAGCGCGGATATTTTGCGGGAGTTCCGGCAGCTTGTGGCCGAGGGCTACAAGGACATCACTCTGCTGGGCCAGAATGTGAACTCCTACGGCAAGGGCCTGCCGGAAGACATCACCTTTGCCGCGCTGCTGCGCATGCTGGACGCTGTTCCCGGCGATTACCGCATCCGGTTTATGACGAGCCATCCCAAGGACGCTACGCGCGAGCTCATCGACACCATTGCAAACAGCGCGCACATCAGCCGCCATTTGCATTTGCCGGTGCAATCCGGCTCGAACAGCATTTTGGCGCAGATGAACCGCAAATACACAGTGGAGGACTACCTCTCGCTTATCGCTTACGCCAAACGCCGCATGCCGGAGATGACGTATTCCAGCGATATCATCGTCGGCTTTCCCGGCGAGACGGAAGAGGACTTCTGCGCCACAGAGACGCTCATCCGCGAGGTCGAGTACATGCAGCTGTTTACGTTCATCTACTCCAAACGCACGGGTACGGCAGCGGCAAGCATGCCGGACCCCACACCCCACAAGGAAAAAACGCAGCGCATTGCCCGGGTGCTTGCCATTCAGGAACAGGTGGTGGCAAAACTGGGCGGCGCAATGGTGGGCAAGACCGTCCGCGCCCTGGTGGAAGGCCCGGGCAGGGAGGAGGGAACTCTTACCGCCCGTCTGGACAACAATATGACTGTGGATTTTGCAGGCGGCGCGCCTGTGGGCGAGTTCGCCGATGTCCGCGTGACAGGCGTGCGCGGCGCGATGCTGAAAGGCGAGCTTGCATGAACCCGCCCGCCGCAGGGCAAAATAATGCGACCCCATCGGAAATGCTTCAAAAATAAAGGGAATAAAAGGAGAATTTTATCATGGCGAAAGACGCGATCACGATGTTTAAGGAGGCTGCCGCACAGCTGCAGCGGGAAGAGGCTTATCTGGCGCTGGAGGGCACCCGCAAAAAAAATGACGAGGATGAGGCGCTTCAGCAGCTGATCGGAGACTTTAATCTTGCCCGCATCGACCTGAACAGCGAGCTTTCCAAAAGCGCGGACAAGGACCAGGATAAGGTCAACGAACTGAATGTGAAGGTGAACCAGCTGTACAACGACATCATGGCAAACCAGAGCATGGCCGCCTACAACGAGGCAAAGGCTGAACTGGAGTCTGTGATGAATTATGTGAACGCCATCATCAACACGGCTGTCAACGGCGGCGACCCGATGACGGTGGAGGAGCCGCAGCAGGGCGGATGCTCGGGCAGCTGCGCTTCTTGTTCGGGCTGCCACTGATGGCGGCCCCGCGCTCCGCGCGTTTTGAATCTTAATAGGACGGTGCAGAATATGGCAGCGCTTTCCCCCATGATGCAGCAGTATTTCGACATCAAAAAACAGCATCCCGACAAGATATTGTTTTTCCGTCTTGGGGATTTTTACGAGATGTTTTACGACGACGCCATTCTTGCGTCAAAGGAGCTGGAGCTCACCCTGACGGGCCGGGACTGCGGCCAGGAGGAGCGCGCGCCCATGTGCGGTGTGCCGTTCCATTCCTATGAAAACTATGTGGCAAGGCTCATTGCCAAAGGTTATAAGGTCGCCATCTGTGAACAGATGGAGGACCCCGCTCTGGCGAAAGGCCTCGTCAAGCGGGATATCATCCGTGTGGTGACACCCGGCACTGTGATCGAAAGCAGTATGCTGCAGGATGATAAAAACAACTACATCGCCAGCATTTATATCACGGAGAAAAAAGCGGGCGTATGCTTTGCAGACGTCTCCACAGGCACGGCTCACGCCACGGTGCTCACGGGCGAAAAGCTGGGGCCGGAGATCATCTCCGAATTGTGCCGCTATTCTCCCAGCGAGGTGCTGTTCAACGCAGCTATTCTGGACTACAAGGAAGTAACGGCGTATATCAAGCAGCAGCTTGCCTGCAGTGTGGAGCTGCTGGATGAAGCGGCTTTCGCGCCCGACGCCTGCATGGAAGAGATGCGCGCCCAGTTTGGGGATGCCCCGGAAAAAACGGCCGGCCTTGCGCCGGAAAGTCCGGCGTTCACGGCCCTGGCCGTGCTGCTGGGATACTTAAAGGAAACACAGAAAAAGGGCGTGGAGCGGTTAAAGACCGTACACAATTACGCCGAAGCGCAGTATATGCAGCTTTCGCCCGTCACGCGCGCCAACCTGGAGCTGACGGAAACGATGCGCGGGCGCGAGAAAAAAGGTACGCTGCTGTGGGTGCTGGATAAAACGCAGACGGCTATGGGAAAGCGGCTGATGCGCGCGTGGATCGAGCAGCCTCTGGTGAACGTGGCGGCCATCAATGCGCGTCTGGACGGCGTGGAGGAGCTGGTGGGCGATTCCGTAGCCCGCGCCGATATCGCGGCCGCGCTCTCAAAGATATTTGACATCGAGCGCCTGATGACGCGCACGGTGTACGGTTCGGCCTCTCCGCGGGAAATCTACGCGCTTGCCGCCACCTGTGAGCAGCTGCCCCGCTTGAAGGCGCTGGCCCGGCCCTTCGGCAGCGCCGAGATCACCGCGCTGCTGGCTGATATCGACGAATTGTCCGATATCAAGGAGCTGATCTTCGCAGCGGTCGACGAGAATGCGCCTGCCATGCTCAAGGACGGAGGCGTCATTCACCCGGGCTACAACACCGAGGTGGACGAGCTGCGGGACATCGTCCACGGCGGCAAAGGTTACCTTGCCACGCTGGAGGCAAAGCTCAAGGAGGAAACGGGCATCCGCACGCTGAAGATCGGCTACAACCGGGTGTTCGGTTATTACATCGAGGTGAGCCGTTCCTTTTCGAACCAGGTGCCTGCAAATTTTGTCCGCAAGCAGACGCTGGCCAACGCGGAGCGGTACATCACCGAGGACCTGAAGGTACTGGAGAACAAGATCCTGGGCGCAAACGAGCGTCTGGCTGTCCTGGAACGCCAGCTCTTTGACGATCTGCTGCATAAAATTTCGGCCGAACTGCCGCGTATCCAGAAAACCGCGTCCGGCGTGGCCCGTCTGGACGTCCTGACGGCGCTGGCGGAGGTGGCTGTGAAAAACGGCTATACAAAGCCGGTTGTGGATGAAGGCGACGAGCTCATCATCGAGGAGGGCCGCCATCCTGTCATCGAGCAGATGCTCAAGGGTGCGCTGTTCGTGCCCAACGACACTGTGCTGGACTGCGGCGATAACCGTATGCTCATCATCACCGGCCCGAATATGGCCGGCAAATCCACCTATATGCGCCAGACGGCGCTCATTGCGCTGATGGCGCAGATCGGCAGCTTCGTGCCGGCCCGGGCGTGCCGCATGGGCGTTGTGGATGCTATTTTCACCCGCGTGGGCGCTTCAGACGATTTGGCTGCGGGGCAATCCACCTTTATGGTGGAGATGACCGAGGTGGCCGAAATCCTCCAGTACGCAACGGCAAAAAGCCTTGTGATTTTAGATGAAATCGGCCGGGGGACTTCCACGTTCGACGGCATGAGCATCGCCCGCGCCGTAGTGGAACACATTGCGGACAAGGATGGCGGCATGGGCTGCAAAACGCTGTTTGCCACCCATTATCACGAGCTGACGGATTTGGAAAACGCCATTGACGGCGTGAAGAATTATAACATCGCTGTAAAAAAGCGCGGCGACGACATTACGTTTCTGCGGCGCATCGTGCGCGGCCCGGCGGACGACAGCTACGGCATTGAGGTTGCAAAGCTGGCGGGTCTGCCCGGCGAGGTGACAAAGCGCGCGAAGGAAGTGCTCAAGGTGCTGGAGGCCACCGCGCCCAACGCCGATAAGGTGACGCAGCTGGACTTCGGCAATTTTGAAAAATTCGCGGCAGCGCCCGTGCCCAGCGAGCTGGTGGACAAGCTGACAGCGGTGGATGTGGAAACGCTCACGCCGCTGGAAGCGTTGAATTTTTTGTATGAACTGAAACAGACACTGGTAAAATAAGCGCGCCCGGCGCGCAGGAAAGGGCGGTGCTGCGCATTGGCAGTTATTCATGTGTTGGACAAGCATACCGCGGAACTCATCGCGGCAGGCGAGGTGGTGGAGCGCCCCGCCTCGGTTGTAAAGGAGCTGACGGAGAACGCCATTGACGCGGGCGCCACCGCGGTTTCCGTTTCCGTTGAACGCGGCGGCATCGCAATGATCCAAATCGCGGACAATGGCTGCGGCATCGAGGCCGAGTACATCCCGACGGCGTTTATCCGCCACGCAACGAGCAAGCTCGAGAAAGAGGAAGACCTGGAGAGCATTCATACCCTGGGCTTCCGCGGCGAAGCGTTGGCCTCCGTGGCCAGTGTGTCCCGCATTGAGCTTCTCACAAAGACGGATGCGGACGAGTATGCGTATCTGTACCGCATCAGCGGGGGAGAAGAACAGGGCATTGAGCCGGCCGCACGTCCTGTCGGAACAACGATCACTGTGCGGGACCTGTTTTACAACACGCCCGCACGTATGAAGTTTTTGAAAAAGGATACCAGTGAAGGCAACTATGTGGCAGATGTTGTCACACAGCTTGCGCTCTCCCACCCGGAGGTTTCGTTCAAGTTCGTGCGGGACGGAAAACCGCAGTTCCAGACGCCCGGCGACGGAAAACTGCTGGGGGCGGCGTATGCCGTGCTTTCCCGTGACTTTGCAAAGGACCTTGTGCCTGTGGAGCACACGGCGGGCAGCTACACGGTGCGCGGCCTTGTTACGCCGCCGAAAAGCGCCCGTGCAAGCCGCGCCATGCAGTATTTTTTTATCAATGGACGCTTTGTCAAGAACCGCACGATGATGGCGGCGCTGGAGGCCGCCTATAAAGGCGTGATGATGCAGGGAAAATTCCCGGGCTGCGTGCTTTCCATCGAGATGCCGCCGCAGCTGGTGGATGTGAACGTCCACCCGGCCAAAACAGAGGTGCGTTTCGCCCGGGAAAAAGATGTGTTCGATGCGGTATATCAAAGCGTTAAATGCGTACTCATCACGCCGCAGAGCACGGAAAAGGTGTTTTCTTTCGGCGGTGCGGAAAGGGCGTTCCCGGCGGATGAAAAGGCGCCGGATGCAGCTGCGAAGAAGGAGCCGTCCGAGAGCGCCCCGGCCGAAGAGCCCGCGCGCGGCCCGGCCGCATTGCGTCCGGCGTCCCGTGCCGTTCCGGACGCACCGGTGAGGCCGGTCCCGGCACGTCCGGAGCCGGCCGCCGTACCGCTGCCCGGCCAGGTGAAAGCGTACAGTGAAATGATCACTGCTCTCTCAAGTGAATCTGCTGTTCCGTACCGTTCGGCAAAGGCGCCGGATATATGGGCTGATGAGGACGCGGCGGAGGATGTCGGCTTTATGCCGCACACTGTCTGCCGGCGGCAGGAGGGAACGCCGGGCGTGCAGACCCTGCCGGAGGACCGGGCCCTGAACAGCTTTGCGGCGGGAGAAACAGCCGGGACGGAAAATACCGCCGCGCCGCAGATGGAGGCTGAAACGCCCCATCAGACTGCTTTTGCGCCTGTGGAAGAAGAACAGCGGCGCGATTCGCTTCGTTTTGTGGGCGAGGTGTTTGACACGTACATTGTCACCCAACGGGGAAACGACATGTGCCTTTTGGATAAGCACGCCGCCCACGAGCGCATTATCTATGAATCTTTGGCGGCATCGTATGGGAAGGTGAGCAGCCAGATGCTGCTGGTGCCCGTAACGGTGCAGCTTTCCGCGGAAGAAAAGGATGCACTGGTGCAAAGTGAAATGCTTTTACAGGACAGTGGTCTGGAAGTGGAGGACTTCGGCGGCAATTCTGTCGTGGTGCGCGCCGTCCCGGCAGACGTCGTGCCCGAGGATGTGGAGGACCTTGTGGTGGAGCTGGCCAGCAGGCTGGTCTCCAACCCGCGGTATACCACCAGCGAAAAAACAGAATGGGTGCTGCACTCCATCGCGTGCCGCGCGGCCATCAAGGCGGGAGATAAAACGCACGCTGCACAGCTGCTGCGCTTGGCGGAGGATGTGCTGGACGGCAGAGTGCCTCCGTTCTGTCCCCACGGACGGCCCATCGTGCTGAAGATCACCAAAAAGGAGCTGGAAAAGCAGTTTGGCAGACAAGGCTGATATCATCGTGATCTGCGGTCCCACGGCTACGGGGAAAACAGCGCTCTCTGTTGCGCTGGCAAAGCTGCTGGACGGCGAGGTCGTTTCGGCGGATTCGATGCAGATCTATAAAGGGCTTCGTGTGGGAACTGCACAGGCGACGCCGGAGGAGATGAAAGGTGTGCCGCACCATCTGGTGGGATTTCTTCCGCCGGAAGAACGGTTCTCTGTTGCGGACTATGTCAGGCACGCAGGCGAGTGTATCGCGCAGATCACGGCGCGCGGACGCGTTCCAATCGTGGCCGGCGGCACCGGATTGTATATTTCCAGTCTTGTAAATGGAATAGACTTTACACCGGATAAGGCGGACCCGGCCGTGCGGGCACGGCTGGAAACCGAGCTGATAGAGCAGGGCATCGGCCCGCTTTATGCGCGGCTGCAGCAGGTGGACCCGGAGTGTGCGGCGAAGCTGCACCCCAACAACCATGGGCGTGTGCTGCGTGCGCTGGAGCTGTATGAGCAAACGGGCGAGACGATGTCCTGCCGGCTCGCGCGCTCCCGTCCGGCGCAGCAGCCGTACCGCGCTTTGCTGATAGGGCTGAATATGCCGGAGCGTGCACAGCTTTATGCACGCATTGATGCGCGAGTAGACGCGATGCTTGCACATGGGCTGCTGGAAGAGGCGCGCCTGGTGTATGCCAACAGAGATGCCTACCATACCGCGGCGCAGGCCATTGGCTACAAAGAATTTTTTCCTTATTTTGAAGGAAAGGAACCGTTGGAAGTATGCACGGCGGCGCTCAAGCAGGCGTCCCGTAATTACGCCAAACGGCAGCTTACCTGGTTCCGGCGGATGGACGGCCTGGTTTGGCTGCCCGCAGGGGAGCCGGAAGCGGCGGAGGCGGCCGCCCGGCTTTGGGCGGGGCATGTGAAGAAAAATTGCGGCGATCAAATATAAGGAATAACGGATATATGGAAAACTGGCCGGTAAGAAAAAAGAAAAAACGGTACAGAGGACTGATTTTGGCTCTGCTGATGCTCGTGCCCGCCGGATATATCGGCGTTCAGATGGTACAGGTGCTGCGTACAAATTATCAAACGCAGACCGCGGTGGCATATTCAATGTCCGACGTCGTCCGCTGCGACGGGATGCTCGCCATGGATGAGACGGTCATTCCTTATGAGGGAGCGGGCGTCCTGGGCTATCAGGTGAACAACGGCGAGCGTGTCTCGGCAGGCACGCAGGTAGCGCGATTGTTCGCCGACGAAGCGAGCGCACAGAACCGGACGCTCTCCGAAAAGCTGACGGAGGAGCTTTCGGTGCTGGAAAAGTCCCAGGCGGGCGCGGCTGCCGACGTTGAGGCGCTGATGAATCAGAACCAGCAGGGTATCTATTCGGCGCTGGATCTGCTGGAGAGCGGCAATTACACAGGATTATCGGATGCGCGGGCTTCCATCCAGCTTGCGCAGAATAAGATGCAGCTCACGATGGGGGTCGTATCGGATTTCAGCGCCCGCATTGCGGACCTGACGGCGCGGCGCGACGCGGCGGATGCCGCCAGCGTATACACACCGATAACAGCTCCGGCGGCCGGATATTTTGTCTCCGCGCAGGACAGCGAGAAGCAGATGTATACGCCTGAGGCGCTGGCGGCCATGTCTCCGGCAGAATTGAAGGATGCGCTGGCACAGCCTTCCCAAACGAACGACGCAAACGTAGTGGGCAAGCTGATTTTGGACTACCGCTGGCGTTATTATGGCCTTGTGACGCAGAAACAGGCGGAAAAGTTCGTGGAGGGAACGCGCGTCGAGATCTCGTTCCCAAACGTATCGGCCGAATCGGTGCCCGCCACCGTGGTGAATGTTACGGTGGACGAGGAGAACGGTACTGCCAAGGTGGAATTGATTTGTGATTACATCAACGAGACAGTTGTGACGCTGGAGCATGAAAAAGCAGATATAACGTTCGCCACCTATGAGGGAATCCGTATCGACCGACAGGCACTGCACATCGTTGAAGGGCAAAACTGCGTGTTTGTCAAATACGGAAACCTGGTGTACCAGAAAAATATTACGATCCTGTTTGAAAACGAGGATTACATTCTGGTGCCGTCGAAAACAACGACGGGCGAAAATGAGGTAAAACTGTTCGATGAGATTGTTGTGCGCGGTACAGATCTGTACGACGGAAAAATATTGTAGCTTTTTTGTGTGCCTTTTTACACAAATTTGCAACTGTTTATTGACATCCGCCACAAAAACAAGGATAATAACGATGATAGTATCCAATTTGTTGTGCCGGTGCGGATACAAAACCGTTACAATCGTGGCGCGGCGGCGCATGCGTCTGCGCGCGGCCAGCTTGCCATAAAAAGGAGATTTCAGAGATGAGTATGTTCGATAAGATCAAAGGTATGATGGGCGTGCCCGACGACGACGATTACGATGACGACGATATGGATTTCGTGAATGAGAATACAGGCTATGCGGCGCAGGACGATTATGTCCCCGAAGAACAGGATGTTACGCCCAAACGCAATAAGGTCGTGAATATCAACTCCACCATGCAGCTGCAGGTAGTGCTTGTGAAGCCTGAGCGTTTTGATGATGCCAGCGCCATCGCGGACCATCTGAACGCCAAGCGCACCGTGGTTTTGAACCTGGAATCCACAAATAAGGAGGTCTCCCGCCGTCTGGTGGATTTTCTCTCCGGCGTGGCGTATGCAAACAACGGCCAGATCAAGCGCGTTGCCAACAGCACTTTTATCATCACCCCGTATAATGTGGATATCATGGGGGATCTGCTGGACGAGCTTGAAAGCAACGGCGTGTTCTTCTGATTTTGAGAGGCTACATACCGCCCGCGGACGACGATGAGCGCTTGTTCGTCCGCCGCCTGGGGGACCTTGTGCAGGTCGTGCGCCAGCGAGGGACGTCCCGCAGCACCCCGTTTTTAAGCGATCGCCAGCAGGAACTGGCCCGCGCCGCTCTTGCGGGGTTGGGCTTTGAGGGATATGCTTTCGACGGCGGCTATCCGGATGCCGAACGGCGGATTCTGCGCCTTTTCGGTGAATATGGGGCGCAGGAGCCGCTGCCCGCCGTATGTCTGTTTGCGCAGACCCTGCGGGCTGACAGAGCACTCACTCACCGGGATTATCTGGGCGCACTGATGTCGCTGGGAATCAGGCGCGAATGCATCGGCGATATCCTTTTGTCGGAAGACGGAGCATATCTGTTCGTTCTGGATACGGTCGCGCCGCTGGTGTGCGACGAGCTTTCCAGCGTGGGGCGCTGCAGCGTATGTGTGCGCGCGGGCCGGGCGGAGGAACTGCCCGGCCGGGAAGAGCGCCCGGCACAGACGGCGACGGTGGCCTCGCTGAGGCTGGACGCTGTGCTGGCCGCCATGCTGCATATCAGCCGTGGGGATGCGGTGCAGCTTGTGAAAAGCGGCATGGTGGAAGTGAACCACGTTTCCACGGTGTCCGCGCATTATGAAGTGTTTGAAAACGACGTGTTCAGCATCCGCGGACGCGGCAAGTACAAGCTGTGCGGCGTGGGTGCCAAAAGCCGGAAGGGCCGCACCTTCGTGTCCTATATTGAATATTAACAGGGGGAACAATCTCTATGAACGCTGAAGATATCCGCAACGTTACCTTTGACAAGGTCATGCGCGGCTACCGGCCCGAGGAAGTGGACGCTTATCTGGACCAGGTGGCGGCAGAACTGGAACGCCTGCAGACGGAAAAAGCGGATGCGGAGAAAAAAATGTACATCCTTGCGGAAAAGGTGGACCAGTACCGCAATGATGAAGAAACGCTGAAGACAGCGCTCCTCAATGCCCAGCGTATGGGTGAGAGCGTCATCCATGAGGCGCGCCAGAAGGCTGAGACCATCATTTACGATGCAACGAGCAAGGCAAGCCAGGCGCGGGAAGAAGCCGTGGAAAAGGTAGCTGAAGAGGAGATGCTGCTGGCCCGCCTGAAAGCGGAGGTGGCGCATTTCAAGGGCGAAGTGCTGAACCTGTATAAGCAGCATATCGAATCGCTGAGCATGATCCCGGGCGCGGAAGAAAAAAAGAAAAAGGCGCCGGAGGCGCCCAAGGCTGAAGAACAGCCCGAGCCTGCCCCGGAGGAAGCGCCGAAGGAAGAGCCTGCGGCGGAGGCGCAGCCTGCCGCAGCCCCGGCCGAACCGGGACAGGAGGCTTCGTTCGAGGAGTATCAGGACATTACTTTTGAGGACTAACTGAACATGTGTGGCATAGCGGCGTTTGTTTTAAGCGCCGCTATGTTATGGTTTACGGCATTTTTGCATTTTTCGGCATTTGCAGACCATTTTCTGTGGATTTGCCTGCAAAAATGGAGAGAGTCTGGCTTTTCAACGTGCCAATCAAAGAAAGGAACGTACCATTGCTGATATCTGTAATCATTATCATTGCACTGACAGGGCTGGATCAGCTCACAAAGCATCTTGCCACGGTTTATCTTGCGCCGGTAGGGTCGATGCCGTTCATTCCCGGTGTCATGGAGCTGCGCTATGTGCTGAACGACGGCGCAGCCTTCAGCATGCTGGCAGACGCCGAGTGGGGGCGCGTGTTCCTCATCGTCGTAACGGGCCTTGCGCTGGCGGCGCTGGCGGTGTATTTTTTCTGGAAGAAGCCGTCTTCCTGGTTGGAGCGCTGGGTGTTTATCCTGATTTTTTCCGGCGGTTTGGGCAATCTGATCGACCGTGTGCTCAACGGGTATGTGGTCGATTTCTTTGCTACCACATTCATGAATTTCGCTGTATTCAATGTGGCGGATTGCTTTGTGTGCGTCGGCGCCGCGTTGTTTGTCATCGCCGTGCTGCGTCAGGAGCTGAACGCCAAAAAGGAGCAGAAGGCCGGGACGGATGAAAACGCTTGAATATACCGCCGGTGCCGAAGATACGGGCCGCCGCATCGATGCCGCGTTGGCAGCGGCGTTCCCGGAACTGACGCGAAGCTTCGCACAGCAGCTTCTGGCAGAGGGCCGTGTACTGTGCAACGGACGTTCCGTCGCCAAAAGTGCGCGCCTTACACAAGGAGATGCGTTGTGTGTTTCGCTGCCGGACGCCCAGCCGGTGGAAATCATTCCGCAGGATATCCCGCTGGATATCGTTTACGAAGACAGCTCGCTGCTGGTTGTCAATAAGCCCAAGGGAATGGTGGTCCACCCGGCGGCGGGAAACCCGGACGGCACACTGGTGAACGCACTGCTGTACCACTGCGCGGGCAGGCTCTCCGGCATCAACGGCGAAGTGCGTCCCGGCATCGTGCACCGCATTGACAAGGACACCAGCGGCCTGCTTGTAGTGGCAAAAGACAATGAGACGCATCTTTCGTTGTCGCAGCAGTTCGCCGTGCACAGCATCGCCCGGGTATACCATACTGTGGTATACGGCGGTTTTGCTGCGGACGACGGATTTGTGGAGGGGAACATCGGTCGTCATCCTGTGGACCGAAAGCGTATGGCCGTCGTGCCAAAGGGCGGCAAAGCCGCTTATACGGCCTACCATGTGGAGGAGCGCTTTCCCGCCTTTACACATCTTTCCGTAAGGCTCCGGACTGGGCGAACCCATCAGATCCGCGTACATCTTGCGAGCATCGGCCATCCGGTTGCCGGGGATGCGGTTTACGGCCCGCGTAAGGTGATCACCCAGCTGGAGGGCCAGTGCCTGCATGCAAAAACGCTCGGCTTCATTCATCCCGCAACAGGCGCGTACGTCGAGTTCGACAGCCCGCTGCCCGAATATTTCACGGCCTTTACCGGCCGTCTGCAAAAGGAAATGTAACGCTATGATCCGCTCCCTCAAGGATATCCTCGTCGTTTCGGACATGGACAACACGCTGCTCACACCAGAGGACGGCGTGCCCTTTGTGAACCAGGTGACCATGCGGCTGTTCTGCGCGCTGGGCGGCCATTTTACCGTGGCCACGGGCCGCACGATGGAATCAGCCGGACGGCATCTGGACTCGATGACGCTTTCTGCACCCGCTATCCTGTATGGCGGGGGCGTTATTTACGATTTCGAACACGATATCCGCATCCGAAATACACTGCTGTCCAAGCCGTCGGCGCGCCGGGCGGTGTGCGATGTATTGGCGCGTTTTCCGGGAGTGGGCGTGGAGATTATGACCGAGGACGGCGGCATCTGCGTGGTGCGGGCCAATGAATATACCTACCGCCACACGGTCCATGAAGGGCTCACTTACCGCATGGCGCCGCTGGAGGAGCTGGATGGCGGTTGGAATAAGGTGCTGTTTGCCTGCTCCCATGAAATGCTGATGCAGATCCAGGATTTTCTGGACGCACGCAAATATCCCGGCGTCTACTTCATTGCGACCAACCGCAACTATTTTGAGATCATGCCGGAGGGCGCGGCCAAGGGGGCGGCGCTGGGAGAACTTTGCACCTATATGGGCATCCCGATAGAAAACACGGTGGCCATCGGAGATTATTTCAATGACATTGAGCTGATGCGCGCGGCCGGGCATTCCGTGGCGATGGGGAACGCGCCCAAGGAGGTGCAGCTCGCGGCGGACACCGTAACAGGCAGATGCCTGGACGGCGGCGTGGCCGAGGTGCTTTACGGGTTGATTCGTAAATACGGATGATTGTAAAAAGCGTGTAAAATGGAGCGTGCCTTGGGCGGGATATGGTATAATAACCTCAAGTCCGCCGCTTGCGCGGCCGCGCGCTCTTCGTGCGCTGATGCGCTTCCGCACATGGGCTTTGAGAACATTGAACCATGCAAAAACGCAGGAGGTGCGGTTTTGTTGTGGCTGCTGCGCGGCGTCATGGTATAATATGTCCGGTTGGTGAATGCGAGCCGCAGGCGAAGCATGAACTTATCGGCATAGATACCGTGTTTCTTAGTGAACACGAGCGGTACGCGAGGTGTGAGCTTAGAAATATGGTATAATAACCTCAAAGCCGCCGCTTGCGCGGCTGCGCGCACTTTATGCGCTGATGCGCTTCCGCACATGGGCTTTGAGAACATTGAACCATGCAAAACCGCGGCAGGCGCGGTTTTGTTGGGGCCGCAGCACGGCGCCACGGTATAATGACCTTGATATTGCCGCCTGCGCGTTGTCCCGGATGAATGCTTCAGAACAGGGGATGATAGAATGGGACGCCGCTTTGCCGCGGCTTGGTGGGCGGCGTTGTGTGCCGTCCTCGTGTGCCTTTGCGCAACGGCGCCGCCCGTGCGGCAGGCTGAATATCCGCCTTGGGACGGAGCGCCGTATTTTGACGCGGGGCCGGACAGGGTGGATGTCAATACTGCGCCCGCCGCGGAACTGGAGACGCTGCCCGGCATCGGGGAGAAAAAGGCGCTGGCAATCGTGGAATACCGCGAGGCGAACGGACCGTTCCGCGCGGTGGAAGAACTGGAACGGGTAAAAGGCATCTCGGAGCGCACCGTAGACGGCATGCGGGCGTATGTCCGGGTTTCCTGAGCAGTGGGAGCACGGCGGCGCGGTGCCGGCTGAAAGGACCGTGCGTTTATTTAAAGGGGAGTTTTTTATGGAACAGCCGCATACGAGGGAGATATTCATCAACCGGGAGCTGAGCTGGCTTGAATTCAACCGGCGCGTCCTGGACCTTGCGAAGGACAAGACGGTCCCGGTTGGCGAGCAGCTGAAGTTTGCCGCCATTTACGCGAGCAATCTGGATGAATTTTTCATGGTACGCGTGGGGTCGTTGTACGACCGTACGCTGGTGGGCGGCGATGAAAAAGAGAACAAGACGGGCATGACGCCCGCTCAACAGCTGGACGCCATTATGCCTAAGGTCGCGGAGCTGCAGCAGCACTGCGATAAAATTGTGGCGAAGCTGTATGAGAATGTGGGTGTGTTGGGCTACCGCAGGGTGGATTTTGCGCACCTGAGCAAAGAAGCGGAGCATTTCTGGCGCAAATATTTCATGCAGGAGATATTTCCCGTCCTTTCTCCGCAGATCATCGACCGGCGGCATCCCTTTCCGTTTCTGCGCAACAATGAGGTGTATGTCGGCACCATTCTGAAGGGAAAGGGAGACGCGCAGTCTTCCTTTGGTTTGGTACCCATCAGCACGCAGTTCCAGCGTATCATATTTGTGCCGTCGGGCGGCTCTGTCGCCTTTGCACTGGTGGAAGAGATGGTGGAACATTTCGCGGGCCTGATCTTCGGCAAGAACACCGTGCAGAGCCGGTGCATTTTCCGCGTGACGCGCAATGCGGATATCACAGTGGATGAAGGCATGTTCGACCACGACGTGGACTATCGCGAGATCATGAGCGATCTTTTGAAAAAGCGCCGCAAGCTGGCGGCCGTTCGCTTGCAGACAACGCCGCGTGCTCCGGCGGAGATCGTCGGGTTCCTGCGCGAAAAGCTGATGCTGCCCGCAAAACAGGTGTTTGAGCAGACGACGCCGCTGGATATGTCCATTGGCTTCAAGATATCCGCGCGCATCGCGCAGGACGGCCATACCGAGCTGTTTTACCCGGTGAAGCGTCCCATGCTGCCGCCGCCGGATTTTAATCTTGCCCGTGTGGTGGAAACGCAGGACGTACTGCTTTCTTATCCGTACCAGAGCATCCGGCCCTTCATCCGCATGCTCAACGAGGCTGCGCAGGACCCGGACGTGCTTTCCATCAAAATGACGCTGTACCGCGTGGCACATGAATCCAAGATCATCGAGGCGCTTATCTCCGCGGCCGAAAACGGCAAGGAGGTCGTTGCCATTGTGGAGCTGCGCGCGCGCTTCGACGAACAGAACAACATCGACTTTTCCAAGCAGCTGGAGGAGGCGGGCTGCACGGTCATCTACGGCTTTGAGGCATACAAGATCCATTCAAAGTTGACGCTCATCACAAAGAAAAAGGGCAATCAGCTGCACTATATTGCCCAGATCGGCACAGGCAATTACAATGAAAAGACCTCCGAGCAGTATACGGACCTTTCGTTTATCACGACCGATCTTGGCATCGGCTCCGAGCTGGCAACCGTGTTCAATAATCTTGCGATCGAACGCCTGACAGAGCACGCAGGCAACCTTCTGGTCGCGCCGCTGTGCTTCAAAAGCGTGCTGATGCAGGAGATGGACGCGGAGATCGAGGCGAAACGCATGGGGAAGGACGCACGCATCATTCTTAAGTGTAATTCCATCAGCGATAAGGATATCATTGAAAAAATATCCGAAGCGTCCTGCGCGGGGGTATCTGTGCAGATGATCGTGCGCGGCATCTGCTGCATCAAAGCCGGGGTACCCGGCCTGACGGAAAATGTCACGGTGCGCAGCATCGTGGGCCGCTATCTGGAGCACGAGCGTGTGTATGCTTTTGGCTGCGGGCAGGATACACGGGTGTATATCGCGTCGGGCGATTTTCTTACCCGCAACACCGAACGACGTGTCGAGGTGGGCGTGCGTATTCAGGACAGACGCATTGCGGGTGAGCTGCTGCAGATGCTGGATCTGCAGCTGCGCGACAATGTGAATGCCCGGGAAATGCAGCCGGACGGCACCTATCCCAAGGTGAAGCCTGCGCCGGACGCGTCCCGCGTTGACAGCCAGCTCGGCATGTATGATATGCTGGCCGGCACTTGGCCCGCCATGCCTGCGCCGCGCCCGGCGGGGGAGCCGGTACGTCGTGCGCCGACAGCACGCCGCCATGCTGCCGCTTTGCAGCAGCCTCAGCGCCGCCCGGCAGCGCCGCGCCCGCAAACGCTGCTGGGCAGGCTCAGGAACCTGCTGGGACGCTGACCCTTCCCAAATTACCGGCCCGGACAATCTGTTGTACACAGGCTGTCCGGGTTCTTTTTTTGGCGTTCGCCGCATAGCCTTTTTAAAGGAATGAGCGTTCCGAAAAACCGGGATAAAAAGGTGCGTGACGTTGATGTGGGAAAAGGACAGCGGGCGGCAGGAGGAATGGATGCGGCTGAATGAGGACCCTCCGGAGGAAATTGGCACACCAGAAGCGGGATGGGACGGAAAGGCGCGCCGGACACAGCGGCCGCAGGGGGAACGGGCCGAGCGGTTTGAGCTGCCCGAGCCGGTTCCGGGAACATTTTCAGCGGCTGCGGGAGACCGGGAGGACATGCCGGAGGGGCAGCGGGACGCGGGAACAGCGCCGGTGGAACAGCTCTACCCCACAGCAAAGATGAAGCCGGAGCCGTTCACGGTGCCTCAGGTAAACTCGGGCGAAGAGCATGTCCTGTTCGTGCAGGTTCTGCTGTGCGCGCTGTTGGTGGCGTTTGTGTTTTTTGCGCGAAGCGCCGGCGCGCCTTTTCTGGAGGACATGAGGGCTGAGTATCGCGAGATGATGACAGCGGGCGTAGAGTTTTCCACGGATAATGCATTTGCGCGGTTTGCGAACGGCGTGGTGGAGGATCTGCGTATGGGCGCGGAGCGGCTGGTTCGGCAGTTGGAAGATCCGGAGGCGTTGGACGGGCAGGGCGGCTTTTGGCCCGGTATCGAAAAACGTGAGGTGCCTGACGGCGCTTCCATGGACGATTATACGCTGCCGCAGGAGCTTCTGCTGCCGGTGGCGGGGCCGGTCACTTCGGGGTACGGTTTCCGGGATAACCCGGTGAACGGTGCGGATGATTTCCATGCGGGTGTCGACATCGCGGCGGCAGAGGGCACGCCTGTGGCAGCGGCACAGTCCGGCCAGGTGGTGCGCACGGGCTACAACCGTCTGCGGGGCTATTATATCATTATCCGCCATGAGGGCAGTGTCCAGACGCTGTACCAGCATCTCTCTTACATCTTTGTGCGCGGAGGGGAGACGGTTACGCAGGGGCAGACTGTTGCAGTGGTGGGAAGCACAGGCCTTGTGACCGGCCCGCACCTGCATCTGGAGATCATTCTCGACGGCGTGCGGGTGGACCCGATGCCCAGTTTTCCGCAGCTGGCCGCATGAGCGGGCCGTCGGTGCAGCCTGTACTGCTGTGCGCCTGCCTGGCGGCGGGGCTTTTGTTCGACCCTATGGGCTTTCTTCGCATGACACTGGTGTGCGCTTTCGTTCATGAAAGCGGGCATGTGCTGGCATATATGCTGTGTGCGCATAAATTGCCCGGTCTCCATTTCAGCGCGGGAGGCATCGGGCTTTCGGGAGCGGAGCAGTTGCCCCGCACACAAGAGCTATGGGTGCTGGCTGCGGGGCCGCTGGCGAATTTTATCATGGCGGCGCTGCTTTTTTTGCAGCTTCACCGGCAGGCGAGCTACGCACTGTATTTTCTCGCCGCCGTCAGTTTGTGTACGGGCGTTTACAACCTGATGCCGTTCGGCGTGTTAGACGGCGCGCGCCTGCTGCAGAATTTGCTGCCTGTGGAAAAGCAGGATGCGCTGCGCCGTGCCCAGCGGCTGCTGTTGTGCCTGTTCTGCGCGGCGGCGCTCGGCTTTGCGCTGTTGGGCGGGATGCCGCGCGGCGCTCGTGCGGCGGCTTTCCTGGGGCCGGGTTATCTGCTGGCAAAGGAGTTCAGGCAAAAATAAAGAAGAAAGGCCTGCGCAGCGCGTGAATGGCACCGTGCACAGGCCTTTTCTGTTTGCATTCTGCGCGCAAATACGGTATAATGACCCCAAAACTGCCGCTTGCGCGGCCGGGCGTGTGCGCGGCACACGCCCTGTGCTGGAGCACAGAGCTTTGAGAACATTGAACCATGCAAAACCGCAGCAGATGCGGTTTTGTTGAGGCCGCTTCGCGGCGTCATGGTATAATATGCCCGCTTAGTGAATGCGGGCCGCGGGCGGGGCGTGAGTTTGGCGGCATAGATGTCATGTTTTTTAAGTGAATGCCAAGCGGAACGTGAAGTGTGAGCTTGGGGTATGGTGAAACAACGCGGGGGTATAAGCCCGAAAAAGGGAAAGGATGTTTGAACGCTTGGATGAAAAGCTGAAAGCTGCGCTTGCCGCAGTGCAGAAACCGGGCCGCTATACCGGCGGCGAACCGGGCTGCGTATATAAGGAGAAGGAGAAGCTGGACCTTCGGTTCGCTTTCTGCTTTCCGGATACCTACGAGGTGGGCATGTCCTTTCTGGGCATGAAAATATTGTATGAGATCCTCAACAAACGGGATAACATCTGGTGTGAACGTGTGTTCATGCCTTGGGTGGACATGAAGGAGCAGATGCAGCAGCGGGATATTCCGCTGTATGCGCTGGAGAGCAAAGACCCGCTGGGGATGTTCGACGTAGTGGGCTTTACACTCCAGTATGAACTTTCCTACACCAATATTCTTGCTATGCTCGACCTGGCGCACATTCCGTTTTATGCAAAGGACAGAGGGGAGGATGCGCCGTTCATTGTGGCGGGCGGCCCGTGCGTGTGCAACGCTGAGCCGCTGGCGGATTTTTTTGACCTGATGATGCTGGGCGAGGGCGAGGTACAGCTGCCTGATGTGTGCGACACCATCATTCAGGGGCGCAGAGAGGGGCTCACCAAACGGGAGATATTAAAGCGCCTGTGCCATATCGAAGGCGTTTACGTGCCCGCGTTTTACGATGTGTCCTATCGGCCCGACGGCCGCGTGGAAGCCATCACGGCGAAAGAAGGCGCGCCGGCCGTGGTGCGCAAGGCCATCATTCAGGATATGAACAGCCAGCCGCTGCCGGAGAATTTTGTGGTGCCGATGATCGGTGCGGTGCACGACCGCGCGCAGATCGAAGTGCTGCGCGGCTGCGTGCGGGGCTGCCGTTTTTGTCAGGCGGGCTTCATCTATCGTCCCATGCGTGAGCGGGATGCGGATATGCTCTCCAAGGCGGGGCGCAGCCTGTGCGGGAATACAGGTTACGATGAGATCTCTCTGACGTCGCTTTCCACCAGTGATCACAGCCAACTGGAAACACTGCTGGACGATATGCTGGAATGGACGCCCAAAGAGCATGTGAGTATGTCGCTGCCGTCGCTGCGCATCGACAACTTTTCGGAGTCTCTGGTTCGCAAAACCACCAAGGTGCGGAAAAGCGGCCTTACCTTTGCGCCTGAAGCCGGAACACAGCGTCTGCGGGACGTCATCAATAAAAACGTTACCGAGGAAGAAATCGAGCGCACCTGCAACCTTGCCTTCAGCGCCGGCTACACCTCCGTGAAGCTCTACTTCATGCTGGGCCTGCCCACAGAGACGATGGAGGACGTTGAGGGAATTGCCGACACGGCGCAGCGCATTGTGGACCTCTATTATAAAAACGAAAACAAACCCAAGGGCCGCGGCGTGCAGGTCTCCATCAGCGTGGCGTGTTTTGTGCCGAAGCCTATGACGCCGTTCCAGTTCGTGGGCCAGAATACCGAGGATGAGCTGCGTGAAAAACAGCAGCATCTGCTGCGCAGCGTCAAAAGCCGCAAGATCAGTGTGAGCTACCACGACAGTCATACCAGTTTTCTGGAGGCGGTCTTTGCGAAGGGCGACCGGCGGCTCTCCCGGGTTCTGGTGGAGGCTTACCGCCGGGGCTGCTGCTTTGATGGCTGGGACGAGCAGTTTCGTTACGATACATGGCTGGAGGTGTTTCGCGACCTTGGTTTTGATACTGCTTTTTACGCGAACCGCACCATCGGTCTGGACGAGGTTACGCCCTGGAGCCACCTGGACTATGGCGTGAGCAGGGAGTACCTGGTGCGGGAATACCAAAAGGCGCTGGGCGCGCAGACCACGCCGCCATGCAACCGCGCGTGCAGCGGCTGCGGCGCAAATAAGCTGCTGGGAGGTGCCTGTTTTGACTACGATTAGAGTCTGGTTCACCAAAACGGGCGAGGCGTCTTATATTTCGCTGCTGGACCTGCAGCGGGTGATGCAGCGCGCGCTCAAGCGTTCGGGCTTGCCTGTCTGGTATACGCTGGGGTTCAACCCTCACATTTATATGACGTTTGCCGCGCCGCTGTCTCTGGGGCAGGAGAGCCTGGCCGAGACGGTGGACTTCAAGTCCGAGGCGGAGGGGTACGACTGGGACGCCGCGGCTCCGGCGCTTTCTGCGTGCCTGCCCCGGGGCATTAAGGTGACGCGCATTGCGCCCGCCGTGCTGGATGCGGGCGATATTGCGTGCGCCGCTTATGAGGTGCGCTACGCGGAAAAAGACGCGCAGGCGGCATGCGCAGCATGGGAGGCCTATAACGCGGCGCCCGCGGCCGAGGTAGTGAAGGAGGGCAAGCGCGGAAAGAAAAAAACAGTGGATCTGAAAGCGCATTTGCCGGAGGTACAGCTTATGCGGAAAAACGGCGGCCTTGTGGTGTGTATGCGTTTGCCTGCGGGCAGTGTGCTGAATGTAAACCCGGTTCTGGTGCTGGGGTGGCTGGAGCAGCAGCACGGCCTGCCCGCCGCATCGGGAGATATCCTGCGCACCGGGATCTACACCCGAAACGGCGAAAAATTTTCCTGAAATGCTTGCATTCGGAATTGCCATGTGGTATTATATTTAGGCGTTATATCCACTGTGCCAACAGCGGGGTTAATGTCACACATTAAACGGACAGTCCTCTGCCGGCGCTCCGTCGGGTATGAATGTCTAAATAAACATGGAGGATTGTACAACAATGGACGCAATGAAAATCATTACCGAAGGCATGATTAAAGAGGATCGTCCCGAGTTCAACGTGGGCGATACCGTGCGTGTTTCCGTTCGTATCAAGGAAGGCGAGCGTGAGCGTATCCAGGCGTTTGAGGGCACTGTCATCGCGAAGAAGCACGGCGGTGTTGCCGAGACCTTTACTGTGCGCCGCACTGCTTACGGCGTGGGCATCGAGCGTGTGTTCCCCGTGAACTCTCCGTTCGTTGAAAAAGTGGAAGTTGTGCGCAAGGGCCGTGTACGCCGCGCGAAGCTCTTCTATCTGCGTGAACGCACCGGCAAGGCCGCCAAGGTCAAAGAACAGCTTCGATAAGTTCACAAAAAGGGACAATGTACATTGTCCCTTTTTTGTTATATTATTGATGAAAAGAAGGTGTGTGCATGGAACCGAAACAGTCTAAGGAAAACGCGCTGTTCGAGTGGTATGATTCACTGGTGTTCGCGCTGGCGGTGATCGTACTGTTTTTTGTGTTTGCCGTGCGCATCATCACCGTTTCCGGCGTTTCCATGCAGCCTACGCTTTACGGCGGGGACCGCGTGGCGGTACAGAGCATGCTGTATACGCCCCAGCGCGGCGATGTGGTGGTGGTGGACGGCTACATCAATTACGGAGACCCGTTGGTCAAGCGCATCATCGCTCTGGGCGGCGATACTGTTGATATCAATTTCGAGACAGGCGCTGTGACGCTGAACGGCGCGGTGCTGGAAGAACCTTATATTTCTGCGCCGACGACAACCGGGTACGATGTAGAGTTTCCCGTCACGGTTCCGGAGGGCTGCGTGTTTGTGATGGGCGATAACCGCCCGCGCTCGCTGGACGGCCGCAGCACGGAAGTGGGTTTCATCGACGAACGGGATATTTTGGGAAAGGTGCTGCTGCGGGTGTTCCCGCTGAGCAGCTTTGGGAAAATCGCATGAAAGAGAGTCTGAGCGCACGCCCCATCCAGTGGTTTCCGGGGCATATGACAAAAACGCTGCGCCTGATGGAAAAGGATATCCGCAATGTGGACGCCGTGCTCCAGCTTTTGGACGCACGCATCCCGCGCAGCAGCCTGAACCCGGAGATCGCGCGCATCACGGCGGGCAAGCCCCACCTGTATGTACTGAACAAAGCAGACCTGGCCGACCCGGACGTGACCGCCCGCTGGGTGGCGTATTTTCGCCGCGGCGGCGACGGCTGCCTTGCCATTACCAGCAAAAACCGCGGCGGCGTACAGGGCGTAAAAAATGCGATCGAGACGGAATTGGCGGAGCTTCTGGAGCGCCGTGCCGTCAAGGGCATGGCGGGTGCGAAGATCCGCGTGATGGTCGTGGGCATCCCCAATGTGGGGAAATCAACGTTTATCAACAGCTTCGCGGGCGCGGCGCGCGCGAAGGCTGCCGACAGGCCCGGCGTTACGCGGGGCAAGCAGTGGGTGACCGTGGGCAATTATGACCTTCTGGATATGCCCGGCGTGCTATGGAAAAAATTCGACTCCATGGAGGTGGCGGGCAACCTGGCCTTCATCGGTTCCATCAAGGACGATGTGCTGGACATCGAGGCGCTGGCAACGGCGCTGCTGGGTGAAATGCAGCGGATGTATCCGGAGCGTTTGGCGGAGCGTTACCGACTGACAGCGGAGGAGCTGGGGCAGGACGCCTACGACCTGCTGGAGACTGTGGGCCGCAAGCGGGGCATGCTGATGTCCGGCGGTGTGGTGAATACCGAGCGCGCGGCCATTACGCTGGTGGATGAATTCCGAGGCGCAAAGCTGGGCCGCGTTTCGCTGGAAAGGCCGGAGGAAGCATGACGGAGGAACTGTATGCATTCGACGCAGAATACCGCGCCCGTGCGGGTGTCGTGTGCGGCGTGGACGAGGCGGGCCGCGGCCCGTTGTGCGGCCCGGTGTGCGTGGCTGCTGTTATTCTGGACCCCGCAGCTCCGGTGGACGGCGTAAACGATTCCAAAAAGCTTTCGGAAAAAAAGAGGGAGCTGCTGTATCCGCAGATCATTGAAAAGGCGCTTGCCTACAAGGTCGTGATGGTGGGGCCGCAGACCATCGACGAGCTGAATATACTGAACGCTACGCTTCTGGGCATGCGGCAGGCTGTGGAGGGCCTTGCGGTGCGTCCGGGGCTGGCGCTCATCGATGGCAACCGGTGCCCGGAGATGGAGATTCCCGCGCAAAGCGTCGTCAAGGGAGACGCCCGTTCGGCAAGTATTTCGGCCGCCTCTATTTTGGCCAAAGTCTCGCGGGACCGGTACATGGAGCAGCTCGCGAAGGAATATCCTCAATACCAGCTGGAAAAGCACAAGGGATATCCGACCAAGCTGCATTACGCGCTGCTGGACGAATACGGCATTCAGCCGTTTTACCGCAGGTCCTTTTTAAAAAAACGCGGTTATGTGTGAGCGGAAGAGCGCCCGCAGGGGGGCCATGGGCGAAAGGCTGGCCGCCGTGTATTACCGGCGCAGAGGATGCCGGGTGCTGGAGATGAATTTTCGCACGCGCCGGGGTGAGATCGACGTCATTGCACAAAAAGGAGACATGCTGATCTTTGCCGAGGTGAAGACGCGGGACGAGGCTGCCGCCGCGCAGCCCGCAGAGGCTGTAACAGCGCAAAAGCGGCGGCGGATCGTTTTGGCGGCACAGGGATATCTGCTGCTTCACCCGGAGCTGGCGGAGAATTTTATGCGCTTCGACGTGGTGGAGGTCACGGTGCCCCGCTTGGGGACGCCGCGGCTGAATTGTATTGAAAATGCGTTTACCTTGTAGAAAAGAAGGCTGTGAAGTTGGACTTTTTTGATTTGCACTGTGACACGGTGTCCCGCCTGACGGAGGGCGGCGGCATCGCGGATGCGGATGCGCACGTCAATCTGGAAAAGGCGCGGGCACTGGGTCGATGGGCGCAGGTGTTCGCCGTATTCGTGCAGGACAACGCGCCGGGCGCGGACACGGCTTATGCTTCGTACCGCCGTCAGACCGCCTGTTTTCGGGCGCAGCTCGCCGCGAACAGAGAGCGGATCGTTCAGTGCCGCACAGCGCAGGAGACGGAAGACGCATTTGAAGAGGGCAGGCGCGCGGCCATTCTTTCCGTGGAAAACGGTGCGGCGCTGGGTGGGAGCCTTGAGCGTTTGGCCGAATTCCAGCGCGACGGCGTGCGCTTTCTGACGTTGACCTGGATGGGCGAAAACGAGCTTGGCTGCGGCGGTGAAGCGGGCGGCCCGCTTACGGAGTTCGGCCGTGCAGTGGTGCGTGCGCTGCCGCAGTATGGTATTGTACCGGATGTTTCTCACCTCTCCGACGAGGGTGTGGCGGAGGTGTTTGAATGTTACGGTGGTCCGGTGGTGGCCACGCATTCCAACGTGCGCCGTGTCACGGGGCACCACCGCAACCTGACGGAAAAGCAGATCCGGGAGATCGTACGGCGCGGCGGGTTGATCGGCATCAATCTGTGCAGTGCGTTTTTAAGCAGCGACCGCATGCGGGCATGCAGCGACGACGTATACCGTCATCTGGATGCGTTCCTTTCGCTGGGAGCGCAGGATACGGTGTGCTTTGGAACGGACTTTGACGGCGCACATGTGCCGGAGGATATCCGGGATATCGGGGGCATCCCGCGCTTATACGGGTACCTTCTGGCGCGCGGGCTGCCGGAGACGGTTTTGAACAAGGTGTTTTTTGAAAACGCCTGGAGTTTTTGGAAGCGCACTTTTTAGAAAGGGCTGGGCAGAGCCGCTCTGTCCCACGGAAAAAGAGCAGGCCTTGCAGGGCTGCGGAAAACGGCGGAACAGCCGGATAGCGGCTGTGGCTATAATTGGAGGGGTAAAGTATGAACTACACAAGCACGCGCGACAGTGCTCTCTGCACCGGTGCGTCCACGGCCATTCTCACGGGCATTGCGCCGGGAGGCGGGCTGTTTGTCCCGCAGCAGTTCCCACAGGTGGACATGCGGGAGTTTTACGGCCTGACGTATCCGCAGACGGCGCAGAAGGTGCTGGGCATGTTTCTGACGGATTATGACCCGGATTTTTTAAAAACCGCCACAGAGCAGACATACAGCACCGAAAACTTCGGCGGCAAGGCAGGCTTTGCGGCGCATGTGGCCGGGAATACCTATGCATTGGAGTTGTGGCACGGCCCGACCTGCGCGTTTAAGGATTATGCATTGCAGCTTATGCCGCGTCTGCTGGTAGAGGCCAAAAAAAATCTGGGAGAAACAGGCGTGACAAAGATCCTTGTAGCGACCTCCGGCGATACGGGAAAGGCCGCGCTCGCGGGCTATGCGGGCCTGCCGGGCATCCGTATCGCGGTGTTTTATCCCAACGCGGGCACCAGTGAGGTGCAGCGCCTGCAGATGGCCACGCAGGAGGGAGATAACGTGGCGGTGTATGCTGTCAACGGAAACTTCGACGACGCGCAGACAGGTGTAAAGCGCGTGTTTGCGGACGAGGACCTCGCGCAGGAGCTGGCTGCCAAAAACGAAAAGCTTTCCAGCGCAAACTCCATCAACTGGGGCCGCCTTGTACCGCAGATCGTTTACTATTTTTACAGCTATGCGCAGCTTGCGGAGCGGGGGGATATCGCACCGGGCGCGCCCGTCAGCTTCTGTGTGCCCACAGGCAATTTCGGCGATATCCTTGCGGGTTATTACGCCAAACGTATGGGCCTGCCTGTGGAAAAGCTGATCTGCGCGTCCAATAAAAACAACGTTCTCACGGACTTTCTCACCACGGGTGTTTACGACGCCCGCCGCACGTTCTACAAAACGTCCTCGCCGTCCATGGACATTCTTGTGTCCTCGAACCTGGAGCGCCTTTTGTACCATGTAACACAGGATGCGGCAGCGGTGGCGGGATGGATGCGTGAGCTGGCGGAGCATGGGCATTACACCGTGCCCGCCGAAGTGCTTTCCGCCATCCGGGAGACCTTTGCCTGCGGCTGTGCCAATGACGCGCAGGTGCGGGAGGAGATCCGCGCGCGGTATGAAGCGGACGGATATCTGTGCGACACGCACACGGCGGTGGCGTTCCGTGTGGCACGGCAGCAGGCGGCCGGCGAAACGCCTTGCGTTGTACTTTCCACGGCAAGCCCGTACAAGTTCCCGTGCGATGTGCTGGGCGCGCTGGGGGCGGATGTGCCGGAGGATGAGTTTGAGGCCATGCGCCTGCTGCAGGAAAAGACCGGGGTCCCGGCGCCTGCGAGCCTTGCGGGCCTGCGGGAAAAGCCCGTACGCTTCACGCAGGTGGTGGAAAAGGACGGCATCCGGGCTGCGGCGCTTGCTTTGTAGAGAAAAAGGGTGCAATGAAAACGGCCCGTGCATATCACACGAGCCGTTTTTGCGGACATTTTTCGACGAAGCCTAAACTTCCTCAAAGGTCTCGCACATGGTCTCTTCACCGAGGACGGCCATGCGGTTTTTCACTTTGATCTCCTGCGCGGTGCAGCAGCAGTTGCCGTTGTTGTGCACACAGTTCTCTACTTCGCAGCAAATGCCTTCCAGAATCTTTTCGTCCTGCATTTTTATTGCCTCCTTAAAATCAGTTCGCAAAACGCCGCTTCATAGGGCGCGGCGCTTCCTTTTCTTAGTATGGCCGGCCTGCGGCCAGTCATTCGGAGGATGCTATGGCAATTTTTACAATCGGGGATCTTCATCTGTCGCTGGGAACGTCCAAGCCCATGGACATTTTCAGCGGCTGGGAGAACTATGTGGAGCGTCTGCGGGAAAACTGGCTGGCGGCTGTGGGTCCGCAGGATACCGTGGTACTGGCGGGGGACACCTCCTGGGCGATGAAGCTGGAGGACTGCAGTGCGGATTTTGCGTTCCTTCAGAATCTTCCGGGCAGGAAACTGCTCTTGAAGGGAAACCACGATTACTGGTGGACGACTATGGCGAAAATGAACGCCTATCTGGCTGCGAATGGGTTTGGCAGCCTGTCTTTTCTGCATAACAATTGTGTTTTTGCAGAAGGGCTTGCACTGTGCGGCACGCGGAGCTGGCTGTTCGACGCGGGCCAGCCTCACGATGAAAAGGTAATGAGCCGCGAATGCGGACGGCTGCGGGCTTCGTTGGAAGCGGCGGGAGATACGGAAAAGGCAGTGTTCCTGCATTATCCTCCGGTCTATCCCCAGGCGGACGCCGGGGAAGTGGTGGCGCTCCTGCGGGAATACGGCGTGAAACGCTGCTTTTACGGCCATTTGCACGGCCCGTCCATTCCACGGGCGGTGCAGGGGGAGCTGGACGGCATCGAGTATAAACTCATCAGTGCCGACGCACTGCGGTTTTTTCCATATAAAATTTGAATTTGTATAGAAATATTCATAAACGTATGCTATAATTGTACTCTGTAAGTTCAGTATTGGAGGAAATACAATGAATCTCGTCAAAAACGAAAAACTTGAAAACAACAGCCATGAACTGCAATTCTCCATTGACGCCGAAGCGTTCAACGCCGCAATTGCCAAAGCGTTCAAACGCGAGGCCGGTAAATACAACATTCCGGGCTTCCGCAAGGGCAAAGCCCCTCGCCATATGATTGAAAAGATGTTCGGCGCCGATGTGTTCCACTACGATGCCATCAATGACCTGTTCCCCGAGGCGTATGAAGCTGCCGTTGCCGAGAGCGGCATCGAGCCGGTGGACCGCCCCGAGGTGGACATCGTTTCCGCCAGCACCGAAGACGGCGTCGTGCTCAAGGCTGTCGTCACTGTCAAGCCCGAGATGAAGGTGGGCGAATACAAGGGTTTAAAAGCCACAAAGAAAGTCAATACTGTCGAGGACGCCGCTGTGGAGGCCGAGATCGAGCGCATGCGTGAGCGCAACGCCCGCATCATTACCCGTGAGGGCAAGGCTCAGGACGGCGACGTCACGGATATCGACTTCGAAGGCTTTGTGGACGGCGTGGCTTTCGAGGGCGGCAAGGGCGAGCATTTTTCCCTGACGCTGGGCTCCGGCCAGTTCATTCCGGGCTTTGAGGAGCAGGTTGCCGGCCATGAGGCCGGCGAGGAGTTCGAGGTGAACGTCACGTTCCCCGAGCAGTATCAGGCTGAGGAGCTGGCGGGCAAGGCCGCTACGTTTAAGGTCAAGCTGCACGAAGTGAAGACCAAGGAGCTGCCCGCCGCGGATGACGAATTCGCGAAGGATGTGTCTGAATACGACACACTGGACGAGCTGAAAGCCAGCATTCGCAAGGGCATGGAAGAGCAGAACGAGAAGAATGCCGAGCTGGAAGTGGAGAACGATCTGGTCGAGCAGATCGTTGCGACGCTGGAGGGCGATATCCCGCCCGTTATGTTCGAGAGCCGCATTGACGAAATGGTGCGCGATTTCGAGTACCGCCTGCAGCAGCAGGGCCTGCGCCTGGAGGATTACATCAAGTATATGGGCGGCGACACGGCCAAGTTCCGCGAAGGCTTCAAGGAGCAGGCTGAGAAGCAGGTGAAGATCCGTCTGGCGCTGGAGGCTGTGGCTGCAGCGGAAGGCATCGCGGCCAGCGAGGAGGACTTCGAGAACGAAGTCAAGCGCATTGCCGACGCCTACAAGATGGAAGTGGAGAAGGTGCGCGGCATCGTGCCCGAGGCCGAAGTGAAGAAGGACCTTGCCGTGAACAAGGCCATTGACTTCATCAAGCAGAACGCGGACGTCACCGTTGAGAATGTGGCGCCCCAGAAGGACGAGAAGGCGGAGTAAAGCGGGCCTTTTTGTCGGATAGTGACGACGCGTGACCGATACCCGCATTTTATGCGCGTATCGGTCATCTGTTACCCTGCTGCGGCGGCCGGTTTTACGGCCCGCCTGCGGCGGGCCGCGCGGCCGGGTACAGCGGGCTGCCGCGGCCATGCGATTTCCCATAAAAACTGAACCGCTGTAAAACAGGGAGGCTAATTTATGAGTTTGGTTCCTTACGTTGTAGAGCAGACCGCGCGCGGCGAACGCTCTTACGATATCTTTTCCCGCCTGCTGAACGACCGCATCGTCATGCTCAGCGAGGATGTGAACAGCACGACGGCCAGCCTTGTGGTGGCGCAGCTGCTGTATCTGGAAGGCCAGGACCCGGAGAAGGATATCAATTTCTACATCAACAGCCCGGGCGGGTCCATCACGGACGGCATGGCGATTTATGACACCATGCGGTATATCAAATGCGACGTTTCCACCATCTGTGTGGGTATGGCGGCCTCCATGGCTTCCGTACTGCTTGCGGCGGGCGCAAAGGGCAAACGCTTCGCGCTGCCCAACAGCGAAATACTCATCCACCAGCCGCTGATCGGCGGACAGGTGGGGCTGCAGGGGCAGACGACGGATATCAAGATCCACGCGGACCATATGGTGCGCACGCGCAATAAGATGAACGGTATCCTCTCCGCTTGCACCGGCCAGCCGCTGGAACGCATCGAGCAGGACACGGAGCGCGACAATTATATGACGGCCGAGGAAGCAAAGGCTTACGGCCTTATTGACGACGTGATCTCACAACGATAAAGGTGTTATATGGCAAATAAAGACAACAGCAAAGACAAAAATCTCATCTGCAACTTCTGCGGCAAAAGCCAGGACGAAGTGGAGCGGATGATCATTGGGCCGGGTGTGAACATCTGCAACGAGTGCATCGAGCTGTGCCACTCGCTGCTGGACGAGGAAGGCAAGGCTCCGGCTCAGGCCCCGCGCCGCGGCAAGGCTGCCCCGGCCCATGCCGTGCCGCAGGATATCAATATCCTCACGCCGGCGGAGATAAAGGAAGGGCTGGACCAGTATGTCATCGGGCAGGACAATGCCAAGGTGGTACTGGCTGTTTCTGTGTACAACCACTATAAGCGTATCCTGAACATGGAAAAGACGGATGTGGACCTGCAAAAGAGCAATGTTCTGCTGCTTGGCCCCTCCGGCGTGGGTAAAACGCTGCTGGCACAGACGCTGGCGCGCATGCTCAATGTGCCCTTTGCCATCGCGGACGCGACTACGCTCACCGAGGCAGGCTATGTGGGCGAAGATGTGGAAAACATTCTGCTCAAGCTCATTCAGGCTGCGGATTTCGATATTGAGCGGGCAGAGCGGGGCATCATTTACATCGACGAGATCGACAAGATCACGCGGAAAAGCGAGAATCCCTCCATCACACGCGACGTGGGCGGCGAGGGCGTGCAGCAGGCGCTGTTGAAGATCCTGGAGGGCACTGTCAGCAATGTGCCGCCCCAAGGCGGACGGAAGCATCCACAGCAGGAGTTCATTCAAATCAACACGAAAAACATCCTGTTTATCTGCGGCGGCGCGTTCGACGGGCTGGAAAAGCATATCCAGAAGCGCACGGACACCTCTGCGCTGGGCTTTGGCGGCAAGCTGAAGGAGGACCCCGAAAAGGCGAAGCAGAACCTGCTGCGTCTGGTGGAGCCGCACGACCTGGTGCGCTTTGGCCTGATTCCGGAGCTGGTGGGCCGTATCCCTGTTGTGACAGTGCTGGACCCGCTGGATGAAGATGCGCTGGTGCGTGTGCTGAAAGAGCCGAAAAACAGCCTTGTGAAGCAGTACCAGACGCTGATGAAGCTGGACAGCGTGGAGTTGGATATCACGGACGAGGCGCTGCATGCCATCGCAAAAAAGACCATTGCGCTGAAGAGCGGCGCGCGCGGCCTGCGCAGCGTGATGGAGCAGTCGCTCATCGGCATCATGTACGAGATCCCCAGCGACCCAACCATCATCAAAGTGACGGTGGACGAGGAAACGGTGAACGGCGCGAAGCCGAAGCTGGAATACGGCGCGGTGCGCAAGCGGTATAAGGCGCTGGCGTCGGGCCGTGTGAACTGAGACGGCGGACGGATAAGTGAAAAAATGGCGGAACATGGGCGTTTTACCAATGTTCCGCTTTTCTTTTTGTTGAAAAGTTCACAAATTTCGTATATAATAAAGTTCCATAGAGCATTCATGGGGCTAAAGCCCTTTCAGATATGCATACAAAGGGGAGATACACGTATGTCGGAACGAGTAAAAATCATTTTGGATAAGAACGCGGATATCCTGCGCCTGCCGGCCATTGCACTGCGGGGCCTGGTGGTATTCCCGGGAAATATCATCCACTTCGAGGTGGGCCGCAAAAAGTCCATCGCGGCCATCGAATGGGCCATGAGCAATAACAACGCTGTCTTTTTGACTGCCCAGCAGGATATGGACGTGGAGGATCCCGGCTTTAAGGATCTGTATGCGTACGGCGTTGTGGCCGAGGTAAAGCAGGTGCTGCGTGTCTCGGACGAGCTTGTCAAGGTGCTGGTGGAAGGCAAATACCGTGCCAAGCTGCTGACGCTGGATTCAAGCGGGCGTTTTCTGCTGGCGTCTACCAAGGCCGCCGCGCTGCGCGGGACAAAATCGGTCGATTCCGCACGCGTGGAGGCGCTGGTGCGCAGTGTGAAAGAAGCCTTTGAGGAATATCTTTCGCTGAACCCGCGCCTTTCCAAAGACGTGGTGTATACCATCATCACCAATGAGGATGCAGCATTGCTGTGTGATTATATCCCGGCAAACCTGCTGCTGAAATATACCGACAAACAGGCGCTGCTCAATGAGGGCACTGTGTCCGGCCGCCTGGAAAAGCTGCTGGAGATCCTGCGCCGGGAGACGAAGATACTGCACATTGAAAAGGACATCCAGAGCAAGGTCAACGAGCAGATGGACAAAAATCAGCGGGATTATTACCTGCGTGAGCAAATGCGGGCGATTTCCAACGAGCTGGACGATTTCGACGACACCCGCGAGGAGGCCGAGGAATACAAGGCGAAGATCGAAAAAACAAAGCTGCCCGAAGAGGCGCGGGAGAAACTGCTCAAGGAAGCGGACCGCATGTTCAAAATGCAGGGCAATTCCCAGGAGGCTTCGGTCATCCGCACTTATCTGGACACATGTCTGGATCTTCCGTGGGATACGCGCACCGAGGATAATCTGGACGTCAATAAGGCTGCTGCGCTTCTGGATAAGGAGCATTACGGCCTGAAAAAGGTGAAGGAACGCATCCTTGAGATTCTGGCCGTGCGCAAGCTGGCGCCCGAAGTCAAAGGACAGATCATTTGCCTGGTCGGCCCTCCGGGCGTGGGTAAAACGTCCATTGCACGGTCCATCGCTGAATGCCTGGGCCGCAAGTATGCGCGAATGTCTCTGGGCGGCGTGCGGGATGAGGCCGAAATCCGCGGCCATCGGCGCACCTATATCGGGGCGATGCCCGGCAAGATCATCAGCGCCATCCTCACGGCAAAGAGCGCGAATCCGCTGCTCCTGCTGGACGAGGTGGACAAAATGGCCAGCGATTTTCGGGGCGACCCGGCCGCCGCCCTGCTGGAAGCGCTGGACCCGGAGCAGAACGTCGCGTTCAAGGATCACTATCTGGATATCCCGTTTGACTTGAGCGATGTGTTGTTTATCACCACGGCCAATACTACGGATACCATTCCGCGTCCGCTGCTGGACCGTATGGATGTTATTGAGCTTTCCAGCTATACGCGCGTGGAAAAGTTCGAGATCGCCAAGCGTCACCTGCTGCCCAAGCAGCTCGCTGCCACGGGCCTGAAAGGCCGTGTGAAGCTGACGAACTCCGCGCTGTACGGCCTGATCGACGGATATACGCAGGAAGCGGGTGTGCGCAACCTGGAGCGCGCCGTCACCGAACTGCTGCGCAAGTGCGCCAAGCGCATCGCGGCGGGAGAGGTGGAGACGCTTTCTGTAAGTGATAAAAACCTGGAAGAGATTTTGGGGCCGAAACGCGTGAAACCGGCTTTTCTCAGCCGTAAGGACGCCGTGGGCGTGGCCAATGGCCTTGCGTGGACCAGCGTGGGCGGCGAGATACTGCCCATCGAGGTGCAGACAGTGCCCGGCGGAGCAGGACGGCTGGAACTGACGGGTTCTTTGGGCGAGGTAATGAAAGAGAGCGCCAAGCTTGCCATCACCTACGCAAAAGCCCATGCGGAGGCTTACGGCTATGATGTTTCCGTTTTTAAAGATATCGATATCCACATACACGCGCCGGAAGGAGCCATTCCAAAGGACGGTCCGTCTGCGGGCGTAACGCTGACAACGGCGCTGGTGTCGTGCCTGTCCGGCTGCCCGGTGCGTTCTGATGTGGCCATGACGGGTGAGATAACACTCCACGGGCAGGTGCTGCCCATAGGCGGCCTCAAAGAAAAAAGCATGGCCGCCTACCGGGAGGGGATGAAGTTGGTGCTGATCCCGAAAGACAATGCTCCCGATTTGTATGAGGTGGACGACGCCGTGAAAAACGGTTTGACGTTCCGTCCGGTGAGCACGTTGGAGGAAGTTCTGCGCACGGTGCTGCTGCCCGCTAAAAAGCCTGCAAAGGCCGCGAAAGCGCCCAAGGCAGGCGGGGAAAAGCATACGCGCCCGGTGCCGCCGGAAAAAGCAGAACCGCAGCTCAGCATCCGCCAGTAAGGAGGCACGCATGGATACGACGAAAGCCGAGTTCAAGGCGTCCTACGGCCTTTCTTCTCAGCTGCCGGAACGGGACCGCGCGGAGATTGTTTTTTCCGGGCGCTCGAATGTGGGGAAGTCCTCTCTGATCAATAAGCTGTGCAACCGTAAAAGCCTGGCGCGCGTGAGCAGCACGCCGGGCAAGACGGCTACCATCAACTTTTATACGGTGGGCGGCGTCTATTTGGTCGATCTGCCGGGTTACGGCTACGCCAAGGTGGCGCAGGGCGAACGGCAGCGCTGGGATAAACTCATCAACAGCTATTTCGAGCGCGGACGGCGATGTGCGCTGCTGGTGCAGCTGCTGGACAGCCGCCATGCCCCCAGCGCCGACGATGAAATGATGCTGGAGTATCTGGCGCACCACGAGGTACCCTTCATTGCGGCACTGACGAAGGCTGACAAGCTGAAAAAAAGCCAATATGCCGAGACAGCGGCACGTTTTGCGGAAATCTGTGCGCCCTATGGGTGCAGGGGCGTGGTGCTCACCAGCGCGGATAACGGATACGGCATTCCGGAATTGCGGGATGTCCTGGACCAATTTTTAGCGGAGGGGTAAAGAAGTATGGAAACAAAAGTGACGGCTGTCAACGGGCATGGACATTTGACGATCGGCGGGTTGGATACCGTAGCGCTGGCCTCGAAATACGGTACGCCGTTGTATGTGATGGACGAGGATGCCATCCGGGCCAACTGCCGCGCGCTGAAAAATTCCATGGACGCGCATTATCATAAAAAGGGTCTGGTACTGTATGCCAGCAAAGCGTTCTGCTGCAAGCGGATGTACCGTATCCTGAACGAAGAAGGCCTTGGTGCGGATGTGGTGTCCGGCGGCGAGCTGTACACGGCGCTGCAGGCGGGGTTCCCGGCTGAGCGAATTTATTTCCACGGAAACAATAAGACGGCTGATGAGCTGACCATGGCGCTGGAGAGCGGTGTGGGGCGTATCGTGGTGGATAACATCGCTGAGTTGGAGCTGCTGGGCGCGCTGGCAAAGGCAGCGGGCAAAACGGCCAGCGTGCTGTTCCGCATCAAGCCGGGTATCGACGCGCATACGCATAATTTCATCCGCACCGGCCAGATCGACTCCAAATTCGGCTTTGCGCTGGAGACGGGCGAAGCGCTGCAGGCTGTGGCTGCGGCGCTCAAGACACCGGGCATCCGTGTGGCGGGCATTCACTGTCACATCGGCTCGCAGATCTTTGATATCGATCCTTTCTGCCATGCAGCCGAAGTAATGCTGGGCTTTGCACAGCAGGTGCGCGCAGAGCTGGGATATACCATTGAAGAGCTGAATCTGGGCGGCGGCTTCGGCATCCGCTATGTGGCGCAGGATGATCCCAAGGCGCTGGAAAGCTATATGGAGGCGGTCTCCAAGGTGGTGCTGGGTTTCTGCGAAACAAACAGCTTTCCGGTGCCGTTTATCTGCATTGAGCCGGGACGTTCCATTGTAGGGGATACGGGCATCACGCTGTATACCATCGGCAGCGTCAAAACCATTCCGGGCTACCGTACATATGTTTCCATCGACGGCGGCATGACGGACAACCCGCGCTATGCGCTTTACCAGTCTGCTTATGAGGCGGTCGTTGCAAACAAGGCTGCACAGCAAAAAGACTTTACAGCGACGATCGCAGGGCGCTGCTGTGAGAGCGGCGACCTGATTCAGGAAAACACGCAGCTCCAGACGCCTGCTGTGGGAGATATCCTGGCTGTGCTGTCCACGGGCGCGTACAATTATTCCATGGCGTCCAATTATAACCGTGTGCCCCGTCTGCCCGTGGTGATGGTGCGCGGCGGAGAGGACAGCCTTGCCGTCCGGCGCGAAACGTACGAGGACCTCGTGCGCAACGACGTATAATGGCTTACGAAGCATTTGCAGGGGTATATGACGCGTTCAACGAGGACGCGGACTATGACTCCCTGTTCCGGTACGTATGCGGCGTGCTCCGCGCTCACGGTGTGGAGGACGGCATCGTGGCGGACCTGGGGTGCGGTACGGGAGAACTGACGCTCCGCCTGGCGGCCGCGGGATATGATATGATCGGCGTAGACCTCTCGCCGGAGATGCTCAGCGTCCTGAGGGAGAAGGCTTGGGAAACGGGGCAGGAAGGCCTGTTGCTGCTGTGCCAGGACATTGCAGAGCTGGACCTTTACGGTACGGTGCGCGCTGCCGTGTCCACATTCGATACGTTCAATCACATCGGGCCTGCCGAAAAATTCCGGCGGGCCTTGTGCCGCGCTGCTCTGTTTGTGGAGCCGGGCGGACTGGTGCTTTTTGATATGAACACGCCTTACAAGCACGCACATATTTTGAGCGACAATGTCTATGAGATTGAGGCGGACGACGCGTATTGTGTCTGGCGCAACCGTTATGACGCGGCTGCGTGCTGCACGCATATCGCGGTGGAGATCACTTATCCCGATATGGATGAATGCGACAAGGAGGCCTTCACGGAGTATGCCTATTCTCTGGAAGAGATAACCCGTGCCTGCAGGCAGGCGGGGCTGCGCGTGGAGCATGTGGCGGACGGCGAGGATTTCGGCCCGCTGCGCCCGGACAGCGTGCGCTATTTTATTACGGCGGTGAAACAGGCCGCAGGGGAGAATGAATGATGTCAAGATTGATACGCGCCATTTCCGAAAATGGCGGGGTGCTTTTTTGCGCCGTGGATTCCACAGATATCGTCCGTGAAGCCGAGCGCATCCATAAGACGTCCGCGGTGACCTCGGCAGCTCTGGGGCGGCTGCTTACAGCCGCGTCGATGATGGGTGTAATGCTCAAGAGCGAAAAGGATTCTCTGACGCTGCGTATCAAAGGCGGCGGTCCGTCGGGTACCGTTCTGGCAGTTTCGGACGGGGCGGGCAATGTACGCGGTTATGTAGAGCAGCCTGTGGTGGAGCTGCCGCCTCGGGCAGACGGCAAACTGGATGTAGGCGGCGCTGTAGGCCGTGATGGCACGCTGAGCGTTGTGAAAGACCTTGGAATGAAAGAGCCGTATGTGGGCCAGGTGCCGCTGGTGAGCGGAGAGATCGCGGAGGATATTACGGCATACTACGCTGTCAGCGAACAGACGCCCACAGTGTGTGCGCTGGGGGTGCTGGTGGACAGGGACCTTTCCATCCTGACGGCGGGCGGCTATCTGCTGCAGCTGCTGCCGGGAGCCAGCGACGCGGAGATCACACATTTGGAACAAAATGTGGCGGCGCTGCCCTCTGTGACAGAGCTGCTGCGCAGCGGCGCGTCTTTGGAACAGATTATGGAGCAGGCTCTGGCGGGCTTCGCCCCGAATGTGTTGGACGAGCAGCAGGTGCGGTATCAATGCGATTGCAGCCAGGCGCGTGTGGAACGCGCACTGCTTTCGCTTGGGCGGGATGAGCTTGCGGAAATGGCGGCGGAGGGCAAGCCTGTTGAGGTTTCGTGCCATTTCTGCGACAAAAAATATTATGTGGACGCCGGCACGCTTTTGGACAAAACGAAAGGATAAAGGCGTTTTTTTGAAAAAATTGCCGGATTCCTATTGACAAATATACGGCAATAAGATAAAATAAATATCGCCGCTCAGAGAGCAGCGGCGGTTACGCGGATTTAGCTCATCTGGTAGAGCGCCACCTTGCCAAGGTGGAGGTAGCGAGTTCGAGCCTCGTAATCCGCTCCATTTTCCGGTATGCGCCAAACCGAATACCGGATTTTTATTATCGCAAAACTGCTTGACAAATAAGTAGTTGATGTGATAAAATAGCATGCGTCGGTTTGGTTTCGGAAGTTTAGCTCAGCTGGGAGAGCATCTGCCTTACAAGCAGAGGGTCAGCGGTTCGAGCCCGTTAACTTCCACCATGATGGCCCGGTAGTTCAGTTGGTTAGAACGCTAGCCTGTCACGCTAGAGGTCGTGAGTTCGAGCCTCATCCGGGTCGCCATTTGCCTCTGTAGCTCAGTCGGTAGAGCAGGGGACTGAAAATCCCCGTGTCATTGGTTCGATTCCGATCGGAGGCACCAAGGGCTTTGCAAGCGCAAAGCCTTCCCGCGGATTTAGCTCATCTGGTAGAGCGCCACCTTGCCAAGGTGGAGGTAGCGAGTTCGAGCCTCGTAATCCGCTCCATGAAAATTTGGCGCTGTAGCTTCAACTGCGGCGCCAAAGTTTTATGGTGCCGTAGCCAAGCGGTAAGGCAGAGGTCTGCAAAACCTCTATGCACCAGTTCAAATCTGGTCGGCACCTCCAATGCAAAAGCGCCGGACGAAATTGTCCGGCGCTTTTCGTATTTTTTTGAGTGTACAGGAGAATATAAAGCGGGAGAGTGATGGACATGAAGCGTGTTCTTATGATTGGTACCGGCGGCACCATCGCGTCCGAAATGACCGGCGCAGGGCTTGTGCCGGAGCTTACCACGGACCAGTTCCTGAAATATGTCCCGGCGGTGCGCGAGCTTTGCGATGTGACCTGCCGCCAGGTATGCAACATTGACAGCACGAACATGTCTCCTGCTTACTGGCTGGAGATCGCGCGTGCCATTCGCGAAGCGTATTCTTCCTGTGACGGTTTTGTGGTGTGCCATGGCACGGATACGATGGCGTATACCGCCGCTGCACTCAGCTACCTTGTTCAGCAGGGCCCCAAGCCCATTGTGCTCACCGGCAGCCAGAAGCCCATCAATATGGATATTACGGACTCCAAGACCAATCTGCTGGACAGCTTTGTCTGCGCTTGTGACGGACGCATCCCGGGCGTGCAGATTGTGTTCGGCGGTGCGGTGATCCTGGGGACCCGTGCGCGCAAAACTTATTCCAAAAGCTTTGGTGCGTTTTCCAGCATTAATTATCCGGTTCTGGGGGTTGTGCAGGACAATTGTCTGGTACCCTATATCCGCCCGCAGGCTCAGGCGGAACCCGTGTTTTATGATGCTTTGAATAGCCGTGTGGCACTGCTCAAGCTGATTCCGGGGGCTTCGGCGGGGCAGCTCCGCTTCCTTCTGGATGAAAACGATGCGGTCATTCTGGAGAGCTTTGGCGTCGGCGGCGTGCCGTCGGGTGAGACCGGGGAGTTTTACGAGGTTATCCGCAAGGCTTCAGCAAAAGGGAAGACCGTTGTTGTTACGACACAGGTGCAGAACGAAGGCAGCGATCTGAGCATATATAATGTGGGGCACAGCCTGAAAAACAGCCTGGGCGTGCTGGAAGCCTTTGATATGACGACTGAGGCCGTGGTGGCAAAGCTGATGTGGCTGCTTGCGTTGACGGATGACCCCAACGAGGTGCAGAAGCTCTTTTATACGCCTGTTGCAAATGATATCCTGCGCGGCGCAGGTATTTGAAACGGCTCGTGTGCGCCGCTGCGTACGAAGGCGGGCGGGAAGCGCAAATCAAAAAGAGCGGCGTGAAGCCGCTCTTTTTTGCTTTATCACAGCTTGGAGTATCCAAAACTGTTTACCAGGGCGTCGATGCGCCGTCCCTCTTTGCACAGCGGACAGTCGTGCATGGCGCAGCTCTGATAATCGGGAATATCATCCTTGTGGAACACTGCGTTGACGGGCTGGCCTTCCACCTCGTCTACTGCGCTGAAAATCGCGGATATTCCCACGAGCATGCCGCCATAATAGGAGATGCATTCCATGCTTTTGCGGATGGTGATGCCTGTGGTGACGGAGGCCATCAGGACAATGACATGCTTACCCTGGATCATTGGCTGGATATTGTCGCGGAAAATCATTTGGCTATTGGAGTTGTATTCCGGTGTGACCACGTAGATAGTGCCGTGAGCGTTCATGGAGAGATATCCGGCGCGTGTAAGTTCCTGGGCGAGCAAAGTACCGATGACCTGGGTGCCGTCCAGACAGACGATGGTGTCCACGATAGTGTTCGTCATATAAAGGCCTGCCAGCGAAGCGGCTACAGACCCGGCTTCTGACAGGCGCGTTTTGAGCGTTGTCATGTCGATATAGTAATTTACATGAGAATGGTTGGTGGCAAAATGGCCAGGAACGACCTTCAGGGGAACGGTGTTGTTCTTTGCGTACAATTTAACGATGCGCTTTTCCATAATAGGCCTCCCATTTTCAAAAGCGTCCCCCTTTCCACGCAGAAAGTTGAACGCTTTTTTTAAGTATACCATATATAATGAGTTAAATCAACAAAATAATATTTAAATGATGAAAAATATTGTGCGAAAATGTTTTGCGCTTGCACAAATACGGTGGGCGTCGTATACTGGAAACAATAAAAGGAAAGGGTGGAACGCTGATTTGCCGGATTCCAATATCACGAAACACGCCATTGCCGCAGCCTTGAAAGAACTGTGCCGCGAGAAAAGCTTTGACAAGATCAGCATTGCGGACATCACCTCCACCTGCGGCCTCAACCGTCAGACATTTTATTATCATTTTGAAGACAAGTATGAGCTGCTGAATTGGATTTATTATACGGAGGGGTTTGCGCGGCTGGTCGACGGAATTACGCTGGAAAACTGGGACAGCCATATCGCAGTGCTGTTCGAGACCATGCGTGCGGATAAAAAGTTCTACGAAAATACGGTGCGCTGTACGCCGGACACCTTTGGAAACTATTTGTTCAAAGTGGTGCGCGCACTTTTCCTGGAGGCCGTCGAAGCTTTGGACAATGGCACGGTACCGGATGCTGACAAGGCGTTTTTTGCAGACTTTTATGCCTACGGAAGCTGCGGAACAGTCAGAGCTTGGGTGTCTGCCGGTATGAAAACGCCGCCGGAGGAGCTGGCCCGCAGCCTAAAACGGCTTGCACAGGACAGTGAGAAGCTGGCATACCGGCGTTATGTTGAAGAGCGGGGCGAAAAGCCTGCTTTGTAGAAATATGTACAACAAAAAGGACGCCGCAGATCTTGCGGCGTCCTTCTTGTCATTCGCAAAGTCCGGCGGCGTGTTCCAGCAGAGCGAAAAGGTGTTCCCGGTCCGCTTCCTGCAGCATGGGATAGACTGCATCATACAGCTTGGCTTTTTGTGCATCGTCAAATAAGCCGCCGGCGACGCCTGCGGTAAATTCAACGAGGTTGCGTGCCGTTCGCGCCGGGTTTTTGGCTGCGTGCCGCAGTGCGGGATGCAGGGCGGCTTCCAGCGCTGCAGCCTTCAGCTTTTGTTCAAAGGTCATCTCATCACCTTACTTCGCTTCTATCCTACGCCATGGAAGTACACTTGCCCATAGACAAAATGTGCGGTTTGTCTAAAAAACGTACAACCGATGGTTACTGTCTGCTTTTTTTACAGGGGCGTACAACTGTATAATGACATGCGCCTGGACGGGCGGTATACTGATGCCACCGAAAGGAAAATGGGACATATGTCCCGAAGAGAAAGGGCGCATGAGCATTATGAATAAAAAGGTTTTGGGCATCGCAGCGGCAGCCGCAGCAGCGGGCGGCGCGGTTTACGCGGCAAGCAAAGTAAAAAAACAGGCGCAGGCACAGGAAATGCGCAGGGAAAAGGAAAGCCTCCAGCCCCATAATTACGGCGATAAGCAGGTTTATCTTGTGGGCGGCGGCCTGGCATCTATGGCGGCGGCTGCATACCTTGTACGGGATGCGAATTTTGACGGTCACAACATTCACATACTGGAAAGCATGGATGTCTTGGGCGGCTCAAACGACGGTGCGGGCAGTGTACAGCAGGGCTTTGTCTGCCGCGGTGGCCGTATGCTCAACGAAGAGACCTATGAAAATTTCTGGGAGTTGTTCCGCAGCATTCCGTCGTTGGAGCAACCGCAGCGCAGCGTCACAGAGGAAATTTTGAACTTTGACCATGCGCATCCCACATGTGCGCATGCACGTCTGATCGACAAGGACGCCAAAATTCTCGATGTCCGCAGCATGGGCTTTGACAATGCGGACCGCTTGGCAATGACAAAGCTGCTGCTTACACCGGAGGAACGGCTCGACAATATGACCATCGAGGATTGGTTCGGCCCGCATTTCTTTGAAACGAATTTCTGGTATATGTGGCAGACGACCTTTGCTTTCCAAAAATGGAGCAGTCTGTTCGAGTTCCGGCGCTATATGAACCGCATGATTTTTGAGTTCCCGCGTATTGAAACGCTGGAGGGCGTCACACGAACGCCGTATAATCAGTATGAGAGCGTGATCCTGCCACTGAAGGCCTATTTGGAGACGAACGGCGTTCGGTTTGAAACAGGGCGTACCGTGACGGATATCGATTTTGCACCCGGGGAGGCGCTGACGGCGACAGCGCTGCATTTTGCGGACGGTTCCGCGGTCGATCTGCGCGAAGGCGACGTATGTATCATGACGAATGCCTGTATGACGGATTCCGCTACATTGGGCAGCCTGCATGCACCGGCTCCGGCACCGGAACGAAAGCCGGTTTCCGCTGAGCTGTGGGCGAAGGTGGCGGCGAAGCGGCCGGGGTTGGGCAATCCGGAACCGTTCTTCGGCAACGTGAATGAAAGCAACTGGGAAAGCTTTACGGTGACCTGCAAAGGAAACCGGCTGCTGAAGATGATCGAAAACTATTCGGGCAACATCCCCGGCTCCGGAGCGCTGATGACCTTTAAGGATTCTTCGTGGCGTATGAGCATTGTGGTGGCGGCACAACCGCACTTCAAAGCCCAGGATCCGGATACCACGATTTTCTGGGGCTACGGCCTTTATACGGATCATGTGGGAGATTATGTGAAAAAGCCCATGAGAGATTGTACCGGCGCAGAGATCCTGAAAGAGCTGCTGCATCAACTGCACTGGGAAGAACATCAGGAAGAGATCATGGCGGATGTCGTTAATGTCATTCCGTGTATGATGCCGTATGTGGATGCACAATTCCAGCCGCGGGCAATGGCCGACCGGCCGCCGGTGGTGCCGCAGGGCAGCACAAACTTTGCGATGGTGAGCCAGTTTGTAGAGATACCGGAGGATATGGTGTTCACCGAGGAATATTCTGTCCGTGCGGCCCGTATCGCCGTGTACACATTGTTCGATATCCCCAAAAAGATATGTCCTGTCACACCCTACAACAAGGCCCCCAAAGTCCTGCTGAATGCAGCCCGGACAATGTATCGCTAAAGAAGCCGGGGCTTGTTTCATCGGAACGAGCCCCGGTTTTTCTGCGTGTTCAATTAACAAATCTTTCATGCATCCTGTTCGTGAGTATGATATAATGAATCAGGGCTAATCCTCAGTAATTTAGGAGAGGAAAAGGATAATCGCATGAATCTTTTGTTTTTTTTAACGCCGAAGGCCGAGGTGGCGTATCTGTATGATGACTTCACCCTGCGCCAGGCGATTGAGAAAATGGAGTACCACCGTTATTCCTCCATACCTATTTTAAATAGGAAAGGAGAGTATGTTGGCACCATTACAGAGGGTGATATCCTGTGGGCGGTGAAGCGGAATTATAACTTGAATCTGCAGGACGCCGAGGATATGCCGATCATGAGCATCCCGCGCAAGCGGGATAACAAATGCGTCTCAGTGGATACGGACATGGAAGAACTGATCGCGGCGGCAATGCGGCAAAACTTTGTGCCTGTTATTGATGGAAAAAACAGTTTTATCGGCCTGATCAAGCGTAACAGCATCATCCAGTTCTGTTACGACCAATACAAAAACAGTCTGAGACAGGAACCGCAGGTCTGCATGAAAATATCATGCCGTGAAAATGAAAAAAAGACGTTGACAAAAGTGCAAGGATGACGTATAATAATTTTTGCCGCCGGAACGGGCGGCAATGTCCGGGTGTAGCGCAGTTTGGTAGCGCGCTTGAATGGGGTTCAAGAGGCCGTGAGTTCGACTCTCGCCACTCGGACCATGCGGAGTATCATTAAAGGATCTGAAAAGGTCTGCTGATGATACTCCGCATTTTTTATTTCCAAGTTTATATAGCGATCTGTACGGGGGCGTAGCTTAATGCTACGCCTTTTCTCGTTTCCAAAAGAATGTCCCGCTCGGGGATCTTCCGGCAATCCGGCACCTCAAAGGCTCCAATGCAGTTGTAGTGAATTGTCACCCGCTGATTGGTAATGCCGTCCTCCTTGACCGCCGGATAAACCTCGATGTACTGAATGAGCTCGGCAACCATGCGTTTGGTGATGGTGGTGGCGTCGGTATAGCGGCGCACCGTTTCCAAGAAGGTGTCCACATCCATCCGCTTATCTTCCAGCTTTTTCAGCTCCAACCGCAGCGCCTTGATCCGTCCGGCGTTTTCGCCCTGTTCCTGCTCATACCGCTTGGACATTTTGGCGAACCGGGCATCGTCGATTTTGCCGGACACATTGTCCTCATAGAGCCGTTCAAAGAGCATATCCAGCTCCCTGTCCCGGGCCAGTAGCCCGTCCAGCTCCCGCTTCTTGCGTACCCGGTCATTTTCCGCTACCTTTGCCGAGCGGCCCACCATCGCCTTGATAAAGTCGTTTTCGTACTCATTGGCGAAACAGGCCAGCCGGTGTACCTCGTAAAGCACGACCTGTTCCAAGAAGTCCAGCCGGATATAGTGGGTAGACGAGCATTTGCGGAGCCCGGAATTGTGGTTGTTGCAGCTAAAGAACTTGATGTCGTGGTTGCCTTGGTTGAAGTGGAAAGTCAGATTGCCTCCGCACTCCGGGCATTTCAGATAGCCGCAAAAGGCGCTGGACTCCTTTGTTACGGTAGGCCGCCTGCGCCGGGTGGTTTGCAGGCTTTGCACCTTTTCCCAAGTCACACGGTCAATGATGGGCTCATGGACATTGAGGAAGATTGCCCGGTTTTCTTCCGGGTTTTCAATCCGACGCTTCATCTTGTAGGACTTGGAATAGGTCTTGAAGTTAATTACATCGCCACAGTATTCCTGCAAGGTGAGGATTTTCTTGACGGTGGTATGGTTCCACTTGGTAGGCTCCAGCGTACTTTTGGAGCCGCCCTTGCTAATCCCCTTGCTGGTTCGATAGGCCGAGGGGTTCAGCGCCCCCATCGTCCCCAGCGCCGTGGCAATCTGCAAGGGGCCGTTACCCTCCAAGGCCAGACGGTAGATGCAGCGCACCACCTCGGCGGCCTCCGGGTCAATGACCCAAAAACGGGGATCGTCCGGGTTTTTCATGTAGCCATAGGGCGGCGGCGAAAGCGGAATCCCGGCGTTGCCTTTCATCTTATTGACGATCCGGCGCTTCTTGGAGATGTCCTTGGCGTAGTATTCATTCATGATGTTCTTGAACGGGGTGAAATCGTCCTCGCCCTCGTCGCTGTCCACGCCATCGGAAACGGCCACCAGCCGCACATCATGGAGCGGGAAAAACTCCTCGGTGAGCTTGCCCACCTCAATGTAGTTTCGGCCCAGCCGGGAGAGGTCTTTTACAAACACCGCCGAGATGTACCCGGCCTCGATTGCGGCGATCATTTTCTGAAAGCCGGGGCGCTTCATGGTAGTGCCGGTGATACCGTCATCCACGAAAAAGATAGTGTCCGTGTAGCCTTTATCCTTGGCGGCCTTTTGGAGAATTTTCTTTTGGTTCTGGATGCTGTTGGACTCGCTGTCCATGTTATCGTCACGGCTCAGGCGGCAGTAGAGAGCGGCTGTGCCGGTAGAGATTTTCTTACTTGACTGCTTCACAATGCCCTCCTTTCCAAGCAGTCGAGCAAGGCTTCATCCTATGTATATTATACCTCTGCCGACCGCTCGAGTTAAGGATGTCGATGGAACAGTTAGGCTGGCTCCAAATCGGCCAGCATCAGCTTCAACAGGATGTCACGCATGGACTCGCCTTTGTCCTTGTAGACGGGCGTGACAATGAATTGGATTTTGCCGACTTGATAGGTGTATTCCTCCTTGACGGGTACGGGATCTTCCATGTGGGCCTCCTTCCAGAGCGATACGAAACAATGACCGACAGTCCCCCTTGTCCCGTGGGGAAACGCAAGAGGGCGGCACCTTCGGCGGTGCCGCCCTCTTGCCTTGCTCCACTTTGGGACAACTTGTCCCAAGGTCAGTAGGGGCTGTTCTCAAAGTGCTGCTGGGCTTCCTCCAGCCCACGGATGTCAAAGACCTCGTAGAGCTCTGCCACCACACGCCGGATGTCCGAGGGAGAAAACCCGCAGTTTTCCATAGCGTAGATGACATAGCCACGGCAGGCGTTGTTGCTCCACGGTTGGGTGAGCAGGGCCGCCAGTTCGGGATCATACTTCATGTTGGTTTCCTCCTTGATAAAAAGTTTCGGGAGCACCACGCTCATTTCCTTGGCCCGTCATAAGACAGCAATACTCAGCATGACGCTCCCGAGGGGGCGGCAGCCCGGAGGGGCAAGCGGCCAGCTTGTCCGGCTGCGGATCGTGGCCGTGGGGTGGCTTGTCCCACTTGCGGCGCTGGTGTTGATCGCTCGTTCTCCTGCCGGAGAAGTCACAGCGCACCCGCCGCCCGGCTCCCCGCTCTATGGCTCGGGGCCGCCGCTATTCAGTTGTTGATCGGATGTAACTCCTCTCATATACCAAGGACAAAAAACGGCTCTGTGGCAGGGTCAATCAAAGAACTTTTTTCAAATATTTTCTCATAGCAGCCAAACCGCTTTGAACCGACTCCTGCACAGAAGTTTTGCTCACACCTTCGGCCATAGCCACCTCCCGATAGCTCTTGCCGAGGATCACACAGGCGTCCACCCGGCGGCCCTGCGTTTCGGGCAAGGAATTGAGCGCAGCGCACAAATGGCAGAACAGCTCCATGCGTTCCAGCAGCTCCTGCGGGGTGGGTTCGGAAACGCAGGCGGAGTATTCGATCCCGTCCTCGCAATCGAGGGAATACTGTGCCTTGTTGCGGACGATCCGCCGCTGATAGGCGGCCTCGTACAGTCTGCTCGCCCGGAGCTCGTCGGCAACTTCCTCGGAAACCTCTATGTATTCGTCGTGGGTGTACCACGGATAAAAGTCTTTCAGATTGATGGTCGTCATTTGTAATTCCTCCGTTCAGATGGTTGGGGGTGAATGGCGATCTGAACGGAGGGCGGCGGAGAGCGACACCCCGGGCCGCCTTTGCCTACTTCGGGACAACTTGTCCCAAAGCAGACAAAACAAAATGCGCCCGTGTGCCACAAGGACACGCAAGCGCGCGATGTTTTGTTGCTTTTTACATACTGCTGTATTTCATGTTCAATGCCGAACTGATCCTGTTGTGATGGCCGGCTTTTTTTGACAGGTTAGGTGGGTGGAAAAGGAAAAAGGACACAGCGATACCTCCCGGACACCGCCGTATCCTTAAAAAAGGGCGACTTTAACACACCCCCCGTATTCTCATTTTTTGAAAAAGAAAACGGCGGCTTGAAATTGATATTTCAAAACCGCCGTAAGGTTGCTATACTTTTGTTTTTGGCGCACAATCTCCAACCACCAAAACAACGGTTTTTTTATTATCCCCTTCTTTGGTGGATTGAGCTATATCAAATTGAATTGCCTGTTTTTATTTTTGGGGACGATACTTAAAAATCAATATGGTTCCCCATATTCCCCCACAAAGCATGACCTCAAGAAAACCAAGGAAATGAATAGAACCAAAAGAAAAGTTCGAATTAACAAACGCCACAAGGTGATTTGCACCTAAAAGCCAGCATAGTGTTGTAGTTTGAATAGTTAATAATCTTAGGGCAGCAATATCCTTTTTCTTTATCGAAAGCATGATTGCTGTTATTAAGGCAATATTCCATAACGCAATTTCTCGCTGCCAACCAACCGCACTTCCCCAAATCGAGTACTGCTCTCCAATTTGAGGAATGAATAATTGCCAAATACAGGCTCCTCCACACGCAAAAATGATAAATAGTAGATAGAATTTGTACGAGCACATAGATTTTTTATTGTCGTTCTCTGTCATTGTGTTCCTCCAAAACATGAAATATATTTCAGGTTTAGTGTATCACGCCATCCGACTGATGTCAACAATGTATCTGAAATTAGTTTCAGATTTTATTGATTTGATCACTATATTGCGGTATAATGGTTAAGATAACAAAGGCGGGTGAATGTAATGCCTACAAATGAAATCCGTATTCCTAAACAAAAACGGTCTATTGAAAAAAAAGATGCTATTATAGTAGCAAGTTATGAACTGTTTTGCGAAAAAGGGTATTATAAGACTAATACGGCGGAAATTGCAAAGGCAGCAAATGTTTCTACCGGAATTGTCTATAACTATTTTCACGACAAACACGACATTCTAAAGGAAGTTATTGGTCTGTATATTTCCAGATTGGAATCTGAATTTAGAACTACCCTTAGCAGGCAAATTCAAAAAGAGGATCTCCATAACCTTGTTAAAGAACTGCTTGATGCATTGATTACCTCTCATACCATGAATGTTTCTGCGCATAATGAGTTTATGGCCTTGGCGTTACTCGATCCTGAAATACAAAATTACTTTGTTGCTTTTGAAGCAAGGCTACTCGCACAAATTAAGGAACTTCTTATTAGTGCAGAGTTTTCGTCTTGCTTCTTAGAGGAAAAACTTCGCATCGCTTTTGGGATCATTGAGCAGCTTTGCCACGATTATATACAGCAGATCATTGATGAAGCACAGTTGTCCAGGTCAAAAGTTGTTGCGGTTCAAGCCATTACGAGTTTAATCGAGATGGATGTTGAACCAGAAATTAAATAGTCAGTATAGTGATTTTGTAAATCGTTCAAATACTAATACCTGAAATGTAAAATCATTTTGGGTGATGTTATGAAGTTTGAACGAGATGAGCGACGATTTGACTTTCACGATATAGGGCTTGCCATAAAAAAAGCTCGGGAAGCCAGTGGGATGACGCAGGAGCAACTGGCCTATATCGTTGACCGGGCTCCTCGCACCATCATGTATAACGAGAATGACGGCCAGCACCCCAGCCTTAACACCTTTTATCAGATGGTGACGATGTTCAATATATCGGTTGACCAATATTTTTATCCGTCCAAGAATAAAGGCAGCGAGTGTAGAAAGCGTATCGACGCCATGCTTAATGCTCTGGACGAAAAAGAACTGAAAATTGTAGAAGCCACGATCCAAGCGATGAAAGCGGCTAAGGAAACGGAGGATGCGTAAGAGAAACACGCACCTCCGTTTTTTTGAGCTGTTTAGGGCAGCGCACTAATGGCAAGCAGGGCAAGTGTGGCCACACTTGCTATTTTTGCAGCCCGAGGGGGCCGCAAAAACGCTTGTTGGGGAGCCTCCCCAAACCCGGTACTTCGGGACAAAATGTCCCAAAGTAAATTGTCTGCGTCACCGTCGCTACCGCTCCTGTTCCTTATTCTTGCGCCCGTCCGTCACGCCCAGCAGATGGTCAATATTGGTCTTGACCGCCACGGCCTGCCGCATTTCCTGTTGGGCGGCCCGGTACTTGGCATACAGGGCCTTTTTCTCCGCTGCCAGCTTGCGGCGCTTTTCTTTTAATTGGGCCATCTTGGGTAGTTTGGCCCCATCCAGAAGATCGTTCAAAGCAGCCTTGGCTACCCGGTAGTCAGCCAGCTCCACCTCATGCTGGGCCAGAAATCTCTTGCTATACTTAGCCGCCTTGTACTCCTCAAACACGGGACGGGTCTTGGCGTATTGCACCACGGCTCCCATGAGCTCGGAAGTATAGGCAAGATCAGCCTCAGTTTGCCGGAGCTGCTCCGTCAGCACACGGAAACGGGCGGACACAGCCTCGGCCTCGGTGGTGAGCTGGTCATATTCGCTGATCTGATGCTCCCGCATGAATTGCAGCGCAGCGGCCATTTGTTTGAGGTTATACACCTTGGCCCACCGCTCATAGGCCGGGCTTTTCCCGGAGCGGAGCCGCTCCTGTATATCCACGATCAGATCGACACGCCTGGGCGCAGCGGGGGCCGGAGCGTCCAGCTTCGGCAAGGGGCGCTTGCCCGCAATTACATCCCGGATGTCCCCGGGATCAAAGCCTTCTCCGAGGGTAGATGAGCGGAGCCGGGTGGCCCGCTGCTGCCCCGGCACAAGGAACGAGATCGCACCGCCACGCCCCCGCTTGACCGCATAGCCGGACTCCTCCATGAGCCGAAGAAAGGCGTCAAAGCTATCCGGGCCTTTGGCAAGGGCATCGCAGATGGACGCCCGCAGCCGTTCCTTGTAGGAGGGCTGGCGTTCCCTCCCCAGCCATGCTCCGTAATGGAGAAAACGGCCCTTGCTATGGAGCTTGGGGTTGGTAATCACGGACAGGTCATTTTCCAGACATACCCGGTCAGAGAGCCGCCGCACCGCCCGGGCCGAGCCGATGAAATCCCGGAACTTGTGGGAGCAATCCAGCGAAGTAGAGTTGTAGTAGATGTGGTTATGAATGTGCTGGCGGTCTGTGTGGGTGGCAACGAAAAAGGCGTACTTGCCCTTTGTCCAGCGCATCGCCGTTTCGTAGCCCACCCGGTTTGCCTCCTCCGGGGTGATCTCTCCCGGCTTGAATGACTGGCGGATCTGATAGCACAGCACATCAGCATCCCGCCGTTGCTCTCGGCCCGTGGTGACCTTGTATTTGGCCTTGGAGAGCAGGAACTCAGCATCGGCGGTCATGTAGTCGCACTCATAGGAGGAAATCAGTTCACCGCCCTGCGTCTTGTCTGGGTTTTGCCCATAGTCAAACCGCTCTTTCAAGGATTGAGCGACAGTTTCTCCCTTGCTGATCTTGTGCTTCTTGAAATAGGTTGTGGCCGTAGGCAGCCCTCCTTTGTTGTTGATGTGTATTGCAGTATAGTGTAAAATAGTAAATGCGATTTCTAGGCGCCTTTATTACAATATGTCGTAAACTATCGGTGTGTATTTAGAAGAATGAACTTTGTTGAGAAAGGGAGACATAAAAATGGAAACTTCAATATTAATGCCTGTACACCCTCAATTCATGGACGTCTTTGAAACATTTATGAACGAAGAACAAAAATCAAAGATTCGTGCAAATAATGTGCGTCAATATATTGAAGGTATCATCGATTTGCTGTTAAAGGATAAAGTTACTCCACATCTAAAACCTACGGAACCTTATGAAGGTATAAACTGGAAAAGAAAGCTCAAAATTATTAGAGAGCACTATGATGCAGGCATAGCAGATAAAATTCAGTTTATTTTTAAGGTTGGCGGAGATGGGTCACATTTCAGCGGACAGGTAACTGATGATGATTTACGCAAAACCATAGAACAGGCATCACATATTGTTGAAGACATCTTTATTAAGTATTTTCTTAGTCCTGAGCACAAATTTGGTAGTGAGAATATTTTTACCATTTTTAGCATGTTACCTCTACATAACAGGATATATATTTTGGAAAACCTCTATAAACAAGAAAAAAACCAATTTATTGTAGACCGCCTTTCACTAGCTTATTTAAAAAGCGGTAATCAAGAGAAGGCTACTCGCCTTTTAGAGGCGGCTTTTCGAGATAAAGTGATTGATGAAAATTTCAAAAATATTCAATTACAAAAGCTGCATACCTTGGATGAGAACCTAAAAAAACTGTATGAGATAAATGCTGATTACGAGCATGATTCGGAATATTCTAAAGCAATTATATTAGATGGCAGATTAGTGGTTGGTCTTCCCACTTCAAAGGATGTATTTGAAACAGCAAGGGCAGTTGAGGTATTTAAGAATTGGTTTGATGAAGACAAAGATAAATATCCTGAATTTATAAATTTATTTTTATGTTTAATGGCAAGCGATAACCGTAAATATATATAAGTTTTGGCAACAAAATGATTGTCGATATGATAGCTGTCGCAAAACATAATTTTAAGAATTAAAGGCAAACAAAAAGCCACCAAGATCCACTAAATCTGCGAATCTCGGTGGCTTTCTTAAAGCATCAATTTGCTGCCTTGGGCTAAAATCCGTATTTTCCCACAAGCCCATAACAAGTTGTCCCGAAGTATCAGCCTGTGATGAAATCCTGCAAGGAGTATTTTAGCGAGTAGAGCCTGTCCATAAGCCAGTCAGCGATGGCAGGGATGCCAAAGGGCGAAACGAGAAATGCCAGTACAAGGAACACTATGCCGCCCAGCGTCTGGCCGCCGATGAACAGGACAAGGGCCAGCAGGGTCAGCACCACGTAGCCTATATGACACAGCGCCGAAGCCACGCAGTATAGAAATGATATGATGGCAACGATCAGGGTCAGCGCCACCACAAAGGGAGCGGCAAGGATTTTAATAACAATCATATCAGCAGCTACCTCCCATAAAACTTGCTTGGTTTGTGCTTCTATGATAATTGTACCTCTGAAAAAATCGGGGCACAAGGATGTCAAACTAAGATGATGAAAGGACAAATATCTTGAATCCCATGTTGCATTAGGTCGATTTAGGTAATATGATATTTGCAGATAGTCCATTGGTTTACAGGACTTAAATATTGGAGGAATTAGTTATGAAATTATCTCCGGCTGAAAAAGGAAAAGTTGTTTCATGTTGCAATGATAATTTAATTTCTGATTATGGTTTTGATCCGGACAGGGAATATCCGATAGATTGGTTTAAACGCCAATTTTCATTTGTCCAAGACCAAAAGGTGCGTGAGCATTTAGCAGATGAGTTCTACCAAACAAGATTTGCATATACTCTCATGCAAACACTTAGTTTACCAATGGCCAAAAACAAAGGCATTGTAAAATTTCAAATCATCCAGTATGCCTCTATTTGTGAAGCCTTACTTAACTATGCTTTGGAAACATATTTCAAAGAGGAATTTGAAAGCAGGTATGCAGCTACTACTTATGTAGATTTTCCATCTGCATTGTCAATTAACACTAAAATCACATTTGAGGGCAAACCATTATACCTGTGCAAGGGCAAAACCGAAAAAGCCAAAATCACTTGGACTGCCAATCCTACAAAAGCTACATTTGCGTTAGAAAAAGGTGTTTTATCTCAGGATACAAAAGATAAATACTGTGCTTTGTACGATTTGAGAAACAACGCGCATATTCTAAAAGCCGCGACAGCTGACTATTATCCAAAGCTCAAAGAAGCAAGTGCGGGTTATGAACTGGTATTTCATTTCATTGCCGAAATACGCGCATTTTTTGAGGCAAATCCAGTAGACAACTAAATAAAAAGTGGGGGACGGCGAAAGCCGCCCCCCTAATTACATCTCCACCACTGACGACAGCTTTTTCAGCAGGTCGGACAGCGGCCCCCAAAGGTCAGCGTAGTCCCGTTGCAGGGCCTTGATCTCGTCGGGGTAAATGCCGCCGTAGGTGTTCACATGGATCGCCACTTGATTGAGATTATTGGCGCACCGCCGCTGGAGGGACACCAGCTCCCGGATGTTCGAAAGGTCAACATGGAGCACATAGCCATTCAAAGCCATTTTCCGTATATAAGCCCCCATGTTGGAAATGCCCGCCTCGGCCATGCGTTCCCCGATCAGCTTCTGCTCCTCCGGCGTCACCATCACATGAAGATGGACACAGCGGCGGCGTTTCTTTGTCACCGCTCCTCACGCTCCCGGCTCCTGTGCTTGTTGGGGGGCTCCTTCACCTTATCCAGCTCCTTTTCCGGGGGGGTGGGGCGGCCGGGCCGGGCCGTTGTTCAGCAGCCCGTCGATCATGTTGTAGTTCTGTTCGGTGGACAGCTCCACGGTTTTCATCGGGTTATCCTGTTCGCACATAGTACCTCCTTTTTGTAAGCAGAAATGACCAAGACTTTGGGACAAAATGTCCCGAAGCCCCGGCGCAAAGTGTGGAAAGCATTTGCCCTAAATTGGGACAGCCAATGAAAACATATTACCCACTTCAAATGCGGCCCCGGAAAGCCTTGAAATATGGGCATTTCCGGGGCCTAATTTTCCACGCATCAGCCTCGCTTTTTTCTCATGTAGTTTCTCTTTTGCTGTCGCAGAGCAGTCCTGGCGCAGCCGGAGGAGCAATACCGTGTCCGGCCATCGGGGAGAAAAGCCCTGCCACATACCGGGCAGGGCCGGGTTTTCGGGGCGGGGCCTTCCGCAGCGAGGGACGCCTCCAGCACGGGATCATTGGGTAACACCGCCTCCCGGAAGTAGCGGCACAGCGCCCCCGTCCAGTACTTCTCCAGCATATAGCAGGGGCAGTCCAGCGGCAGGCAGCCCACATCCCGGTCATAGTTGGCGCACAGCCTTGTCACCAGCTTGCGGATGGCCGCCTTTTCCTCACGGGTCAGCTCTCGGGCCACCGTTTCACCTCCCGCCGCCAGCGCCTTTCAGCAGTTCCCGGTAGCAGGCCACGCACCCGATCCCCCGCCAGTAGGGGCAGCCGTGGCAGCGGGAGCCCTCCGGGGCCTTGACAGGCTCGGGCCGCTCATACCGGGGAACCTGCTGCATCATCGTTTCATAGGGACTGTTGGTGAATTTCATTTGTCGCCCTCCGTTTCGTTCTCGTCCTCCTCGTCCCACGGCGGGGTGTCGTCGTAGGTTTCCAGCTCGTCCCCGTAGTCCTCCTCGGTTTCAGCGGCCCGCTGCTGCTTGGGGCGGTAGACCTTGAAATACCACCCGGCTCCGCCGCCCACCAGCGCCACCGCCAGAATGAGCAGGAGCGGCCCGGTGTTTCCACCCGCCTGTTCGGGCTCCTGCTCGGGGGTATGCTCCGACTCCTCCACGGGTTCGGGCTCCGGCTCTGCCCCCACGCACTCGGTCATATTGGTGGAGCAGACGGGGCAATCCATATTGATCGCCCCCGCCACGCACTTTTTCGTACAGGTACACTCGGGCAGTTCCGTCCCGGACGCTTCCAGAGCGGCCAGCAGATCGGCCTCGTCCACCACGCTGAAAAAGTAGGTTTCGTATTGTTCAGCGTCCTCGTCGGTGGGCTTGTCGTAGTCAATGACGATGTAAAAGGTGCTGCCGCCGCTGGTCTGAACGGTGATAAACTGCTTGTTGGTGTGCTCGTCATAGAGCAGATCCCGGGTCACAAGGTTGCCCTCCTCGGTGAAGCTCTCGCCGGGCTCAATGGTAGGCTCGGGGGTGGTGGTTTCCTCCGCCGGGTCAAGGCCCTCCCATTCGGGGCCGCCCCCGGCGTAGGCCGTGACGGAGAAGCCGCACAGGAACACGGCAACGCACAGCGTTACCATCAAAACACGCAGTTTTTTCATTCAGACACCCCCTCGGACTTCGGGACATTTTGTCCCAAGGTGGCCCTGGCCCGGATCTGCTGGAGCGCCACGGGCAGCTCGGCAAGAGGGATGCTCATGCCACGCACGATGTCCACGATCTCGCTGTTTTCCGCCTCCACCTTTTTCTGTTCCAGCTCCTTCAGCCGGGCCTGCTGTTCGGAGATTTTGGCCTTGACCTTTTCAATTTCGGCCTCGATCTTTGCACTTTTGGAAATTGCCATGAAAGCCTCCTTTACGGTAAACGCCCGTAGGCGTAGAAATGAGATTGCCAATAACTGCTGTTGAGGTTGGTATAACTGATGGGATCTCCACAATGGAGCATCCAGCCATCCCCCACATACAGCCCACAATGGCTGACCCCCGGCGTGTCGTAGGTGCCGACAAAAAACACCAGATCGCCCGGCTGGGGTGAGCTGGTGGGGGTGCAGTAGTTGTATAGGCCCTGGGCCCCCAGCCGCCCCACATTCCAGCCGCATTGATTGAGCACCCATGAGAGGTAGCCGGAGCAGTCAAAGGAAGTGGACGGGCTGGAGCCGCCCCAGACATAGGGATAGCCGATGTACTTTTCCGCCTCGGTGAGCAGGGCGGAAAAGGTTTCGTCCGACAGATATTCCTCGGGGACTTCATGCTCCACGGGATCGCCCTTGTACTTGCCCACATAGTCGGAGCTGGGGAACAGATCGGGACGGTTGCCCAGCGTCGCCATGTAGAGGGCATACCGGGAGAGCTGTTCCTCGCCCATGATGTAGACAGGCAGGTGGGAAAGGTTTTCGTTGGAAAGGGTCACGGTGCAGATGTAGTAGTTGTACGGCACTTCCACATCGTAGTCGTTGCCCTCGCTATCCGTCCGGGTTTCCGTCCGATACCGCACCTCCACCACCACATCCTCGGTGAGAATGTACTGGCGGTCAAAGAGCATTCGCAAAGTGTCCTGCACCTCGTTCAGCGTCCATTCCCCCTCATGCCATGCGCTGATGATGGACAGCAGGACATAGGGGTCATGTTCGATCTCGTCCAGATCGTAGTGGTACTCGTCATAGTCGTGGGTGCTCTCGTAGGTGTCCAGATAGTTTTGCAGCTCAGCCTCCAAAGCACAGTAGGCAGCCTCCGCCCCCAGCAGATCAGCGTCCTCGGCGGGATAGGTGGATGCCCCGATAGCCCCCGCCGTGCCGTTGCCCAGCGTTGCCAGCGAGGACATACAGGACTGCATCATCACCAGCAACAGGAACACCGCCACAAACAGCAGCGCCCCCACGGGATGCCGCTTGACGAAGCCCACGGCCCGGGCCGCCAGCTTTTCTGTGGTGACTGCTGTTTTTTCAGCGGCCTTGGCCCCTTGCTTGGCGGCCTCCCGTGCTTGTTTGGCATATTGCCGCTTGATCTTCTGCTTCTGGATCAGCCGGGACAGGGCGTTGCCCCGCATTTCCGGGTGCTCTTGGGCGGCCATGCGGTAGTGATAGTCCGCCGTGGCCTTGATGTGCCTGGACTCGGCCTTGCGGACAGCCTTGGCCGGGTGCTCCCGGATTTTCTTTTGCACAAACCGTTTGCCGTGGCGCAGGGCGGACTCGCCCACCAGCTCGGAGCGGTGAGCGCCCTCGGTGCCCACATTGTCCTGCTCCACTTCAAACATCTTGCCATGCACATAACCGTGAACGCCTCCACCCACCGTCCCGGCCACCCGGCGAACCGGGCCGGGCGGCTTGGGCGGTTTCTGTTTTGCCAGCTTTTCCTTGGCCTTCTCCAGCTTTTCACCCCGCTTTTCCATGCGGAGCTTGCTGGCGGCAGTCTGCTCCTGCTGGCTCTTGTGCCGGAACTTCGTCGTCGCAAACTTCGCTTTAGCTTCTTTGGCGGCACTGCCGCCAAAATCCGCCCGCTCCGTTGCTCCTCCTCTCCCCACAAAGTCATCCGACTTTGTGGGGGCCCCGTTTGGGGGCTTCGGGACATTTTGTCCCGAAGTGGCCCCGGCCTTATTCGTCTTTTCGCTCATGGGCCATATCCTCCGGGCGGGTGGTCAGCAGGTTATAGATTTCTCCCTTGGGGAACCGATCCACAAACGGGATGGTCACATTTCCATAGAACAGCAGTCCTTCGCCGGAATTGGAGTGGGTGATGTAGGAGAGCTGGTGCTCGGAAATGCCCAACTGCTTGGCGAGGATCGCCCGATCACTTTGGGCCTGCGACAACAGGATCAGAAAATCCGTGTTGTCCAGAATGTTGGAGATGGCCGGGCTTGCCAGCAGGTCTTTCACATTTTGCGTGAGGGCGCTGGGGACGCAGCCCTTTTTACGGAGCATCTTCCAAACGGCCACAAAGTAGCTGGCAGTGAGCTCGTCCCGCAGCAGGATATGGAACTCGTCAAAGTAGCACCATGTAGCGATCCCGGCCTTGTGGTTGGCGTTCACCGCCGCCGTGACAAACTCGTTGGTGGTGTGCATGGCGATCTTGCGGAGGTTTTCGCCCAGCCCTTTAAGGACGATACACACCACCCGGGAATTGAGGTTGACATTGGTGGGGTGGTTGAACAGGTTGAGGGAGCCGGTGCAGTAGAGCTCCAGCGCCGTTGCCACACGGCGGGCCTCCGGCTCCGGCTGTTTCAAAAGCTCCTCGTACAAATCCTGCAACAGCGGGGTTTTGGCCGTTTCCAGCCCCAGCGCCATTTCCCGGTACACCAGCCGCACACAGCGGTCAATCACAGTTTTCTCAATGGGCTGCAAGCCCTCCCGTCCGCCCACGATCAGCTCACACAGGGACAACAAAAAATCCGCCTTCATAGAAAGCGGACTTTCATCGTCGTTGGCGTTCATCTGCAAATCCATAGGCGAAATGTGGTGGGGGCTGTCCGGGGCGATGTCGATGACCTGCCCGCCCAGTCGCTGCACCAGCGGGGCGTATTCGCCCATCGGGTCTACCACGATGATCCGGTCATTGGTGGCAAGGAACACATTGATCAGCTCCCGCTTGGCGGCAAAGCTCTTGCCGGAGCCCGTGGAGCCGAGGTACATCCCATTGGCCGATTTCAGCTTCTTGCGGTCAGCCATGATGACATTGTGGGAAAGGGCGTTCATGCCGTAGTAGAGCGCCTGCCCGCCCATGCGGAGCTCCCGGGTCATAAAGGGAATGAAGATGGCCGTGGAGCTGGTGGTCATGCCCCGCTGGATTTCAATGCCGTTGTACCCCAGCACCAGCGAGGACACGAAGCCCTGCTCCTGCTGCCAGTCCAGCCGCTTCAAGGCGCAGTTGTATTTCTGTGCGATGCCGCCCACGGTGAACACATCGTTTTCCAGCCGCTGCCGGGTGGGAGCGATGTTCACCACAGTAAAGGTCAGCAGGAACATCCGCTCGTTGCGGGATTGGAGGTCGGCCAGCAGCTCGGCGGCGTCCTTGGAAAAGGTAATGAGGTCAGGGGGCAAAATCTCCATATCGTACCCGGCCCGCACCGCCTTTTTCTGCTCCTCGGCCTTCATGCGGCCAATATCAGAGATTTTCCCCTTGATGGTCTTGATGGCTTTGAGCTGATCCACCGTCCGGATGTGAAGCGTGACGGTGAGCTCGGCGTCCAGCTCCAAGATTTCCGCCAGCAGCTTGTCCGAGAGCTCCGACGCTAAAATCTGCAAGTAGGACGCAGCGCCCCACGACTGGCCCACCCGGAAAGTCCGGGATTGCCGGAAGTCGAAGCTGTCCGGGGCGATATAGTCCTTCGTCCCCATGCCGTGCCGGGGAATGTCTTTCCACGAAAAGCGGAACGGCTCCCGGCTCCCCGGGTGCATCTGGCCGTGAAGCACCGCCAGACGGTCACGGCCATCCAAGGGCTGGGACTGTACCCCCAGCCGTTTGAGGTTGCCCATGACATCGGCCTCCACACGGCCCAGCCGGGGCCGGGCCTCGGCCACGCTGCCAGCGGGCAGCCCAAAGGTGATGTACTTGGTGCGCTCAATGCCGTTGTTGCTCTTGGCGATCTGGCCTTTGAGCATCTCCACATATTCATGCCGGATGCTGTTGAACTCGTCCTCCTGTTCCGGGATATTCACCTTGTAGCGGTTGGCGCTGCGGGAACGACGGTTGACAAAGGAGAGCTGAAAGGGCAAGGAACTGTCAAAGTAGTTGAGAAACGAGCTCCACCCGCCGAAGATAGCGGTCTGATCCTCGGTGGACGCCACGGCGTAGTTGATGTCCTCATACTCCACGGTCTTGGTGTAGATGCCGCCGGGGAGCTGACACACCCCGTCTGGGTGCATCGCCACATAGGGGATGGTCTGCTGGGCGGACACCACCGCCCGGCGCTCATTTCTTTTTGCGTTTGGTTTTGTTTTGGCTGCGTTCAATAGACTCCTCCTTTCCCGTGAATGGAGCATAGATATTCTGCGTCCGATAGGGCCGGATGCCGGGGCGCAGGAACTTGGTGTTGATCATGTTCCACAGCACCTTTTCAAAGGGCAGCCCGTCTTTTTCGTACATCGCCATGAGAAAGGCCGGGAGCATGATCCCCAGCATGACGAACAGCGCCCCGGTGTTGCCGATGGCCCCACGGGTCAGCAGATAGGTGGGAATCCCGATGGCCGCCCCGATCCCGAAGCAGATCAGCTGCCGCTTGGTGAGATTAAAGGCAATCTTGGTTTTGATTTTGGACAGATCATTGGGGACATTCACATAGGGCATATTCAGCCTCCTTCCTTGGGACAATTTGTCCCGAAGTCCCGGAGCGTGGACTGTACCTCGTTGCCCCACACATCCCAGCCGGGCGGGGTCTGCCGGGCGAACAGCTCCACACGGGGCAGATCGCCCATGAGAGCCACAATTTTGTCCCGGGTTTCGTCCGGCTTTTTGCTGTGGGCCTCGATGGGCGAAATGATAAACTGGTGGATGTTGGCCGCCTGCCGCTTGGGGTGGCCCCGTGTCGCCAGCAGGCACACCTCCGCATTGGCCCGTGTCCAGAAGCCCAGCCCATAAAACCAGCTGTCCGCCTTACGGTTTTTCTTGAGCCAGACAAAAGCCACGCTTTTGTAGGTGAAGCCCCATTCCCGGATCAGCCGCAGGGCCTCCGGGAGCTGGGGAAAGGTGGCCCACAGGAAAAGTGCGCTGTCCGGGGCCGCGAGATCGGCCACAGGCAGCGCACAAAGCTCGTCTATGCTCATGGTGGGGTAATGATGCTCCGCTGCCCCCTGCAAGCCCTTTTGGGAGTAGCGCCACGGGGGATCGGCATAGATGATGGAATATGCTCCGATAATTACACTCCTTTCCCGCCACGCTCCACAGCCAGCCGTGCCTGCTCAATGCGCTGGACGGCGGGGCCGTAGATGGCCGGGGCGTTTTCAAAACAGATGAAGCGGCGGCCCGTATTGAGGGCCGCCACCGCCGTTGTGCCGGAGCCAGTGCAAATATCCGCTACCACCGCTCCTTCGTCGGTGTAGGTCTTGATGAAGTATTCGCACAGCTCCACAGGCTTTTGTGTCGGGTGGATGCCGCCCATCACCGTGGGGACAAACAGCACATTTCCCGGATAGCGCCGCCCATCGCTTGAACCGGAGCCTTGCCGCACAAATTTCCCGTAGTTGGTACTCAGGCCGCTGCTGGTGTGCGTCCGGGTGTATGGCTTGCCGTAGGTGAATTGCGGGTGATAGACCGGGGACTTCTGGTAGAACACCAGAATGTTCTCTGACTTTTTCAGCGGGGCTCGGTTGGCGTTGAGAAAACCTGTGCCCCGTTCTTTGTACCATACCCACTCATAGCGGAGCATGGACAGGTTGGACGCTCCCAGCACCTTGTCATAGGGGCATTGGGCGAAGAACAGTACCGCTCCATTGGGCTTGACCGCCCATTTCACCGCCTCCCACAGCTCGGGGAGCGGCAGCGGCACATCCCAGTAATTCCGGGTGGTGCCGTAGGGCGGATCGGTAAGCAACATATCAATCGAGTGCTGGGGCAGGGACAGCAGCCCCTTGATCCCGTCCATAAGGTACAGTCCCTCCGCCATGTTTGGGACATTTTGTCCCAAAGCGGCTCTATCGGTCATGTCTGGGCTCCTTCACCGCTGCCTTGGCGGGACGGGCGGCGTTGTCCCGGGCGGCCTGTGTGCGGCCCTCGGCCAGCCGCTGAGCAATCGACCTGGCGTCGCTCTCACCGCCCAGCAGCTCCCGCTTTTGCAGCACCTCCTCCGTTTCCGCCATGAAGCGGTACACATCCGCCTCGGAAAATTCCTCCGGGGCTTTTCCATTCCACAGGGCCGTTCCGTCCGGCCCGTATCTTCTTGGCATACAACACCCCTTTCTTAATGAGCACTAAAGATGCTCCGGGCAATCGTCCCTGTTTTGAACAGGCAGAAGCACAGCAGCACCGTGTACCCCACACAGCCCCAAATGGCCCCGATGGGGTCGCCGCCCGTGGCGATCCCTTGAATGAGCACCGCATAGATGGCGACGCACACAAGGATCAGCATCCCTTGGAATCCCACGGCAAACAGGGATTTCAAATAGTTTTGGCCCATGCTGCCCAGCTCCCGGTTGGAGAGGGTCGCCACAGGCAGCGGAGCCAGACTTGTGAGTAGGTAAATCTCAATCATGCGCCCGTAGACGATGACGAAAATCACGATGTTCAGCGCCCACATGGTCACATGAATGAGGAACGATTGGAGCCACAGCCCAAGCAGAGCGCCAAGGCTCATGGTTTCCAGACTTGCCTCCAGCGTGTCGATCATGGAGGAAGAAATGTCCGTTGAGCCCTGCACAATCCCGGCTGCGCTGGCAATCACACTTTGGGACACATCAAACACCGCCATAACGATATTGAATGTGTTGGACAGAATGAGGATGGCCGCAGCCGTTTTGAAGATCCACTTAAAAAAGATCCAGTAGTCCAGATCGTGCAGGTTGTTTTTCTCAATAATGAGCTGGATCAGCTCATAGGTGGCAACAAAGGTCAAGACCAGACCGGCAACCGGCAGTATCACCGTTTCAGAAAGCTGCCGTATGAGGGAAAAGACCCCGGCGTTCCACGCCGCCGGGGTCGTCCCCACTTGCACCGCAATCTCTCCAACACGGGTATTGACCGTATCAAAAAGCCCCGTGAGGTTGCCCATGATCCCCTCGATCAGAAGCCCTTTTAACCAGTCTGTCAGCCAGTCGGTGAGAAATCCCATAAGCTATCGCCCTTAAAACAGGCCGGACAGCAGGGGGATCAGGGTGGTGCCCAGCACGATGATGCCGCCGCCCGCCATGAGCTGCTTCATGCCCTGGCTTTTTGCTTATGTGCGATAAAGAAGCAATAGAAGTGCAAAAAATTTTGCCGTTCCTATCCGACACTTGGCCATTGTGTCGGATAGGTCGGGCGGTTATTCGGGCAAGTCAATCTTGCCGACAAAGCTGTAATAAATCTCAATGTCCTGCCTGCGGGTGCCGTTCTCATCATAGCTGCACTCATGCACCACAATTTTCTCGATCATTTCCCGCAAGAGAGTGGGGGTCAGTTCTTCAAAGGCAAGGTGCTTGCGGACAATGCCCATAAATTTCTCGGCGTTGACGGTAGCTGCCTGTGACTTGTCCAGTTCGGCTTGCAGGGCGGCGGCTCTCTTTTTCAGCTCCGCTTGCTCGGCTTCGTAGTCAGCCGACAGTTCCATGAAACGCTCATCGCTGATTTTGCCGTTTACATTGTCCTCATACAGCCGCTTGATAATGCGGCTGATTTCAGAAATGCGTTCCTGCGCCTGTTCAAGCTGCTTGATGGCTGCGGCGGTCTTTCGCTTGCCGCCGATCTCGTTCTGCTGGACAAGTAGTTTCACAAACCGGCTCTCATGCTTGGCTGCGTATTCGGTCACTTGCCGGAGATTTGCCAGGACACCAGCGGTCAACAGATCGGTGCGGATAAAGTGCGCCGTACAGTTGCGGGTGCGCTTCTTGTAGCTGCCGCAGATGTAGCAGTCCTGTTTGCGGTCTTTGTTCTGATACCGCTGCTGATACAGCACATGGCCGCAGTCGGCGCAGAACAAAATCCCGGAGAACAGCCCCACTTCATCGTAGCGGTTCGGGCGTTTGCGCTGTTTGCGTAACTCCTGCACCCGTTCCCATGTTTCCTTGTCGATGATCGGCTCATGGTGGTTCTCGAAAATGGCCTGCTTCTCGACGGGGTTCTCTATGCTGTGCTTGACCTTATAAGAAGGCTTTTCCGTTTTGAAGTTCACCAGACATCCGGTGTACTCTCGGTTTTCGAGGATATGAACGACGGTGTTGGTCGCCCATTTGCACTCATAGCCTGGGTGATAACGGCGGGTGCTGCCTGTCCGCTGATATTCCAGCGTCCCCGGCGTGGGGATTTGCTGCTCCGTCAGCATACGGGCAATCTTGGTCGGGCCGTTCCCGGCAAGGCAAAGCTGGTAAATCTGCTGCACCACCGGGGCGGCTTCCTCGTCTATAATAAAATTCTCGTCCTCGTCCATCACATAGCCGTAAACCGGCTTGCTGGTAACAGGCTTGCCGCTCATGCCTTTTGACTTTTTCACTGCCTTGATTTTCTTGCTCGTATCTCTCACCAGCCATTCATTGAACAGATTTCGCAGCGGGGTAAAATCGTTGTCCATGCCCTCGCTGGCACTGTCCACATTATCGTTGACAGCGATAAAACGCACACCCTTTTGAGGGAACAGCATTTCCGTGTAAAACCCTACCTGCAAGTAGTTTCGCCCTAACCGGCTCATGTCCTTGACGATGACCGTACCCACTTTCCCGGCTTCAATGTCCGCAAGCATGGCTTGAAATCCGGGCCGCTGGAAGTTCGCGCCGGAAAAACCGTCGTCGGTGTACCAGCGCAGATTGGTAAAGCCGTTCTGTTTTGCGTAGGTTTCGAGTATCCTTTTTTGGTTCGATATGGAATTACTCTCGCCTTGCAATTCATCCTCGTGGGACAATCTCGGATAAAGGGCGGTAATGAGGTTTTGGGTGGCTTGTCTTAACATAAAATCCTCCGTTTCCGACAGCCAGCCCCACTATTCCGTGGTTTCATTGTACCACGGAACGGCGGGGGCTGTACAGCGGCAAAAGCGTTAAATTTGCTTCTTTACAGCTTTTCAATTTTCCGATTTTTATGGTATGGGTTGTCGTCCCATATTTGCAGTAGAAAAGTTCATAACTCCGTGGTATACTCTGATTTAACAAAAAAATCAGAAGTTAAAGGAGAAAACATGAAGTATACAATAGATGAATTAACCGCGGCCAAAAGGCAAATTGATTCAACTCTGCACAAGCTAAGAGAAACAGTAAAAACATTTGAATCAAAGGATAATTCCGAGCGTTATAAATCACAAATCACATTGGCAAAGAGAAGAATAAAAGCCTTTGAAATTGCAAATTATTTTATAGAGAATGAGATTAAGAATTGCTAAAGCACTTCCGATTTTCGTTCCAGCGGTCATGCTCCCTGGCATGGCCGCTTTTCCATGCCCCGGTTCACGCCGGATAAGTCGGCTCCTGTGTAGCAGCGGCTTCCGCTTCCAGTACCCGCGCCATTTTGTCGGCGGCTGTGGTTGTGGTGTCTTTCTTGAAATAGCCGGACACGACAAGGACGGAATTGCCCATGCGGATTTCCGTCACACAGTCAGGGCGGCGGGTGGTGCGGGTGTCGTGCTGCTTGTTATCTGCCATAGGCAATACTCCTTTCAGTCGGTAATCAGTTTCTTCATGCTCTCCATTTTCCGCTTGGCGGTTTCCTGCCGGAAGTTGTCGCCGGTAAAGCGTACCGGGACGCACATGGAAAGCAGGCGGTCATAAATCCGGGAATGGGCGGTGTCCTCCGGGTTGTGCAGGTCGTCCAGCGTAAGGTTGGTCGTGACGATCAGCGGCTTGCCGCTGCGGTAACGGCTGTCAATCACATTGAACACCTGTTCCAGCCCGTATTCCGTCCCGCGTTCCATGCCGAAGTCGTCAAGGATCAGCAGCGGATAACGACAAAGGCGGGAAATGTACTCGTTGCGCCCCTCAAAGCTGGCGGCAAGGTCATTGAGGATAAGAGCAAAGTTCGTCATGCGGACGGGGATTTCTTTCTCCATGAGGGCGTTTGCGATACAGCCTGCAAGGTAGCTTTTGCCGGTGCCTACGCCGCCCCAGAACAGGCAGCCGATATTGTCTGTCCGCATATCTTCCCAATGCTCCACATACCGGCGGGCAAGCCCGGTCTGCGGGTTCCTGCCGTTGTCGTTCTCGAAAGTCCAGTCCCGCATGGTGGGGTCGGTAAAGCCCCGGCGTTTCAGTTCTTCCACGGTGTCAAGGTGTCTGCGCCGCTTTTCGGCGGCTTCCCGTTCCTCGCGGGCGGTTCTCTGGCAGTCGCACTCTGCCGGGTGGCGGTCGCGCCCGAAGATAGCGGCCTTATCCGGCGCAAAATAGGCTTCTTTCGGCTTGCGGCACTTGCCGCAGTACAGTAAACCGTCCTCGCCGGTGTAGTCCTCCGGCTCCGGGATGGTGGTCGTCATATTCTCCAAAACCGCGTTGATTTCATTCTTCATAAACTCTCGCCCTCCTTGCATGAGTAGTCTGGTATGCCCTTTTTAGGGGCTTCCTTTTTGTCGTTCCCCGCCCATATCCGCAGGGCGGCGGCATAGTTCTGGTAGCTTTTCCCGTTGGCGGCAAGGTAGCGGCTCATTTCCTCGATGAACCGTTCCAGCCTGTCAGGGTACTCTGCCTGCAACTCGTCGTATTCGGTCTGTGACAGAAAAATATTTCCATATCGGCCATAGGGCGCGGACGGCCCCCCACTCACTCCCTTTGTTTGGCTCTCTGTAAGGTTGTTTATAGTAGTTTGGTTAGGGGACGGTTTTCCGACCATCATAAGGTCGGTTTTCTGACCATCAGTAGGACGGTTTTCCGGCTCTATGAGGGGCGGACTTCCGGCCATCAGTTGGTCTGAAAACTGTACCTGTGGCACTGGCGGTACTTTGACATAAAGCCGGTTCGGTGCGGAGAAGCCGCCCCGTTCCCGTTCCAACAGCCCCGCCGTGTCCAGTTCATTAAGCGCCCCCTTGATGGTGGTGCTGCCTTTATCCAGTATTTCTGCTATCTCCGCGATGGGATAGATAATATAAATCCTGCCCTCGTCGTCCAGCCACTTGTTTTTCTGGGAGAGGGTGGAACGGTCTAACAGCAGCGAATACAGCAGCTTGGCGGTCTGTGAAATCTCCATTTTCAGCAGGAAACGGGGATACGGCAGATAGGCGGGCAGCCGCGTGTCTGCCCTGATATAATCAGCGATAGGATCACCTCCCTGTGTTCGGGTTGATTTTGGCGTATTGTCACGCATTAAAACGCCGTTTCCGGGGGAAAAGGATAAATGTATCGCGTACCCTTTGACACCCACGAAAAAAGCCTTGATTTATGCGGGTTTGAAAGGCTCTAAAGCGTGACATCTCTGCCTTTGTTTCCGCTTTCTCTCGGCGGCTTTGATTTTCTTCATGCGCCCGGCGCAGTCGGGGCAGTATTTTCCCCGGTTGGATTTGGGGACAAAGGCCGCCCCGCAGACGGCACACCGTTTCCGGCTTCCCCGGCACAAGAGGGCTGCGGCCAGCTCCCCGTCAAGGGGCAGGACAGCCACACGGAACCAGTGGCACATGAGGGAAAAGGAAATGCTCTGGACGCACACGCAAGGCTCCCCGTCGTCCAATAGCAGGCAGTTCCCCTCATCGTAGTTACAGCACTCATGTACCAGCCGCCGCGCCCGCCGGTGCTGGCGGTAGTCCATGTGGGGCAGGTTATCGCTCATGGCTCTGCTCCTTTCTGCGGTGCGGCTCGTCCCGGCGCAAAATCTGGTCGATGTTCCGCTTGACGGTCTGCAACTCCTTGAACCGCTGTTTCTGTTCGTGATAGGTGTTATACAGGCCGTCTTTCTCGGAGATAAGCTGCTCGATCTCGGCCTGCAACGCTTTCCGGGCGGGCAGCTTGGTAATGCCATGCGCCTTGAAATACCGGGCTGCTGCGTCGGCTATGATAAAATCGCTCTCATGGGCCTGCCGGTATGCGGCGCGGGCTTTCTCGGATTTCTGTGCCCGCAGCCCGTCGCGGGCGGCCTTGGTCTGGGCGTAGGCCAACACCTGCCGCTGCAACTTCTTTTTCCCTTGCAGCTTCGTTTCCAGTGCTTTCAGTTCGCCGCTGGTCTGGCGCATTTTCTGATAGGCGGTGTCAACGGCGGCTTCTAACTGCTCCGGGGAAGTAAAGCCGTATTGCTGGTAGACGGACAGCGTTTTGGCGGCCTGCTTCAGATTGTGTATCTTCGCCCAGCGTTCATAGCCCCGGCCTTTGCCCTCGGCCATTTTCTGCTCAATGTCCACAAGCCGCTGCACTCCGTCCTGTTTCGGGGCGGCTATCTCGGCTCTGGCAACCTGCAAGCGGTCTTTTATGGTGCGTGGGGGATCGGGGGATCTGGCTGGCGCTTCGGCTGCTCTGGCGGCGTTTTGCTCTAAAACGGCAAAGACAGCGGCGCGGTCAAAATCGTCGCCCAGCTTCCGGGCGGTAATTGGCTTTGTCCTGTCCGGCGTGAGGTAGGAAAGCCGCCCCCGGCTCTCCTTGACGGTCACACCCTCCTGCAGCAACAGAGAGGAAAACTCGTCAAAGCTGGCGGCGGTGGCAAGGGCTTTCCGTAGGGTCTGCCGCAGCTTCTCCTTGTTCGTTTCAAACTTGGTCTGCCGGGGCGTGATACTATCGGCAATCATGGGGGCGTTCTGCTTGTCCAGCGCGGCCTGTCCCTTTTTCTGCGCCCAATACTCCCGGTCGGTGACGCGGTTCTTGCTGCCGTTCAAGAGGTCGATTTGATAAAGCCCCTCCCGGTGGCACATCTCCATGACTTCGGATTTGAAGTAGCGCAGGGCAGCGTCGGTACATCGGTGCTTGCAGCCGACTTTCGTATCGGCCGGCCTGTCCATGTAGGGCAGGAACGGCACTTCCTCAATCCGCAGGCTGTTTATGACGATATGCACATGAATGTTGCCGCTGTGGTTATGCCCGTCCGGGTGGGTGCAGACAAGGGCCTGGTGGCCGGGAAAATGCTCTTTACAGAATTGTTCCCCCAACGCCTGCGCCCGGTCTACGGTCAGGCCGTTGTCCGGCCCGTCCCGCGGGTCAAAGCTGATGATGTAGTGGTGGCTTTTCACATCTTCCCGCCGCTGGTTTTTCTGATAGCGGAGATTGGCCCGCATACACGCAACGGCAAAATCCTCCCCGTCGCAGTTCAGCGTGGACAGCCGGTAGTCCTCGCGGGGGATAAGCCTGCCGGTTTCATCAAGGACGGGCTTCATGGTAAACTCGTCATGCTCAAAGAGAAGATATTGCTCGGCGGCTCCGTAGTCGGCGTTTTTAGAGTTGATATGCTTGAGTGTTGCCAACCGCGTCACCTACTTTCTTGAGGACTTCATACTTGAGGACGGCAAGGTCGGATATGGCGGCGCGTACCTCGCCGGAAAGGGTGTTGTAGGGTACGCCGTATTCGTTCAGATACCGGGCAATCTGATTGAGGTTGCCGCCGATCCTGCCGTACTCGGCTGTCAGCTTCCCGACAGCGGAAAGCAACTCGTCATTGACCGACGACACATGGACAACCGGGCGTATGGTCGCCCGCCGTATCGCCTGCCGGAGAAATTCGGACTGGCTGATACCATAGGGCGCAAGCCGCGCTGTGAAGTCGGCATACTCATCTTCGGACAGCCGGGTTTTCACAACGCGGCTGCGGTGGGGCGTGTTGTATTTCTTTCGCATGGTGTGACCTCCTTTCTCGCCCGTAAGGGCGCATGAGCAGGGTTTGGGGAAGGCACTCCCCAACAAGTTTCCCGCGAGGGGCAAAACTGCAGAATTGCGGATTTTGGCACCGTGGTAGAAACTTGCTCTCCGTGACTGCAAACTTTCTCTCACTTCCGTCCGCCACTTTTTTGGAAAACTGCAACCACAAAAGTTTGTTTCTCTTTTTCTGCTACTACTAATCCTGTAAAGGGCATTCCTGCCCGCTTTCGCTAAAATGACACCGGACGCAGTGGTTTCTACCCGGTGTTGGAGAAATCCTTTCTCTTTGCCCTCTACTACGGGTAAATGCTCCAAATGCCAAACACCAGGGCAGAAAAATTCCCTCCTCGCTTACTACTACAACCGGCAGGGGGCAAAATGGCCGGGAGCGGAGCCGGACAACAAAAAAAGCAGTAAATCTTTTTCAAGACTTACTGCTTTCGCTGGCCGCGTCGGTGGCGGCTGGTATTCAGTTTTTATGACTTGTCCGGTGGTTCGTCAAGCCGGAACTTGAATTGACAGTCAATTAACCGCTGCTTTACATAGTCCTCCACCTCGGCGTTGACCTGCCCGTTCACTTTTGAGAAATAGCGGATATATCCGGCGTAGTGGAGCAGGACAGCGTTCACGGCTTCTGGGTCGCCCTCACGGGCTTTGAGGATTGTTTCATAGGGGAGAAGTCTACTCATACCGGCTCACCCCCATTTCTTCGCGTAGCCGCTGCAAGGCAAGCTGGATATGCCGCCCCGCTGTGCTGCGTGACCGGCCAATACACGCGCCGATCACGCGCTGCGGCTGGCGCAGAAAGTAATAGCGCAGGATTTCTTCCCGCGTCTGCTCCGGCAAAACAGAGATCGCGTCGGCAAGGGCGGCGTTGCAGAGCAGGACGGTCTGACCGCAGACGGTAAATGGGTATTCCTCGTCCGGCTCCGACGCGGCAAACTGGACAAACTTCTCGTTCATCAGATAGTCAAGGGAAACTTGCCGTTCCCATTGCCGTTTAAGCTTCAAAATCTTGTCCAAGGCGGCACAGCGGATAACAGTCTTGCAAAAGGCGTTGTACCTGCGCTGGATATATTCTTGATAGGCTATCTGGTCGGTCATGGAAATTCCCCTTTCTGAATAATAGTGCGGGGCGGTGGCACTTCTTGCTGTCGCCCCTTGATTGCCTACCAGCAAAGGCGGGCGGGGCTGTCAACGGCTGCGCATATGCGCCGTTCATCTTGACCGTTGACTGGCTCGGCTGGGTTTGCTATTTACCCGACAAACTTGAATTTATTTTAAGCTATCACGTTTTACCTTCTTAAGCCTTACTATCATTACCATAGGAATTTCTTTGTTGGTTTTAAAACATTCTTCATAAAATCCATCAATGACAAATCCAGCTCTAAAACAAAGGTTAAAAATATCTTGTATGGAACGATGATAATAAATCTGCTCTTTCGGTTGCCCTTCAATCGCTATATCATAGTAACTGTGCGGTGTCATATATTTTTCAGTCAACGTGACAAAACAAGGGTGTTGCGTTGCAAAGACAAAAATTCCGCTTTCCTGCAACAGTTCATAAACAGCCATAAGAAGTGGTTCAATATCCGTAATATCCATAATTGCCATATTAGAAACTGCTTTCGTAAAGGCTCGATTTCTTTTTAATTCTAATATACTTTTTCTATCGGTCGCATCCGCCACACAAAATTCAATTTGTTTTGCATATTGTGATTGCCGTCTTTTAGCCAATTCTATCATTTTTTTGCTGTAATCAAAAGCGACAACCGAAGCGCCTCTTTGTGCAAGATACGAAGAATAATTTCCATTGCCACACGCAATATCCAAAATGTAATCCGCAGGATTAGGAGATAGAAGTTCCGTTACTTTGGGACGCACTACCTCTCTGTGAAATTCATTAGATTCGTCACCCATTGCATTATCCCAAAATTGTGCGTTCTCCTCCCAGATTTTTTTACTTTCCTCTGTTCCCATGTTCTCTCCCACTCCCCAAATTTGCTTTTTTGCTTCCATTAAATCTTCCTTACTATATTCCATTGTTACCCTCCATAACTTCTGATTGTTGCCGTCTTGACGATTATGTATCTTTACATTACCTTCTGAAACATATGGCGCACCTTGTCCAGGCGGCTGTTTGGACGGCGGGGCTGGATGACCGGCTGACCGACAGCGGCCTGATATCCTTTCAGCTCTGTAAGGCATACGCTCCGCCCGTTGGTGTAAAAGGCCAGATCAGTACGGTATGCCTGTATACAGCGGGCGGGAATCTCGCCAGTAAAGACAACTTCATCCTTTTTTACCTGGGCCGTTTCGATGGTGGCACAGTATTTCGGTGC
>OLIH01000155.1_pt1 | contig 73225 bp, 70 predicted proteins | sample 1609721 | NCBI WGS metagenome assembly OLIH01 (sample SAMEA4350157, study PRJEB24818) | metagenome | biome: human; feature: gut; material: faeces | place: Denmark | collected 2013-09
GAACAGAGGCCGTTCACGGATCCAGCGGTCAGGTGAAAAAAGGAGATGTGGTGATTGCCATATCCAACAGCGGAGAAACGATGGAACTGGAGGCAACCGTACAGACACTTATAGCAAACGGAGCACACATCATCAGCTGTACGGGAAATCCGCAATCGACGCTGGCAAAGCAGTCGGAGGTATGTCTGGTAGCGCATGTGGATGAAGAAGGGGATGCGCTGAACAAGCCGCCGCGTGCTTCCATCCTGTCGGAGATCCTCATCCTGCAATGTCTGAGCGTAGTCTTGCAGGAAGCAAAGAAGCTGGATTTAACCCAGTATGTGAAATGGCATCCGGGCGGAAGTCTTGGTAAGAGTATATTATGCAGGAATGAGAAGGAGAGTAGTCATGTTTGACGGAATCATAACACCAATCGTAACCCCATTTCATCGTGATGAGGAACAGAGTATCAACTATGAAGCGACAAAGCAGCTGATCGATCATTTGATCGCAAAGGGCGTTAAGGGAATCTTCATCCTTGGAAGCAACGGAGAGTTTCATGTGATCGATGAAGCGGAAAAAATAGAATTTGCCGAAAAGGTGATCGGGATGGTTGACCACCGTGTGCCGGTCTATGTAGGGACAGGGGCATGCAGCACAAAGGAAACCATCCGTCTGTCAAAGAAAATGGAGGAGCTGGGTGCGGATGCACTGAGTGTCATCACACCGTATTTTCTGACACCGACAGAGGAAGAGCTGGTACAGCATTTCACAGCGGTTGCGGAAAGTGTAAGTATTCCCATCATTCTCTACAACATCCCAAAGGCAACAGGCTGTAACTTAAGCGCAGAGGTTGTGGGACGTCTGGCAGAGGTAGAAAACATTCGCGGTATCAAGGACAGCAGTGGAAAGGAAGAAAATCTGAAGGCATACGCAGAGCTTGCGAAGCGGGATGATTTTGATCTGCTGATCGGTTCGGATTCCAAAATCAGCTATGGCTATGCTTTGGGGGCAAGCGGTGCTGTGGCAGGAACCTCCAATGTGATAACGGAGGTGCTGGTGGAGCTGGACAGGGCACTGCGTAAGGGAGAAACAGAAAAAGCAGAGGAACTGCAGAAGGACATTGATGTACTGCGCGGCGTATTGAAGCTGGGAACGGTACCGGTTGTCATGAAGCGTGCGGCAGAGCTGGCGGGGATTGCGGAAATCGGACCGGCAAGAAAGCCGGTACAGGAATGCAGTGCACAGGATGATGAGAAAATCAAAGAGATGCTGCAGCATTATCATTTATTATAAAAAAGACCTGTATCCTTTTGGGATATGCTTAAATAAGGTTTAAGAAAAGAGGAATTCAAACTATTGGTGTTCATCCATAGATATTGAATTCCTTTTGCTGTAGGCATATGAAATACAGAAGGAATGCTGATATTCATCATTTTTTTGTAAAGAAAGGGAGCTTTGTTTACTATCGCAGCTATGCATACACGATTTCAGCTATGATATTTAAAACAGCTTCTTTCATTCTTTAGGTTGTTTGCAAAAGGGAGACTTCAGCTTCTATTGATAAATACAATAGTGTTGAAGTCTCTCTGTTTTATATTTACTCACAATCGAGAAAGAACCTTAAGATATAGCAGCTTTCTTCTTTTTATAAGACCCCTGTTTATCTTCTATCAGTATGAGCGAAGAGTAACCTATTTCTTTGTTGACAGTTAAACACTTTCCTCTTACAATGAAGCAGATGAAGGGTTGTGAGATTATGAAGGCATTGGCGAGTGATTTTGATGGAACGCTGTATCTGCATGATGCAGCAGAAAGCTATCGTGAAGGGGATATAGCAGGAATCGGGCAGCTGCAGAAGCAGGGCTGTCTGTTCGGTCTTTGTACCGGGCGTCCTTTATGGGGTATTACAGCATTTCTTTCTAAGCGACTGCATCCTGATTTTTATATCGTAAGCAGCGGAGCAATGATACTGGACAGAAATCAAAGGATATTGTTTGAAAGCTGTCTTTTACCTGAAACTGCAAAGCGGCTCAGTATGCTTACGAAAGATGTGGAAAGCACCGCTATTCAGGCTGGCGGGAACATCTATGCATATAAGAAAGCAAGAGCATTTACAGATATTCCAGTCATTCACGATATAGAAGAAATAAAGGGGCAGCAAATACACGGATTATCCTTTCGCATGATAGACGAGGCAGCCGCAGAACAGTTATGCAGTTCTCTTGAAAAGCAATTTCCGGACACCTGTGCCGCATTCCAGAATCAGAATTTCGTTGATGTGGTACCTTACGGCTGTTCCAAGGGAAAGGCGCTCTTGAAGCTGAAAAAGCTTATGAATCTGGACAGCTGCTATGGCATTGGAGATTCCTACAATGATATCCCCATGCTGCAGGATGCAGATGTATCCTTTACCTTTCATGCTTCTCCTAAGAAGGTAAAAGAAGCAGCCGATCACCTGGTGGATTCTGTAGGTGAAGCGATTCAATCCTATATGCTAAGGAAGGAAAATTAAATCCGTTCCTGGTGGTAATCGTTTAATAACCGTAAAAAAGGTTCCTTTAAATTTTAAGGAACCCCCTTTCATATCTTACTCACGTTGCTTCTGTGAGCAGGCTTATGTATTCTTATTATTAGCTCTTTTCTTTCTCCATGCCTGCAAAGGAACATAAATCATCAGAAGAAGCAGTACCGATGGAATCAATATATTCCACGGCTTTGCGAATTTCTCAATATAGCCCTGAAAGAAAATATAGATCACAACAACAGGCAGCATGTAGGAAACATAAAATCTCGCCCACATAGGGAATTGAAAGCCTACACCGCTGTTTGCCTCATCCGTGAAGTTTTTCCAACCCCAACCATAGCGGAAGGTACAAAACAGCAGATACATGAGGGATCCAAGCGGCAGCATATTATTGGATACAATGAAATCCTCCAGATCCTGTATGGTACTTCCATCCCCAAGCGGCTCTATAAAGGAAAGAAGATTGAAGCCGAATGCACAGGGAAGTGATAAAAGCAGAATCAGGATAAAGTTTACACGAACAGCTTTTTTCCTGGACCAGCCGCTGTCCATTGCGAAGGCCACAATATTTTCAAATACCGCAATAATGGTCGTGACAGCTGCAAAAGACATGAACAGGAAGAACAGAAAGCCCCATAACCTTCCACCAGACATGGCATTAAATACATTCGGCAGTGTAACAAACACCAGACCGGGACCGCTGTCTGCTGCAACGTTGAAGGAGAAGCAGGAAGGAAATATAATCAGACCTGCTATAAAGGCCACACAGGTATCCAGAATGCAGACATTAAGACTCTCACCCAGCAAAGAGCGGTCTCTTCCGATATAGCTTCCAAAGATTGCCAGAGCACCGATTCCAAGACTCAGAGTGAAAAACGCCTGTCCCATGGCTGCGAATATGGCGTCCCATAAGCCGTTTGCCATCATTTTCTGAAAATCTGGAATCAGATAGAATTTTAAGCCTTCTACAGCGTTTGGCAGGGTAACTGCCCGAATCACAAGAACGAGCATGACGATAAACAGACAGGACATCATATATTTGGACATCTTTTCCACACCGTTTTGAAGACCTCTGCTGCAAATAAAGAAGCCGATAACCGTAATTGCAATCATCCAGAACAGATTTTGTCCCGGACTGGCAAGCATATTGGAGAAAGTTTCACCCACCTGCTCTGTTCGCAGACCCTCAAAGGTACCACTTGCCATTTTCAAACAGTAATTGATCATCCATCCCCCGACTGTGGTATAAAACATCATCAGCAGATAGTTGCCTCCCATACAGACATACTTTATAAGATGCCACTTGGTTCCTTCCGGCTCCAGCAAATCGAAGGACTTCGCTGCGGAGCGCTGGGAGGCACGTCCCACGGAGAATTCCATCACCATAATCGGTAATCCCAGCAGTATCAGGAAAACCAGATAGAGCAGTACAAAGGCTGCTCCTCCATATTGGCCTGTAATATATGGAAACCGCCATACATTGCCAAGACCGACTGCACATCCAGCGGATATCAGAATAAATCCCAGTCTGGATGATAGCTTTTCTCTTGATTTCATATACTTTCTACACACCTTTCCTGTACATTTTATAAGCTGAGATTGGGAAAGTCAATGTAAAAATGAAAGGATTTTCATATACTTACACAAATCCATACATGAGAATTTCTGTTTTCATACTAGCCGCAGGGGCCTCAGCTTAAAGCTTTACACACCCTTCATGACAGCTTCACGAGGTATTCACATAAAAGGTGTAAGATACAGGTACAGACAAAGATATGTCTGTTTGCTTAAACGGCGACAGTTTTGTTTCCTCATCCTGATAAATAGCTTTTTCATAATAGCTGTTGCCCTTTCTCTTTCACGAAGATCTCTGCCTTTCCCACAGAGGTCTTTCCTTTTTATATAAGTAATTATCATTTTTTTAATATATTGCTTCGGTTTTTTAGCTATCTTGTTGGTAAGGTAACAATTTTTCATATCAAATTAACGAAAAATTGGTGTAATTATCAATTTTGTGTTATGATATAGGAGAGCTATCATGGGGAGTTGCTCAATATTCAATGGGAGGGTGGGCATGACTGTAACAGATAACGAAATTTATCGTATAATTGTTGATATCATGGATATACAGAATGAACCTGAGAATATATTTGAACTGGATAACTGGATCCGGCAAATTGGTCTTCAGGAAGTATATAAAAAAATCATACAGATTTATTCCATCAATCTTATGTAGAGATTTCCAATGCGGAATCTCTTTTTACTATTGCAATGCGTTTTATATTATGGTTTAATATAGATGCCTTTTTATCAAGAGTTGGGGTAGAGAGTTAGCTCGCTTGATCCCACGCCAACCTGTATGACGCATCATATAAGGTGGTACTGCTAACAGCGATAAGAGAAACAATCACATAACGATTTGCCTTCTCTCACGCTAGGGAAGGCATTTTTCTAATAAGAAGCAAAGGAGATTTGAGAAATGAAAAATTACATTTTTACATCAGAAAGTATTACTGAGGGACATCCGGATAAAATCTGTGACCGCATTGCGGACAGTATTCTGGATGAGGCTCTGCGTCAGGACCCTGCCAGCAAAATGGCTGTGGAGGCAACGATTAAGGATGATTTCGTACTTATTTACGGTGAGGCTAATACCAAGGCAAAGCTGAAGTATGAGGAAATCGCAAAAGAGGTTATTCGGGAAATCGGGTATACGGAGGAGTATGAGGTGCTTGTGAAGGTACGCGAGCAGTCTTCGGAAATCAACCACGCAGTTGTACAGGATGATGGCGAGATCGGTGCGGGAGATCAGGGAATTATGTTCGGATATGCATGCGATGATACAGACAATTACATGCCTGCCGCTATTGAATATGCACATAAGCTGGCAAAACGTCTGAGCGATGTCCGCCGTGGAAATGCATTGCTGCTGCCGGACGGCAAGACGCAGGTAAGTGTTGAATATGAAAATGATAAAATCAAGAGGATTGATACGATTGTCGTTTCCACACAGCATGTGGCAGAGGCATCACAGCAGCAGATTGCCGATATCGTTATGAAGGATGTCATAACGCCTGTCATTCCGGATGAGCTGCTGGATGAGGATACCATTTATCTGATCAACCCAAGCGGAAGCTTTGTCATGGGAGGTTCCTTTGGTGACAGCGGTACAACAGGAAGAAAAATCGTTGTGGACAGCTATGGCGGTATGGGAAGAATCGGCGGTGGCTGCTTCTCCAGTAAAGATCCATCCAAGGTTGATCGCAGTGCAGCATATTACTGCCGTTATGTCGCAAAGAATATTGTGGCACATCAACTGGCAAGTAAATGTGAGGTACAGGTTGCATATGCTATCGGTAAGGTGAAGCCGGTATCCATTATGGTAGATACCTTTGGAACAGGAAACAAAAGTGATGAGGAGATTCTTGATATCATACGCAGCAATTTCAGCTTTGAGGTAAAGGATATCATTGAGGAACTCAAGCTTTGCCGTCCGATTTACAAGGCAACATCCTGCTATGGACATTTCGGCAGAGAAGAATTCAGCTGGGAGAAGATAAAGGATTTGAAGTATTAAAAGCTGACAGTTTCCTTAGAAGAGCTTCAAAGGAATAATTGTATATAAAAAAGGTATCGTAAGACATACGGTGGGTAGCATACCGTTTTGTCCTTGCGGATACCTTTTCTTAGTATATAGAACTTGCCACAACGCTTTTTGTATGTTGTCGGCGTTTTCCATAAGAAACACCTGAATGCTAAGCAAGCCATATGCTGGGTATACAAAGGGATGGGGATTGTATGAAGATGCTATTCTAATGGGCTGTTATTAGGTATATATTTCTAATTTTGTTATATTCAGTTTCATAAAAAGCTTGTAAGATGATGTTTAAAAAGCTATAGGAATACATATTGATTTCTTCTTATCTTTATCTGTTTAATCCTGGCAAGTGAGCAGTGATAGGAACGTAGGATCGTGACCTGTTAGGATATCTCAGTTTGTTTTCTAACAGTAATAACAGCCTGTTTACTCAAAGGTTCCTTTCTTCAAAAGCTTTTGATTTTTCATGAACCAGCGTCCGTTTGCCATTACATCATGAAGCTGCCAGTCATCATCAAACAACAAGAGATCAGCATTACTTCCGACAGAGATGCAGCCCTTTGCAGGATATAGTCCCAATACACGGGCCGGATTCGCTGTTGAGAAGGATATGCACTCGGTAATTGAAAAATCCTGATTCTGCAGCATTTCCTGTACATTTTGCAGGAGGACAGAAACATCGGAGACACCGATTGCGGTAAGGTTACCATATTCATCATAGTCTGACCAGCTCCCCTGTCCGTCAGAGCTTAAGGTGATTCTTCCATAATCCTTTGGGTTCGCCTGCTTGATCCAGGAAGCACATCCCTCATGCTCCTCACAGGTTATATCTATGGTACCACCCATATATAAAAGCTGCAGGGCTTTTTGAAACAGCTGTTCATTTCTTGTGACATGGGTCGGGTGAAACATGGTGCAGGGAAGTCCTGTGTTTTTCACGGCTTTCATGACATAGGCAAGGTCGTCAGCTTCATCACCCATATGCAGTGTCATACAACCCGGCTTTCCTGAGAGCATACCGGCTGTCCTGACTTCACTGGCCAGTCTGAGAAATTCCTCAAATGATATATGTGAGCTTCTATGATCACTTAATGCAAGCTTGACACCAAGGATTTCGTCTATAAACAGGATATCTTTTTTTACTGAGCCTGTAATTGTCGTACTCGGATAAGCATAGGAGCCTGTCATGGCGTAGGCGGAGATACCTTCACTTTTAAGAGCCTTGACCTTGGCAATCAAATCCTCAACACTGCGCGTCACACCGTCAGTCCCAAGTAAACCAACCACCGTGGTGATACCTGCCTGTATGAGAGCGGATAACTGGATTTCCGGCGTCCTTGTCGCAAAGCCGCCTTCTCCCCCTCCTCCGCTTACATGAACATGACGGTCAATCAATCCCGGTGTCAGTTGTTTTCCACTGCCGTCAGTGATTTCCATATAGGGAGCCGTTTCTATGTGAGGTGCTATATGGGCAATGTGTCCTTCTGAAATGAGAATATCCTGTATCCCCAGATCCTGTGGCGCAAATATATGTACATGTTTAATCAGTTGCATATCGTTTCCTCCTATAGGGTTCCCAGGCTTTTTAATATATACAGCCACATCGTCAATGTAAATGCACTTCCAAGCGTCGTCATCATGACAACACTGCTGGACAGCGTTCCCTCATGACCCATATTTCGCGCCATGATATAACAGCTTACCGTCGTGGCAGAGCCAAGCATGACAAGAATTGCCACCAGCTTATCATTTACAAAACCTAAAGAAACTGCAATCGGTAGAAAAATCGCAACAAATAGAATCAGCTTCATGAAGCTACAGATCAGGGCAGGCTTTCGTTTGGCATAGAGATCGTGAAATTCAAAGGAACCTCCCATCGCCATCAGACCGAGCGGTGTCGCAAGGGCTCCCAGATTATGCAGTGACTTCTGCAGTATGACAGGCTGCGGGATTCGGAGCAGGGACCATAGCATTCCGGCACCAATTCCCAGAATAATCGGATTGCAAAGTATATCTCTACCTGTTTGTAAAATAAGCTCTTTTCGCAATACGCCACGCTTTGGCTTCATGAGCGACAGCAAAATTACAGCGATAATATTATATAAAGGAACAGTCGCAACTATCATAAGCGGAGCCATTCCTGAATTTCCATAAATATTTTGAATAAAGGCGATGCCCAGAATTGCGGCACTGCTGCGATAGCTTGCCTGTACAAATTCTCCCTGAATACTTCGATCCTTTAATCGATAGGATACAGCAATCGAAAAGAGTATGGACAGCAGTGTTGCCAGAAAGCAGAAGATGACAAAGGATATATCCCACGCTTTTCTAAGGTCTGTGGTGCTGATATCCTCAAACAGCAGGACTGGCAATGCTGCAACAAATACAAATTTATTCATTTTTGAAAGGAAGGCTGCATCAAACAGGTGTATTCTTTTAAAGAAGTAACCAAAAATCATTGTTATGAATACCGGAATCGTGGCATTCAGACAAAATATTAAATTTTCCATTATATATCCCTCAGCTTTCTATTATACATCGAAATTTAAAAAAAGGAACGCAAGATTTTATAAGGAGAAGCATTTGGTTTGTGATATACTGAAGGTAAGGATCATGATAAAGTGAACAAATGGAAAAGAGGGCTGATTATGTATATGAATGAAGAGCTGATTCAGGAAAAGCTGGAGGAAATGAATGCAACAAAGATTCAGAAGCTGGACTCACAGATGTATCTGGTTAATTTTGATTTGAAGGAGGATATGCGGATATCCTATGTCTTCAATATTACACGGGAAGGGAAGTATTTTCTGCAGAGGATGCGCCCGTATTCCATGGTACATGGCAAGTTCTCCAATGAATATGAGGTGCTGTCCTTCATCAAGCATGATGTTGAGAAGTTCTAAAATGCAGCAAACAGTACCAATTTCATAAAGTTTCTGGAAATTTCCAACAAGGGACTGCAGCTGACGGAGGAAATCGAAAATGCCTTTTTAAATTATAATGTAGACGGAGAAATTCTGGATGAGCTGAATGAAAAAATGGAAGAGGTTTTTGACCAGATTTATCTGCTTTCCGATATTTCAAGAAGAGTGCTGCTGCATGAAGATGAGTAGGGATAAGCTGCATCTGCTGGAGCTATCCGGCTTTGAAAGAGAACAGCTCGCTCGCATACCGGATAGCTATATTGTCACATGTGCTGATAGAACGAGCGTGAGTGCTGCTATGGTAAAAGAAGCAGATGTCATTATTGGCAGAGTGCCGGTCGAGCTTTTAGGCTATGCACGGAAACTGCGGTTGCTGCAGCTGGATTGTGCTGGCAGTGAGCAGTATACAGCAGATGGTTTGCTTGCGAAGGATTGTCAGCTGTGCAATGCCTCCGGTAGCTTTGGACTGGCGATCAGTGAATATCTGATTTGTACAATTTTAATGCTGATGCGGAATATGAATCTGTATATACGCAATCAGGAGCAGGCGTACTGGCATATGGAAGGACCTGTACAGTCGATTTACGGATCTACGGTTTTGATAGCAGGAACCGGTGATCTGGGACAGGAATTTGCGAAAAGAGTGAAAGCAATGGGGGCATATACCATAGGAATTCGCCGGCGGATACAGGAACGTGTTCCTTATTTTGATGAACTGCATACTATGGAAGAAATGTGCAATCTGCTTCCGCATGCTGATGTGGTGGTACTGGCACTTCCGAGTACAGAAAGGACTCGCGGATGCTTTGGCAGTGAGCAGCTTGCCTGTATGAAAAAAACTGCGATTCTTGCCAATGTAGGAAGAGGGGATGCTTTGAATACAAATGAACTCCTGCAGGCTATACAGCGTAAACAGCTATCTGGTGCTGTTCTTGATGTATGTGACTGCGAGCCTCTTGCAAAGGAGCATCCGCTCTGGAAGCAGCCGAATGTCATCATCACACCTCATATTTCCGGCACCTTCCAGCTGAAGGAATCCTTTTATCGCTTTACAGAAATTGCACTTTATAACCTGCAGGCATTATTGGAAAACAAGGCACTGAAGAATGTCGTTGACCGAAAGCAGGGATACCGTGTGCATACTGTCGATTATATGGAAAAATAATTCAGCGCTTAAGTTTCGAAGAAGCATTTCTATATTTCGATACACTTGCTGCATGTAAAAAGGAAGAAACAGGTCTATATAAGTTCAGACACAGTTTCATCCCTTTTAGTCGTTAAGAAATGCGTGAGATACGGCTGATCTGTAGGCCTGGCTACAGATAATTAACTGCCAGAATAGCGATACCGAGCACTGTAAGCACAACTCCGGTAGCCCGATTCAGTGTTTTGGCGCTGGCCTTATTGGCAAATCTAGCTGCAATTCTTGCCCAAAGCAGGGTAGAGGCGATGCAGAGAACCAGAGCTGTCATATCCGGCATACCTCCAATGGTAAAGTGACTGACAGCACCGGTAAATGCGGTGAAGGTCATGATAAATACGCTGGTACCAACCGCTGTTTTCAATTCATAGCCAAGTACGCTGGTCAGAATCAGCAGCATCATCATACCGCCGCCTGCTCCGATGAATCCGCAGATAAAGCCGACCATCGCTCCGGACAGCATGGATTGCATAAGTCTTTTTTTCGGATCGGTATGCTTCATACTGCTTTTTGTTGTCATCACCGGACGTACGATGAATTTAATTCCAAGCAGCAGTGTCATAAAGGTGGAGAATCCGCCCATTGCTGTTCCCGGAACCAGACTCGATACATAGCTGCCAACAAGTGTGAAGATAAGTACGAATATCATCATAACAAGACCGTTGCGGATATCCAGATTTCCGTGTCTGCCATATGTATAAGCGGAAACAGCGCTGGCCAGCACATCACTTGCCAGGGCAATTCCCACAGCCATATAGGGTTCCATATGCAGGAACGTAATTAGCATCGGGGATATGACAGCTGCGGCACTCATCCCTGCAAAGCCTGTGCCAAGCCCTGCGCCAATGCCGGCAATGAAGCAGATTACAAAGGTATATAGCATAAACATAACTCCTTTTTTGTTCACAATGTATGAATATCATTATACTCCTGCAAATAAGGGGATGCAAATAATTTTACATCAATTCAAATCTATATGCTTCCTTATGATTCGTGCGACTTTTTTGAAAAAGATAAAACCACCCTTTTTATCAAAGGATGGTTTTATCGTGCTTTTGTAAACAGTTTCCTTTATTTTGATGTATTATTTAGTATTGCTTTTATACGATTCTTTAATTCCTCTAAGGTATCACATTCCAAAAGCAGATTGGATACGATATGCAGTTGATCCTCTGTTAATGACTGTAGCCATGCCGTACAGTCTTCCTGATATTTGGCTACCATGAGCCTATGTAAGAGTTGTCTCTCCCCTTCAAGCTTACCTTCTGCTTTCCCTTTTATGATACCTTCCTTCATTCCCTCCTCAAAGCTGTCCTCCAAGCCGTAGCGATAACGTGCCTCTCCCATCTGAATCGCCATTGCGGTTGACCACAGCTCATCATCCTTCTGCATTTCCTCGTACTTGTCCATGAATACCTTCACCAGCCTTTCCTTTGATTCCAGTATATCATTTTTCGCATTGTTTTCAAACAGGAATGATATACCGGCTTTAAATCCTTGTACTTTTCACTGCTATCCAGCTGGTTGTTCAATGCTCTGGCCCCATAAAATTCAAAGCGCATCATTTCCGCTACTCCTGCATAGGTGGTCTGCATTTCCAGATTAAAAAAACGACCTTTCTCATCCTTCACATGAACATCCAGAATAATGCGTTTCTTTCCGATTGTTCCGGGATCCAGATTCGGATTGAGGACGGTGCTTTCCTTTACCTTGATTCCGGTAACACGTTCAATAATGGTGTTGCGGGCGTACACAGAGCCTTCATCCTCACGTGACAGTGTGTACTTGAAGAATACATCATTGCAGTAATTCAATACAGTATTTGCTTTCGTATTTTCCATGACGAAAACCTCCTTCTGTAAGCTCATCATGACTTACATACTTCTATACGTTAAGAACGTATGGAATTCCTAAAAAATCCACATATTCTTGATTTTTTTTAATATATTCTCATAATAAGGGTTTTTTCATAGATACCAGGAGAGTTTGTTGTATCTCCGTTACAGCAGAGCCCTGTATACCGCCTGTATCGTTATGTGATGTAAGATTTCATAATCCGCACTTAATTCACTCAGAACTTCCAACAGTAAATTTTGCTGTTGCATCAATGAAGGAATGATATTTATATAGAAAAATACTTGGAATGCGCTTTCATGTGTGTTATACTATGGTTGTCGAGTGGTATAGACCACTGGAAAACGTGATGTTTAAAGGAGATAGGGCATATGGAAGATACAGTAAAGCTGAAATGGTATTTTCGACTGTTTTCAAAACTAGATAATGAAGCATGTAATGTGGACATGACAAATCGTGCAGTAGCATGGGGGATTGACTGGATAGCAGGCTCACTGATTACTGCATTTCCTACTGTCATATTATATATGGCTTTAACTAAAACACAGGAGGTCAACCAAAATCTGCTTGCATTTGATCAGCCTTATGGCTGGGTGGCAGGTATACTCAGCCTGCTGTTCTGCATCGCATATTATGTGATTTATCCTTATCGTCATAACGGTCAGACATGTGGAAAGAAATTCATGGACATGAAAATCGTTAAGCGGGATGGAAGTGATATTGATTTGAAATCATTATGTAAACGGCAAATTTTAGGTTGTATAATTCTGGAAGGCTGTCTGATTCCCGGGGGCAGCTACGTTTGTCAGCTGTTATCATTGGCAGCGGGATATGATCTGACGCTGGTTCTTGGTGTAGCAAGTGGTGTCATCTGCTTGTTGTCTATCTATATCGCAATGAAAAAGAAATCCAGAAGAATGATTCATGACTACCTGGCAGATACAAAGGTAGTCGCGATTGAGAAATAATGAAAGTTATTTATAAGCAGACTTCCATGAGGTCTGTTTTTTTATTTGTCAAGGCAAGGAATAAATTCATATATGAAGCATCTTTGGCAAAGCGTATGAAATTCATGGTGAAGTTATTTAAATAACAACGAAATTTGACCAGCTAGCCAGTATGAATGAAGAGATATAAAAAGCTGCATAATCCGTATAATATGCCGGCAATCCGGATTCTTTTAAAAAGAGAGATTAAGTTACCATACTGTTCCCGGAATTATGCACTTACTATATTAAAAGTGTAAATTGACACGCTAAGGTTAACTGGCTCCCATGAAAAATATGGAAGAAGCGATGCATGGCTATCATCAGCTTTCTTTGATATACTTTGTGCATGAGAGAATTGTATTTTCTGAGAAGTGTAGAGCTGTCATAGATTGGAATAGTGTTTAAAATCGGGCAAGAAGTGTGTAAAACATTATGTATTTGAATAATTCTAATTTCTGTATGGCAATTCTTTTGGAAATTTAATTTTTTTAGCATCTCAGAGAATAAAATAAAGGTGCATAAGACCTAGGACCTTATGAGGAGGAAACACAGTATATGTATAGTGGAACAAAGAAATTAATTCTGGACTATCTGATGGATGAAACTGCATATCTAAAAAGAAAAAACAGGCATCATTATTCTTCCGCATATATTGCAGATAAGTTCGTGATCAGCCGGAGTCTGTCGAGTCATTACTTAAACGATTTGTACAAAGAAGGGGAATTGATTAAGATAAATGAAAGACCGGTACTGTATTTGCATAAGGATATATTACGTAGCCGCATTCGCGGAAAATCACTGCGAAGTGAATATGATACCGTTGAAGATCTGGAAGAGCTGCTGCATATGGGTGTTTCAAAATTTACAAATGTGATAGGGAGTGATTACAGCTTAAGAAGTAGTATCGAAAATATTAAAAAGGCACTGCACTATCCACCACACGGACTTCCAATTGTACTTTGCGGAAAGCCGGGTTCTGGAAAACGGTTTCTGAGCAGACAGATATATGCATACTGTCAGGCAGAACGGCTGATCAGTGAAAATGCAGAATATACCTACATATCCTGTGATACCATCGAGGAGCCTGAGCTCTTTACATTGCTGTTTGGAAAGAATGATGAAAAGAGCAATGAAACAGGGATATTAAAGAATTCGAAGTATGAGTATATTGTATTTAACAGCTTTCGAAATGCAGGAAAAAACATTCAGAATGCACTGGCAGACTATATAGATGAGGGTGCGGCACTGAATGGGCCGAAGGCAAAGCTGATCTTTCTTTGTAATCAGCAGCTTGAAATGACGTTTACACCGCAGTTGCTGGGACGCCTTTTGACGATTGTAACGATACCATCACTGAAAGAGCGGACAATCTATGAAAAGGAATCACTGATTCTGCATTTCATACGGGAAGAATCAAAGAAGGTTCAAAAGGGCTTGAAGATTACAGATTACTTCATGGAGCTGATGATTGCACAGGATTTTGAAGACAGCATAGAACAACTGCAAAGTGCGATTGTGCGATCCTTCTTCCATGCTTATGAGAAAAAGGAAGAGCATATCTGTCTGGATGTATCCTGTATTCCAAGTGAATTAAAATACAGGGTGAGCGTTTATGATAAGGAGCATGCCTATCTTCTGGAGGAATATCAGCTGATATACCATGGAATCACAAAGGAGCTGTTTTATGATATCCTGCGGTATGCCGAGGAATATTATTATGATACGGCATCAAAATCCGGGAAGAGGCTGTATGCGGCGGTCGAAAAGTTTAATGATCATATTATTTTCCGCCTGCCAAAGTTCCAGAAGAGCTTGGAGCAGTATAAAGCAATCATCCAAAGTGTCACCGATATCTGTCACTCACGCTCAAATATTTCCTTCAGCAACAATATGCAGAATCTGATGGTATTTTCTTTATATTGCCAGTCGATTGAATATCAGATATTCTATGAATTTATGGAGCGGTATGAGGAAAGAATCAAAGCACTGCTCACAATGCTGTATGATGTTGAATCAAAGGAATATCAGGTTTACAGCGAAGTGGAATTTTTGCTGCATAAGACATTTTCCATAGAAACCAATGCCTTCCTGAAGCTGCTTATGATTCTGAATTTAAAGTACGATCAAACAGCATTTGACAATGATTATGCAGTAGGCTTAATCATCTGTCATGGTTATTCAACTGCTTCCAGTATTTCGAATGCCGCAAATGCATTGCTGGCAGAGCAGGTCTATGTGGCATTTGATATGCCTCTGGATGTACAGGTGGATGAAATCGTAAAGAAAATTGATACCTATCTGAATGAAAAACAGTTTTTGGATAATGCGTTGATTCTGGTGGATATGGGATCTCTGGAGCTGATAGGCAATAAAATCAGAAATCGTTATGATATCAATATCGGTATCATAAACAATACGACGACCTCTATGGCTCTGCATATCGGATATGGTATCCTTCAGAAAAGAAATATTCAGGAAATCCTGCAGGAAGCGAGTAAACAAACGGTTTGTACGTATAACTTTATACAAAAAAAGGCGAAGAAAAAAGCAATTATCTTTACAAGCGAAAGCGGAATGTCTACTGCTGAGAAGATAAAAGCTCTGTTCCAGGACAGTATTCCCAAAACGATACCGATCCAGCTGATATCATATGATTATTATCAGATTCTGAATGAACAGACGCAGGAGGAAATAACGGGCTCCTATGATATTCTGTTTGTCGCAGGAACAATGGATCCAAAGCTTGCGGGATCTGATTTCATCGATTTGGGAGATATTATCAATCTGCGTGCAATACGCCGTATCAATGATATATTCAGAAATTATATGGGAGATGATGAAATACAGCAGTTTAACGATGATCTACTAAAGAATTTTTCATTGATCAATGTCATTGAATCTTTAACCATTCTAAATCCAAGGGCCTTGCTGGATATCGTTGAAAAATCAATACATCTGCTTGAGCGTGAGCAGTCTTCGAAAATCGATCCGAAAATTCTGATAGGTCTGTACGTGCATATCTGCTGCTTTGTAGAGCGCATGGTAAAACGCATACCGGTGAAAACGTATCCCGATTTGCAGAAATTCGAGGTTGAACAAAAGGATTTCATACATCATATGAGAATAGCATTTCAGGAGCTTTCACAGCATTATGGAATAGAGATTCCCTGCAGTGAGATTGCATATATTTATGATTATATGCACATTCTGAATGGAAATGATAAAGAGGTTTATAGTGATGAATAGGAAAGGAGAATGAAATATGGCAATCGTTTTAACAAGAATCGATAATCGCCTACTGCATGGTGTGGTAGCGACGCAATGGGCACCGTCAACCGGCTGTACCCGCTTAATGGTCATTGACAATGAAGTGGCAGATGATCCGCAGAAAAAGGAAACCATGAAATTCGGGCGGCCCAGTGGCGTAAATTTGTCCATTATCAATGAGGAGACAGCTCTTACAAATTTTAAAAACCATAAATATGATACACAGAAGGTGTTTATTGTGACGAAGCATCCGGACATTCTGTTGAAAATCGCAGCTGTTGAGCCGTTGAAAAAAGTTAATATCGGGGGGACTGTGAGAATTGAAAACGGTGTTGAGCTGTCAAACCGTGCGATGGCAGATGAAAAGGATATCATCGCATATAAGGAATTGACGAAACTAGGCGCAAAAGTCGAGATACAGTATGTGCCGAGTGATAAGGCGACACCGTTTGAAGCTATTGTTAAATAGGAAAGGAGATTGATCTAGTCCTAGATCAAATATACATATGAATGCTATACAAATAATTTTAATTACATTGCTGGCCGCTTTGAAAAAGGTTGACCAGAAGGGGCCGCAGATTTTTATTTACAACACTGTATTCTGGGGGTTTTTAGCCGGTGCTATTATGGGAGATATCGTGACAGGGATGGCAATTGGTGCCACCTTCCAGCTGATGTCGCTGGGAGTTGCGGCAATCGGTGGAACATCAGTGCCGGATTATCAGATTGGAGCCATCATTTCTATTGCGATAGCAGTCAGTACCGGACAGGGAATTGAGGCAGGAATCGCAGTTGGTCTTCCTGTAGCTATGCTTGCTGTACAGTTGGATGTACTTGGGAATATCGCACATGGTATCTTCGTGCGCAAGGCTCAGACATATGCGACGGAAAGGAAATGGAATTCCTTCAATATGATGTATATTATCTGTATCATCATAACCGCATTAACGACTGGATTACCTACCTTTCTTGCTGTAGCATTTGGTGATGTGCTTGTCACCACGATTATAGATGCCATGCCGGTCTGGTTCACCTCCGGTTTATCACTTGCCGGTAAAATATTACCGGTTGTAGGATTTGCTGTTTTGCTGAAATATATGCCAGTTAAACAGAATATCGAATATCTGCTGATTGGGTTTGTATTTGCGGCATATTTAAATGTTCCTGTTTTGGGAGTGGCAATTGTTGGAGCTGCATTAGGCTTCAAGCTGTATAAGGATCAGAATCGATCTTTGGAAATGGCGGTATCTGCAGGAGGTGAACAGTATGATGATGAATAATGAAAAGAAAGCGATTTTATCAAACAAGGATTTAAATCAGGTAGGAATAAGATGGTTCATGTCCATTGAAACTTTTAATTACGAAACCCAGCTTGCCGGTTCCTATGCTTTTGCTGTAATGCCAGCACTTCGTAAAATTTATAAGGATGATAGCGAATTGACGGAAGCGATGGATAACCATTTTAAATATTTCAATTGTATGCCTTGGCTGACAAATTTGATTCTGGGGGCTACTCTAGCATTAGAGGATAATCAGGGTATACAGGCTAAGGATGCTGTTCAGGACCTTAAGGTATCTTTGATGGGACCGCTTTCCGGTATTGGTGACAGTATCTTCTTTATTCTGATACCAACAATTTTGGGTTCAATTACAGCATATATGGCACAGGATGGAAATCCTTTGGGCATGATTGTATGGTGTATATATGGTATCGTAATCGGTTTTATCAGGATTAAGTCTGTATCCTGGGGATATAAGGGCGGACTAAAGCTTGTGAATGAGCTTGGCAAAAAGTTGTCTGTTTTTACGAATTCAATATCAGCAATGGGATTAACTGTTGTCGGTGCTTTAATACCATCCCTTGTGAAAGTGACAACACCTCTTGTATTTAAAATGGGCGAGGTAACACAAGAGGTTCAAACAATTCTGGACACCATTATGCCTGCGATGATACCTGCAATATTCACATTCATCTCCTATAAGCTGTTGGGAAGAAATGTAAAAATATCATGGCTTATCCTGATTATCATCGTATTTTCCTGGATTTGTGCAGCTTTTGGAATTCTGGCTTGATTTATGCTTGTATCAACCACTGCAATTGATATAACACCGCATTGTCCCGTAAAGCTGTGCGGTTATATCAATGACATAAGACTTGCCCAGAGAACACAGACCGCTCATGCTCCAATTTATGCAATAGCACTGCGTCTTGTCCTTGAAAACAGTCAGCTACTGATTTTGACAATGGATATCCTTAGTATTATGAAAAACAGAGCTGAGCAAATAAAGGATAGTATAACACAGGCATATTCCATAAAAAAAGAAGAAATATTCATCCATGCAATTCATACACATGCCGGACCAAGTGGATTCAGTGCAGATGCTATGGGGAAAGAATATGAGGATAATGTTACATATAGAGAGGATGTGATATCCAGAATATGTACAGGATTAAAACCTGTTTTTGCAAAAGCTGAAGAAGCTCGTGCATTTATGGGGAAAACAGAAATTCATGGCTTTTATGATAATCGAAATGACAGGAACAGATATTATGATGCAGATGCATACAGGCTTCAGTTTCGAAGCGATGATCAGCTGATTGCTGAGCTTGTGAATATTAATGTTCATTCTACTGTACTTGGTCCTACTAATATGGAGATATCCTATGATCTTATCGGTACGATACGTGAGGAATTGCATAAAAGAGAGAATATATATCCTTTACTCTGTATCGGTACCTCGGCAGATATCAGCAATCGCCATTACCGCGAGGGTGATGATTTTAAAGAGCTTGATCGTACTGCGAAAGGAATTACCAATCAATTGCTGGAAATACAAAATTTTACTGAGATTGATATGCACACACTTAAGCTGGATACCTTTTCCTATACCGTTTCCTACGACAATACTTTGCTGTTTTCCGGTTATCAGAAGGAACTGGAAGAAATACAAAAAAATCTGGAGGCGGAAACGGATAAAACAAAAAGAAAGCTGCTTCTTTCATCCAAAGACAAATTCGAAAGCAAGCTGCTTATTCATAAGGTACATAAGGAACTGAAGCTGTCACTGTTGCGCTTTCCAGAACTCTTGTTGGTAACCTTTCCAGGAGAACTAACATCCGTGTTTGGTAAATATATAAAAGAACAAGCAAAAACTCCCTTTACCTGTATAATGACCTGTACCAATGATCATCATGGTTATTTTATTGAGCAGGATCAATATGGAAGGTGTTATGAAGCAACTGCTACTTTAATTCCAAAGGGAGAGACAGAAAAAATGATAAAAAAACTGGGGGAACTATTATGAGACGACTTGTTATCGCATCACATGAACGTATGGCGGAAGGTGTAAAAAATACACTGGATTTCATAACAAATAGCAGTTTCTCCGTATATGCTGTAAATGCATATACTACACAGATACCGTTGGAGAACCAGCTACAATCTGTTTTTGAAGAATTTGAAACAGAGGATGAAATTGTAATTCTCACAGATATGTTAACCGGGAGTGTAAATCAGGCATGTATTCCCTATCGTAATGATCATGTATTCCTTATGACAGGTTTCAACATACCGGCAGCTCTTGAAATACTATTGTATCCGCAGGATAAAAAACTGAGTGAGAAAGAGCTCCTGCGTATTGTGGAAACAGCAAGAGCACAGCTGCAGTTGGTTGTGAGTACAGAGGAACTGGAAGACGAATAAACATGGAGCTTTCTATCCTAATTATGAAGCAGCTGCTTGTTATGTTTTCACTGTCAGGTATTGGATTCTTGCTGGCAAAGTTGAAGCTTATTAGCAATGAGGGCTGTAAAGAGCTCGTAAATCTTCTGTTGTATGCGGTCATACCACTGACTGTACTTAACTCCTTTCTGGTCGAAAAGACACCGGAAAAAACACAGCTTCTTTTATATTCACTGTTGCTGAGTCTTGCAGTTTTCGCTGTTTCTATGCTGTTATCCTACATTATATATGGGAAAAGAAAAAGAGTTGAAAATTTCTCAGCAGCATTCAGTAATGCGGGCTTCATTGGTATTCCACTGGTACAAGCAACTGTTGGACCACACGCAGTATTTTATATTGCAGGCTTTGTAGCCTTTCTGAATATATTCCAATGGATTTATGGTGCTTATGTTATGGGAGCGGAACGAAGGATGATTTCTTTTCAGGTTATTGCTAAAAATGCTGTTCTGTTATCCTTTATAACAGGCTTTACTCTATATTTATGCGACTTGGGTAATATCCTTTTTATAAAGGATATAGCAAATACCGTAGCAAATATGAACTCACCGCTGGCGATGATCATAATCGGTGTTTATATGTCGCAGATTTCTTTTATGAGAATGTTACAAAGAGAAAGCAGTTATATCTGCAGCCTGTGTCGCCTTTTCGTGATTCCATTGGCCTCTCTTGGCTTACTTGCTGTGATTCCCTTAGATTGTTATGAGGTGAAAGTAGCGATATGTATTGTACTTTCTGCACCTGTGGGTGCTAATGTAGCTATGTTTGCTCAGAAATTTCATCAGGATTATACATATGCAGTAGAAATAGTAATATTATCAACACTGATGTCTGTTGTAACACTTCCAATCATTGTTTATGCCGCACAGATTGTTTTATAAATATACATTTTGCATAAAAAATCCCTGTCTGGGATTTTTTTAGGTTCTTTCTTACTTAAGGGTGTTTGCAAAAGGGAGACTTCAACTTCTATTGTTAACCACAATAGTATGGAAGTCTCCCTATGTTAAGTTTACCCACAATCGAGAAAGAACCTTTTTTTATCTATTACTTATCTATTTATCTCTTATCCTCGTTCATTGCATAATCTGAACATTGTATGTTTATCAGAGGTTCGTATAATATGAACGGCTGTTGACTTTGACTTTACGTTACTTCTGTATACAGTAAGCGCGTATTGCTTCCGGATTTCTTTTTCAATTTTAAAGGTGATAGATGCATATTAAATAAGTGTAAGGATATTCGCCATTATAAAAAAGAAATCTTAAAATCATTGATATTCTTAAAAACAGTAAAATTTTTTAATTCCCTGAAGGATACAAATTTCTAAAATTATCATATATGAAAAAAATGATTATAAAATTATTGACAATAATAATTTTCAGCGTTATGATATATTTGTAAAAAGGAGGCTACAAATATGAAAATTGTTGTATGTAAGGATTATGATGATGTCAGTAGAGTTATGGCAGAAAAGGTGGTCGAACAAATTCGTAAAAAACCTAATTTGGTATTCTGTCTGCCTGCGGGGAACTCTCCTATCGGGATGTACAAATATCTTGTTCAGATGTACAAAGAGGGAAAGGCTGATTTCTCACAGCTGAGAACATTTGATATGGACGAATATGCAGGGCTGACTCCGGACGATTCACACAGCTTCATTTATTTTATGCATCAGCACTTTCTGGATCATGTCAATATCAATATGGATAATGTACGTTATCCGAAAGCAGATGCAGCAGATCTGGATGCGGAGTGTAAAAAGTATGCGCAGGAAATCATTGATGCGGGCGGTCTGGATATTGCAATCACCAGCATTGGTGATGATGGGCATATTGCATTCAATGAACCGGGAGAGTATTTACTGCCACGCACACATGTCGTTAAAATGGATGAGGCAACCAGACAGCAGAATGCAAAAGCATTTGCTGACTGTGCAGGAGGTGTTCCGGAATATGCGATTACAACCGGTATGGAAGAACATATGAAAGCCAAAAAATATTATGTCGTTTGTTCAGGTACCCACAAAGGAAAGCTATTGCATAAGCTGTTTGAGAATGAAAAGCTGGATCCTAAATTTCCTGTTTCCTGGCTTCGTATGCACCCGGATGTTGAATTTATCATAGATGAGGCAACTGCTGCAGAAATTCAGGAGGATGCACTGGAGTATTACAGAGAGAAATAAACATAACGGCTCATTTGATTCTCACATCAAATGGGCATTTTATGAAGCCTTTGGTTAAATACCGTTCAGAAAATAAATCAGATGATTTCAAAGGAGAAGGAAAGATATGAAGCTGCAAATTGCAATTGATATTGCAAATACTGAGACAGTATTAAGCATAGCGGATGCAGTCCATGATGTTATTGACATACTTGAGGTTGGAACACCGGTAATCATGAAGGAAGGACTAGCACCTGTATACCGTGTAAAACAAAAATATCCGAATCTATGTGTTCTTGCCGATACAAAAATCGTTGATGGCGGAGCTATGGAATGTGAGGATGCCTGTAAAGCTCATGCGGATATCGTAACTGTATTAGCAATGGCGGATAATGCAACAATTAAAGAGGTTGTTGATACAGCACACAAATTTAAGAAAAAGGTACTGGCTGATTTAATCTGCGTTAATGATATTAAAAAACGTGCAAAAGAACTGATTGCTTTGGGCGTTGACTATATCGGCGTTCATACCGGTGTGGATATGCAGCAGCAGGGGCGTACACCACTTCATGATTTGGAAGAACTTAGTGCTGCTGTACCTCATACACAGACCGCTGTTGCTGGAGGAATCAAGCTATCGACGATAGAAGCTTATGTCCGTTTACAGCCGGAAATACTCATTGCAGGAGGTGCATTATATATGCAAAAGGATATTAGAGGGGCAGTTATAGAAATGAAGGGATATTTAAAATGAATATAAAAGAAACATTAATCTCCATCACCAGATAACTTGAACAGTGCCTTCAGCAGATTAATACTGAGCAAATGGCGGATGTGACAGTGGCACTGCAAAAGGCAAATCGTATTTTTGTGTATGGTACAGGACGTTCCCTACTCATGATACGGGCATTTGCCATGCGTCTTATGCATCTTGGTCACACTGTCTATGTGGTAGGGGAAACTAATACGCCAGCTATTTCAGAACAGGATATTCTAATCATCGCTTCCGGAAGCGGTGAAACAAAAACACTGGTTACAATAGCTGAAAAATGCAAGAAACTGCAAGTGCCTCTTGCTCTGATCACAACAGATCCATCTTCAACCATTGCAAGACTTGCAGACTATATTATTCAGATACACACCTCGACTTCAAAAACAAATCATCAGGAACAGGCTTCTGTACAGCCTGGAGGAAATACCTTTGAACAGAGTCTGCTCCTGCTGACAGATGCATGGATTGTTCAAATGTTTGCACAATCCGATATACAGCAGCAAAATCAAGCATTGATGAAACAGCATGCAAATCTGGAATAAGTAGTTTGGCTGCATGCAAAAACAGAGAGAAATACAGGTATAATTAATGGAGGTTTTTAATGATCATTCAAAGTAAACGTATCTGGATTGTTAATACCTGGTGTGCAGGTCAACTAGAGATTGAACTGGGAAATATCAAAAGGATACTGCCATATCGAACCATAGATGCAGATTATGATTATGGCGATAAACGAATCGTACCCGGCTTTGTTGATATACATACACACGGAGCTTACGGCTTTGATACCAATGATGCGCAGGAGGAGGGACTTCGTACCTGGCTCAAAAGAGTTGCAAGTGAAGGGGTTACAGGAATATTGCCGACAACAGTAACACAAAGTGAAGAGGTGCTTATCGCCGCATTAAAAAATGTTGCTCACGTTGTAGACAAAGGTTATGAAGGTGCTGAAGTACTGGGCATTCATCTGGAAGGACCATATCTGAATAAGAATTTTAAGGGAGCTCAGCCGGAGCAGTATTGTGTGCAATCGAATATAGAACAATTTCAACGATACTGGAAGGCAAGTGGTCATCTGATTAAGATAATAACGATGGCGTGCGAACGCGATACAGATTATATTTTAACAAGGTTTTGTGTGCAGAATGGTATCGTTGTGTCACAGGGGCATTCAGGCGCATCAGCTGAAGAGGCAACAATGGCAATAGCAAACGGTGCCAGTAGCATGACACATGTGTATAACGGTATGTCACCTTTCCGCCATCGGGAACCTGGACTTACCGGATCTGCCTTCCGTTTCCGCAATGTATATGGTGAGATGGTGTGCGATGGTAATCATTCGACTTTAGATGCCCTTAACAATTTCTTCTATGCAAAGGGATCGGATACCGGTATTATGATTACAGACTCCCTGTGTGTCAAAGGGTTGCCATCAGGAACCAAAGTACTGCTTGGCGGTAATGAAATTGAGCTATATGCAGACGGCAGTGCACATCTAACTGCAACAAAGGGTTTGGCTGGTTCTACTCTGCGTATGAATATGGGGCTTCAGATTTTAGTGGAGAAAGCATTGGTTCCATGGCAGACAGCCATAAATTCTTGTACGATAAATCCATGCAGACTGTTAAGAATTGATGATCGAAAAGGTTCTATACAGACAGGAAAGGATGCAGATCTGGTGGTATTGAATGATGACTATTCTATTGATACCACATATGGAAAAGGCAGGATCCTATTCGATGCGAAAGGGGAGCATTATGCATAAATTTAAAGGGAATCTGATCGTATCCTGCCAGGCGTTGCCGGAGGAACCGCTTCATTCCTCATTCATCATGTCAAAAATGGCACTTGCTGCAGCTATGGGCGGAGCACAGGGAATCCGCGCAAATACAGTAGAGGACATTTGTGCTATTAAAGCAGAGGTGGATTTGCCTGTAATTGGTATTATCAAAAGAACCTATGACAGATATCCTGTTTATGTAACTCCGACCATACGGGAAGTGGATGAACTTATGGAGGTGAAGCCGGAAATTATTGCTATGGATGCAACATCACGCATACGTCCTGATGGGAAAACACTGGATGTATTTGTTCAGGAAATACGATCAAAATATCCAAAACAGCTTCTTATGGCTGACTGTGCAACATTTGAAGAAATGGTGCATGCGGATGAACTTGGCTTTGATTTCATTGGGACGACCCTGGTAGGTTATACGAAGCAGAGTGAGGGCATGCATATTGAAACGAATGATTTTGAAATCATTCGTAAGCTTTTAAAGGTGTGCAGGCATCCTGTAATTGCAGAAGGAAATATAGATACACCTGAAAAGGTACGCCGTGTTCTTGATTTAGGCTGTTACAGTGCTGTTGTGGGTTCTTGTATAACAAGACCGCATATAATCACCAGACGGTTTACAGATGCTATACATAGGGAGTAAGTTCTGACTTATGTGCTTGTATGATTTTTTTAATGATAATATTCCATTTCCATATGAAAAAGCGGTCTCTTGATAGAGACCGTTTTCGTGCAATATTGTAGCTGCATTATATTGATAATGAATTAGTATCCTATATAAATTCAGGTAAAAGATGATCATGTAAAATATAATATTTCCTGGGGAAATAGACATCACCGCTTAATAGGAAGTGTCCTGCTTTATTATCCCATAAGAAAGTTTTATCCTATATTTCTGAAAGCGACATTATTTAAACCATCTAAGTATGCTGACACAGGATGAGAAAACAAAGATTTTCAAATATTACCAGCATCCTTACAAATTCCGCGATTTCCTTTTATCCTCATACATAGCTTGATCTGCCATGACCAACAGCTCCTGAATTCCCTTATTCCGGGATGTATTGCTGGAAAATCCCTTTGCTATTGATAAAGGAAGCTCAGCCGTTTGATTATATTCTTTCAGTCTTTGGTCCAGCAGGCTGAACATTGCCTGTGCGGACATATAATTTTTCTCGCTGAGAACTACAAATTCATCCCCACCTACCCGATATATTTGTCCGATATCCGTAAACACGGTATGCAGGAGGTCGGCAGCACTGCGTATAATGGTATCTCCGGCATGATGACCGTAGGTATCATTGGTATGCTTTAGATTATTGATATCAAACATAAAGACCGTCAGAGGAGCATCTGGTTTTAGCTTTTCCATTTCCTGACAGCGCTGTTCGTATGCAGAGCGATTCCGTGCTTTTGTCATGGTATCCGTATAGGCAAGCTGACGGTAAAACTGAATCTGTTCCTGCTCCTGAGACAGCAGATAAACCTTATGAAAGGAAAAGCAGCTCAGCATGACGATAAACAATAATAATCCGATACGAAAGAATATATTATAGTCACTCATTGGATGCAGATAAAAGGCAGTCAGCGCCGCTGTGGAGTACAGGGCAAGGATAAAGAAGGCAAGCAGTATATTGCGGGAATAATCCGTCTTATACAGGCGAACCTCACGAATCAATGCAAACAGCAAGGCGGCAATGCTAACCATCATCAACAGATGGGTAAATGGCAGCATCTGTACAAAATCCAGGATGCCTGCCTGATAAAGAATACACTGGACAATGGTATTTCCCAACAGTAAAAGCTGAAGCAGGGTCAGGGAACGGCACCGCAGCTTTAATGCGTCATTTATAAAGACCAGAAGCGGGATTGGCATAAGCATAAAGCTGCAGAAGGATAATAAAACGATACGCAGACTGCCGCTCACATACAGCTGTAATATAGGAGAATCTGTAAGCAGCCACAGTGCTGTGAGGAAAATGAAGCTCATAAGCGCATATAGCGATGTTTTAGACAACCAGAAGCTGCGGTTTTTCAGCCATATAATCAAAAAAACAAGAATGATGTCAAGCAGTAGCAGCAGGATTACTGTGATAATGATTCGGGCATTCTCCTGTAAAATATAAAAAGCAAAAGAGGATGCGGAAACCAGCATTGGATATTCTATTTCAGAGGAAACATTTGAATAATTGTTTTTGAATTTCAGAAGCAGCTCTTTGCCACTGTCTTCTGATGTAACCGGCATACGCACATATACATTACCTAATAATGTAGTATCATCGCGATGATAGCCGTAATCCAGGCGGACTTCGTTATCGATACAAATCTATACTCCGCGGTAGTTGTTTCTGATCACAAGCATAGTATCCTTCGCTATCAGTGGCAGTGTCCTTTTTCTACTGAAGGTTTTATCACGTATATCTGTCTTTGCCTCAGCCTGAGCGACTCCATCCTTCCAGCCGTTCTTTAATACCTCAATATCATTGGATTTCGGTGGTATAACAGCTGCCGGCGATGTCTTTTGCGGAAAAATAACAGATACTACAAGACATAAGCCAATAATCCACAGGCATATGTAAAGAAGCAGCATTTTCTTTCTTGTTATCCTTCCACATCCTTTCTATCCTGATAATTTTAACATACTTTTCATGCACATTATATTTTTTGTTAAATTATCACATAAAAAACTGTTTCACATTGACGCCGATTGTTAACTGTGGTAAACTTTTATCCGATAAGTTATCTTCAACTAACAAGGAGGCACTATGATTGACAAACGACTTTTAAAAGAGATGCCGGAAACAAAGCCATATATCATGAAGCAGGTAGCGATGCAGTGGTTCTCTCTGCTATGCAATATTGTCTTTGTGGCACTGCTGGCAAATGTACTTTCACACATATTTAATAAAACCGTCAATGAACAGCTTCTGCTTCTGACAACGTGCGGAGTCATTTTGTGCATTGCACTAAGAGCAGTCTGTGTCCGAAAAGCGAGCTTATATTCCCATGAAGCTTCCTGTCATGTGCGTGAGCAGCTTCGCATGCGACTGTTCAAAAAGCTGCTGGAAATGAAAAGCAGCTATACCGAAAGCGCACCGACAAGCGAGCTGGTGCAGCTGAGCGTAGAAGGCATTGACCAGCTGGAGATTTACTTCGGCCGATATCTTCCCCAGTTTTTCTACAGTATGCTTGCCCCGGTTACACTATTCCTGATTCTTGTGTGGATGGATGTAAAAAGTGCACTTGTACTCTTACTCTGTGTACCACTCATTCCAATGTCTATTATCGCAGTACAGAAATTCGCAAAGAAGCTGCTATCCAAATACTGGAGCAGCTATACGACGCTGGGAGACAGCTTTCTGGAAAATCTGCAGGGTCTTACCACGCTGAAAATATATCAGGCGGATGAATGGAAGCAGCAGGAGATGAATAAGGAAGCGGAAAATTTCCGTAAAATTACGATGAAGGTACTGACCATGCAGTTAAATTCTGTCAGTGTCATGGATCTGATTGCATATGGCGGTGCTGCTCTGGGCAGCATTGTCGCAATTCTTGGTTTTCAAAACGGCAGTCTGTCATTATTTCAGGTGATTTGTATTGTATTGCTATCCTCAGAGTTCTTTATACCGCTGCGTCTGCTGGGATCCTTCTTTCACATTGCAATGAATGGAATAGCGGCCAGTGATAAAATATTCCGTATTCTGGACAAACCGCAGAAGCAGGCAGAACAAAAGCAATGGAAAGCAGAGACAGTGGATATTCAGCTGCGTGATTTGAGCTTTTCCTATGATGAACAGCGCACTATCCTGAAGCATGTCTATATGCAGCTTAAGCCTGGTCAGTTTACTGCTATCGTTGGAGAAAGCGGTTCGGGTAAGAGTACGATCGCCAAGCTGATAGCGGGCATTGTCAAGGATTACCACGGGCAGCTGCTGATTGCGGATACACAGCGAAGAGACATTGATGATGATGCCTTTTATCAATCCTTTCTGTATGTCAGTCATCAGCCGTTTATCTTCAAGGGCAGTGTTCGTGAAAATCTGGCAATTGCAAAGGACTCTCTAAGTGAGGAAGCAATGCTGGAGGCACTACGTAAGGTGGCATTGCTTGATTTCGTCATAGAACAGGGCGGATTGGATATGGAACTGCAGGAACAGGGTAATAATTTATCGGGCGGACAGAAACAGCGTTTATCCATTGCAAGGGCATTGCTGGCACAGCGGGATATTTATATCTTTGATGAGGCTGCAAGCAATATCGATGCAGAGAGTGAGGACGCTATTGTTTCCGTTATTCATAAGCTGGCAGAAACAAAAACGGTAATCATGATTACGCATCGGTTAAAAAGCATAAAAGGCTGTGATCAGATCTATGTGATTGACCAGGGTACCTGTCAGGAACACGGAAGACATGAGGAACTGCTGCGTTTGCGGGGAACCTATGCAGGGATGTATGAAAAACAGCAGGAGCTGGAAGCTATGGAAGGAGCTGTACAGTATGCATAAAACAGGAAATATTCGATTGATGGCACGCATGAGTCTGCTTGTAAAACCGCTTGCCCCCCATATGCTGCTGGCTGTGTTTCTTGGTGTAGCCGGTTTTCTGTGTGCGATTTACATTCCGTATTTCAGTGCACTTCTCATTAGCCATATTGCCATACAGGCAGCGGATTTCCCAATCGGCGTGTTCTTTGTCATTATGCTGGTGCTGGCACTTCTTCGCGGTATTTTACATTATGGGGAACAGGCCTGCAACCACTATATTGCATTTAAGCTGCTTGCCATTCTGCGGGACAGGGTATTCACTGTTCTGCGTCGCCTTGCTCCGGCGCGGCTGGAGGGGCAGGATAAGGGAAATCTGATTTATCTGATCACCAGTGATATTGAAGCACTGGAGGTGTTTTATGCACATACGATTTCTCCTGTGCTGATTGCAGTTTTCACATCCGGTATACTGCTGATACAGTTTGCGAAAATGCACATCCTGTTCTTTATGATAGCATTGCTCGGATATCTGTTCTGTGGCGTCCTGCTGCCTCTTATCATAACAAAGCTGGGAACGCAGGAGGGCTGTCAATCCCGGGAGGGATTTGGAAGATTGAGCAGCTATGTACTGGAGTCTCTGCGTGGAATGCAGGATGTGCTGCAATATCGTATCGGAAGTCGGCGTATGGAGGAAATGCAGAGAAAAAGTGAAGAGCTGCACGATACAGCAAAGCGTCTGAAGCTGCACGAAGGGACCTCTTTGATACTCGGAAATGCAGTTGTTACGTTATTTACCCTGCTTATGCTGCTGGGCGGCTGTCTGCTGTATCTGCAGGGGACGGTAAGCTTTACAACGGTGTTGATGAGTACTGTGCTGATGGTATCCAGCTTTGGGCCGGTTCTGGCGCTTGCCAGTCTTTCCAATAATCTACTGATTACCATGGCAAGTGCGAGACGTGTGTTGCAGCTGCTGGATGAAAAAGAAGAGGTTGAAGAAATCAGCGGAAAAAAACAGGCAGTCAGCGGGGATATTAAAGTGGAGAATCTGAGCTTTTCCTATGAGGAGGAAGAGGTGCTGCGCAATGTGCAGGCAACCTTCAAAAAGGGAAAGATTACCGGAATTCACGGAAAAAGCGGTTCCGGGAAATCAACACTGCTGAAGCTGATCATGCGATTCTGGAATGTATCACAGGGTAGTATTTCTGTGCACGGCGTTGATTTAAAGGATATCAATACCTCGGATCTGCGTAATATGCAGAGCCTGGTAACACAGGAAACGGTTCTGTTTCATGATACTATTTTCAATAATATTCGAATTGCAAAGCTGGATGCCTCTGTCGATGAGATTGAAGAAGCCTGCCGCAAAGCGGGAATTCATGAGTTTATCATGTCACTGCCAAAGGATTATGCGACACCGGTTGCAGAGCTTGGTGATTCTCTTTCCGGAGGAGAGCGTCAAAGGATTGGCTTGGCCAGAGCATTTCTACATGATTGTGACTGTATCCTTTTGGATGAACCAACCAGTAATCTGGATGCGTTGAACGAAGCTGTTATTCTGAAAAGCATTCAGGCACAGAAGGATAAAACGATTCTTCTGGTATCGCACAGACCAACTACCATGCGCATTGCGGATACGGTGCTTTCTGTGGAATCCGGGAGAGTCAGCTGATGGAAGCCGCAGCCAAGCGCGAAAAGGAAAAGCAGGTCATACAGGAAATGATATCCCTGTACTGCCGGAAACAGCATCATGGACAAAGCCTCTGTAAGGAATGTCAAACGCTTTGCAGGTATGCACATCAGCGCATAGACTGCTGTCCGTTTATGGAAAGCAAGACCTTCTGCAGCAACTGCAGCGTGCATTGCTATCAAAAGGAACAGCGTGAACAAATCCGCAGGGTCATGCGCTTTAGCGGACCAAGGATGCTTCTGCACAGACCGCTCATGGTCATTCAGCATATGTGGCTGTCACGAAAGGAGAGACATACATGAAACCTGTTTATTTTATCATCGGTATCGTATCCATGCTGCTAGGAGCCGTCGGTGTTGTGCTTCCTGTTCTGCCTACGACACCGTTTCTGCTTCTTTCCGCCTGGTGCTTTGCGAAAAGCTCCCGGCGCTTTCACTGCTGGTTTATCTCAACAGCACTTTATAAAAATCATCTGGATTCCTTTGTACAGCACCGCTCCATGACATGGAGAACCAAGCTTTCCCTACTGGCATTTGCCAGTACTATGCTGTTATTTGCCATGTATTTTATGAGTAACCTGTGGCTGCGTCTGTTTTTGCTTGCACTCATGCTCTTTAAGTATTACTATTTCCTCTTTCGCATTAAAACGATACGGGAATAAGATTTCATGAAAGCATTGTATGTATCAGATAAAAAGGTATGCACGCGCATACCTTTTGTTAGTTGGTAAAGTAAAGGGTCAACGGCCCTTATGCTTTGCCTTTTTCTTCATCTGCCGCAGACGAAACGCTTCCTTCTGTCCTTCTCTGTTCTCCTTTCGTCTTTCAGCTTTCCGCTGTGCGCGTTCCTCCTGCTGCTGTTTTACTGCAAGCTGTGATTTTGTAAGGGAAAGCCCTGTACCCTGTGCCTTGCGGGCTTCACGCTGCATGCGTTTGGGATTTCGATGGCTTGCCTTTGAGCGCACGGTTTCCACAGGAGCCTGAAAACTGATGGAATACCAGCAGCCTTTCAGCCATTCATATACCACCTGCTCACTGGGTTCACTTCCGAATACAATTCGCTTCAAATACAGCAGCTGCTGTTCACGGTATTCAAACAAGCCAATCCAGAAAGGGTCTTCAAAGAAGACAGTAAAGCTTAGCGAAGTCTGATTCATAATGCTTCCTCCTTATATACTTCATAAGGAAACGGACAACCAAGGAGGCAGGTTACTGACAATTCTCATTGCGTCTGGACTACCAACCAGACTGTGTTTTTATTCCGTTATTATACTATCAGGAGTGAACGCAATCGTCAACAAATTATCCGTGCTGTATAAGCTGTTTTAAAGTAGTATAGTTCAAGAATCTTTTCCTGCAGACCTTCTAAGAAATCACCATATATAGGCAGGTTCTTCATTTACCAGGATGGCACGTACCAGCTCCTGGGCAGTAAACTGCTTCAACCCCCTGTGTACCTCATCCTGAACAGGCGGATATGGATCTATGATGTAGTAGGACGTAATCTGATCCTTATTTTTTTCATAACCGATCACCAGCACCATATGGTTTGCATGTGCAAGTGCAGGATATAAAGCATTTAAATCAACTGCGGCAAAAACTGGATATCCGTCATCTATATTTTGTACACAGCGGCGTGAAAATGTTTCTGAAGCATCCTGCGTGTAGTCGTCTGGCGACAGTGTCTGTACATGATAGCCTGCTTCATCAGCTGAGGGTATGCTTGTGCCGGGAAACAGGTAGCTGTTTAAGACTCTTGCCATATCCACATATTCCGTTCCGGTTACAGGATCTGTATGAAGCTGCTGTGCCAGGTGCTGCTGGGTGCTTTCTATAGCGTGATAGCGAAGTGCCATCTGTATACAGGCCGGTACACAGTAATATGAAGTTTCCTGCATACTCTGAACAATAGGAAGCTTATTCTGTTTATGTTCATCATCCGTTTCGCTCTGTTCACGTCTCTCAGGCATGTTCTCTGCATCACTTTCCATAAGAGAACCTTCCTTTTGTCTGTCAGCAGCTGCAAAAGCGCCGTTCCTGTCAAAATGCTGTGCAGATAGGCCGGTGGAAATCGTTCCGTAAACCGGTATCTGTGTGCACGCTGTGCGCATAATGTATGCAAATAGAAAAACAATGATACTAGTTAACAGAATAAGGATACTGCTGTAGGTTCGTTTCATACAGGTACGTTCTCCTTTCATTATCTATACGAGGCAGAGATAGTATATATTTCATTTCACAGCAATAAAGAAATCAGAACCTAAAAAAATCAAGAATATGTGGATTTTTTAGGAATTTCATACCTTCTTAACGTATAGAAGTATGTAAGTGATGATGAGCTTACAGAAGGAGGTTTTCGTCATGGAAAATACGAAAACAAATACTGTATTGGATTACTGCAATGATGTATTCTTCAAGTACGCCCTTTCTCGTGAGGATGAAGGATCTGTGTACGCCCGCAACACCATTATTGAACGTGTTACCGGAATCAAGGTAAAGGAAAGCACGGTCCTCAATCCGAATCTGGATCCGGGCATCATCGGAAAGAAGCGCATTATTCTGGATGTCCATGTGAAGGATGAGAAAGGTCGTTTTTTTAACCTGGAAATGCAGACCACCTATGCAGGAGTAGCGGAAATGATGCGCTTTGAATTTTATGGGGCCAGAGCATTGAACAACCAGCTGGATAGCAGTGAGAAGTACAGGGATTTAAAGCCGGTATATCAGATTATTTTCATTGAAAAACGCGCATGGAATAATAAAAATCTGATCAACAACTATCAGATGCGCAATGAGCAGGGGGAAGATGAGAGTAAACATCCACTGATTAGAAGAACCTACGTCCATCTGCCTGTTATCAATGAAATCGCTAAGAAAAAGGCCATCCAGAAAATGGATGACTTTGAACAGCTGTGCTTCCTGTTTGAAAACAATGCGAAAAATGATATACTGGAATCAAAGGAAAGGCTGGTGAAGGTATTCGTGAACAAGTACGAGGAAATGCAGAAGGATGACGAGCTGTGGTCAACCGCAATGGCGATTCAGATGGGAGAGGCACGTTATCGCTACGGCTTGGAGGACAGCTTTGAGGAGGGGATGAAGGAAGGTATCATAAGAGGTAAAGCAGAAGGTAAAGCAGAAGGTAAGGCGGAAGGTATGATTGAAGGCAAGCTTGAAGGTAGAATCGAAGGTAAGCTTGAAGGAGAGAGACAACTCTTACATAGGCTCATGGAAGCCAAATTTCAGGAAGACTGTACAGCATGGCTACAGTCATTAACCGAGGATCAACTGCATATCGTATCCAATCTGCTTTTGGAATGTGATACCTTGGAGTCAGTTAAAAAACAATTAAATAGACGCAACACTATATAAGAATATTCCATAAACAGCACCTTTATACTTATGTCTGTACAAAGTAATGGTTATTTATGTGTCTAACCAAAAGAATTCATAAACAGCATATTTATAATAAAGGAATCAACAGATGCAATACGAAAATTTTTACAAATTCATACGTATCTTGCAGTCTATTTATTTTACGGCTTCGATAAAAAAGCTCTCAGCGTAATTACAATGATTTGCTGAGGGCTTTTCATGTCTGCTATATCACTGCTTCGAATTGCGGCTTGATTTTCCGTTTCATAATGAAAAAGGAAATCACCAGCAGAAGATAGGTAATATCAAAATTAGCATATGCGGCAGGTGTCACTATTTTTATAAATACACATGCGACAATTGCAATGATATCCATACGCATATAGAAGCTGCCGAACTGGTAGCGTTTCACGATTCTTTTGCGTATCAGGAAATTTTTCATTGCAATTCCACCGGCGATACAGGCAACGATGACATCTACCAGATAATTCACAATAAATTTCTGATCCATCAGATTTTTAAAGAAGAACAGCACGATACAGAGTGAGAATACATACCAGATACTGCTGATTTGCATTTTCTCATAATCCTGATTGCGTATTTTTCGTTTCATATCCTTATATACATTGCCACGGGATAGCTTTGTCGTATATTCTTTCAGATCCCTGGGAATTACCAGCGTTGCTTTCTTTCTGTTTTTCATGCCCTCGAGACATTGTTCGAGGGCGGTATTAACAATGATATTGATATCCGCATCGGATGTATTGCTGTGCAGTACATAGTCATAGAAACGCATAAATTCTTTATGATAATCCTCATCCAGCTTTTTCATCAGGTAGAGATTGTCAATATGAATTTTTTTCTGACTGCTTTGATTTTTCATGGAGACCTATGCGACCTCAATCGTTTCGCTGTCGGTAATATGAAGATTGGTGTTATAAAAGGTTGTCAATGCACGAATCATATACTCACTGTCTTTGATACCTGCGGTTTCATAAGAGGAATGCATGGCAAGCTGAGCCAGGCCGATATCCACAGTATGCATGGATACCTTCTGGCTGGAGAGATTTCCAAGTGTGCTGCCTCCTGCTGCATCACTTCTGTTAGCGAAATGCTGAACAGGAACCTCTGCTTTTTCACAGATTCCCGCAAAGACTGCTGAGCTGACTGCATCGGTTGTATATTTCTGATTCGCACTGAATTTCACAACGATTCCCTTATTCATATAGGTGCAGTTTGTATCATCTGTCTTTTCCGGATGATTCGGATGTACTGCATGTGCATTGTCACAGGATACCATGAAGCTTTTCGCAACAGCACGGTAGTAATCCTCTTTTGTGTAACCAAGGTTGTCGTTGATTCTCTGCAGAACATCATACAGGAAGGTTGAGCATGCACCCTGCTTGGTTCCGGAACCGACCTCTTCATTGTCAAAGCAGGCAAACACATTGACTGCTTGTTCATTTGTCCCGTGCAGTAAGGCTTTCAGGGATGTGAATGCACATTGCAGATCGTCCAGCTTCGGTGATGAGATGAATTCCTCCTTCACTCCCCAAATGCTTGGGGTCATGCGGTTCACCAGATACAGGTCTGTCCCGAAGATGTCCTCTTTTGCACAGCCCAGTTCATCGGCAAGCAGCTGGGCATAATCACCCTCATTGCATTCTCCGGCTGAGAACAGCGGCAGCATATCTATCTGATTGTTATATTTCATACCGTTATTTACATCACGGTTCATATGAATGGCAACATTGGGAATCAGAAGCAGATCACGGTCAAAGCTTACCAGCCTGCTTGTAAAGGTGTTTCCTTCTTTCACAAGAACACGTCCTGCTAAAGACAGCGGGCGATCCATCCATGTTGCGCACAGCATACCGCCATAGCCTTCCGTATTCAGCTGCAGATAGCCGCCCTTTCCTTTCAGCACTGCTTCTTCCTTAACCTTAAAGGTTGGTGAATCTGAATGGGATGAAGTAACCTGAAAGTGGTAATCCTCCAGACTGCTTCCAATGTGGAAGGCGATCAGACTGGAGCCGTTTCTTGTAGTGAAGTATTTTCCGCCCTTTTCCAGCGTCCAGGCTTCACATTCCCGTAATTCCGTATAGCCGTCTTCCAGCAGCATATCTTTCATAGTGTTCACTGCATGAAAACAGCTTGGACTTTTCTGAATGAAGCTTAGTAATTCGTTCGTAATATCTTTATACATAATTGATTTATCCTCCTGTAATCTACACGTACAGTATAGCATGGTATGCTTACGGGGTAAACATGCCCGATGATATACCAGATCAGCAGAAGGGGGATTTCCTGCAAGGAAATCATACCCTGTGCACAGCATTTTCTATAAATATTTTTTGGAGTCTATGCTAACCTCTCAGACGATTTACCACATTCCTCCTGCATGAAGGGTGAGCAGTAAAGGGAAAAGGTATAATGCATAGGATGAGCCAATAGTAAGAAAGACAAGACCGGCTGATCTTGTCTTACGGTTTATGCCTTTTCGTTTCTTTTGATAACCGGCAGGATCACACCAAGCGCTGTCAGTACGACTGGTGTGATGACATTCAGTGCTGTGGTGAACATGTCTCCCGGTGTATACATACCCATGATACAGCATGCAGCAGTCAGAATAAAGCACCAGATACCAAAGGTCATAGCGACTCCCTGATTCTTAACAAACCGGTATTCCGGCTGAAATTTGTTTCGTGCCGTACGCAGTGCGATATAGGCGGCAAATACCCATAGATACCGCATAGGCATAGTGACAGAATTCAGCTTGTTCAGCTGTGCAAGCACGCTGGCAGCACCAGGCACGAAGGACTGAATCAGAATAATGCTTCCGGACAGAATGACAACCATCCAGATTCCGTTGATATAAGCACCATATTTGTTTTTCTTAAGCAGTCCGGATGGAATAAACTCTCTGGCTTCCTCGTTGTCCAGCAGCATACGCAGCGGAGCATCAATACTTAATGCCAGAGTTGAGAACTGACCGATCATGTTGCACAATGCATAAATAATCAGCAGTGCATCTCCCATGTGATAGTAGCCGCCCAGCTTCTGGAATGCCCAGTAGGAGCCGTTGGATACATAGGAATTAAAGGATTCCTGTGTTCCGTTAATTACGGCAGGATCAAACATCATACCCATGGCAATCGTACCCAGAATGGCACATACAACAACCATGATTGCCAGTGTAATCATACCCTTCGGGAAGCCCTTGCTTGGATTTTCCACCTTATTAACATAAGGGGAGATCTTTTCACAGCCACCCACGGCAAACACCAGAATGGACAGCGATGTAAAATACTGCAGATTAAACTGCGGGAAGATATTGTCCCAGCTGAAATCCGGGGTGACAAAGCCGCCGTTTGGATTGATGACCGGTGCGGCAAACATCATAAGAATGTACAGTATGGACATGATGAACATACTGCTTCCGGCAATCGTCGCCAGCTTCTTCAGCGGATTTAAACCGCGGCTTGCGACCCAGCAGAAGAACAGGAAGACTGCCAGCGTACCCAGCTGTACATAAACGGTTGGAAATGTGTCATACGTTTCCGCATTGCGAAACACTGCCCAGCTAAGTGCTTTTAGTCCACCGCTGCCTTTACTTGCGATGTATGTAATGTGACATGCCCAGTAGGTCCACCCGGCATAGTAGGCGAATTTCGGACCAATTGTTTCATTGATCCATGAGCTGACTCCACCACCGGAGTCTTTGAATGCGGATCCCAGTTCTCCGACCATGAGCGCATACGGCACAAAGTACAGAGCAAACATCAGAATCCAGCTGAATATAACCTGAATACCATTGAAGTATACAAAGCCGTTTAATACATTTCCAAAACCCCAAACGGTAGAAAATGCCATAAACGCAAGGTTATACCAGACTATTTTCTTTGAACTTTCCATTTTTACCCTCCTTAGAATATAAATGTCGAGCCTAGCTATCATACCATAGGTAGTTCATAAACTCCATGATTTTTCAACATTTTGTTCGCAAAATATACTACAATTTCCAGATTTTGTTTATGATTCTCCATTAACTTTCCATCATTTTCTATCCACTGTATGTTTTGTGGAAATTCTGTGCTACAATGCTGATAAACAGAAAGGAAATGATGAACATGGAAACCAGACGGTTTGATAAAAAGGATGTAAAGGAAGTCGCAGAGTTGTTGAAAAACGGTAAGGTTGTGGCATTTCCTACAGATACGGTGTTTGGTCTGGGGGTCATTTATGAGAATGAGGAAGCCTTGCGCAAACTGAAGGAAAGCAAGGGACGTCCGGAGAATAAGCCGATTCCCACCATGGTTGCGGATGTGGAGCAGATGAAGTGTATCGCACAAATGCCTGCAGAAGCTGAGGCACTGGCGGATGCCTTTATGCCGGGAGCATTCACTATGATCTTGAAAAAACAGGAGACGCTGCCGGATTATGTGACGAACGGATTTCCTACCGTGGGAATCCGAATGCCGGATGATCCGTTTGTACTGCGTCTGATTAAGGAATGCGGAAAGCCGCTTCTGGTAACGAGTGCAAACCGTTCCGGAGAGGAAACTGGTGTTCGGGATGAGCAGGTGCTGGAACAGCTGGACGGCAGAATTGATGCGATTGTTTTAGGAGAAGCAAAAGGCAAGCTGGCGAGCACGATCGTAGATATGAGCGAAGAAGAACCGCGCATTGTCCGTGAAGGCCCAATCTCTGCGGATGATATCAAAAAGGTGTTACATAACGTATAAGGGATAGCTTCTGCTGAATTTCATATAGTTATATTGTCAAGATAAATACAGGAAAATCAGAAAAATTGAAAATCACTGTCCGTTAATGGCTTTGTTTTTTCATGATTTCTGATTTTTTTCAGCCCTCTTTTCATGAGATGGATTTGTGATAAAATGAAATCATAGAAAGCAGCGAGGACATCCTATGAGAAAGAAAAATATATTGAAAATTCATCTGCTGGGTGAATTTTATATGGAAAACAAGAATTACCGGTTTCCGCAGGAAACAAAAAAGAGTACACAGCTGATCCTTTTGATCGCCTATCTGATGATGTATCGGCATACGGTGGTATCCAAGGAAAAGCTGATTAAAATATTGTGGAAGGAAGATGAATCGGATAAGCCGGAGGGTGCCTTGCGCAATCTTGTGTATCGTGCAAGAAAGGAATTGCAGAAATTTTATCCGGATAATCCCGAGCTTTCCTTTATTCTGTCAAAAGGCAATACGTATGCATGGAATTCTGAAATACCATGTGAGATTGACATCGTGCAGATGGATGAGCTGTGCAAAAAAATCGAAGAGGAGGAAGCACCGGAAGCCTCTTATCAGTATTGCAAAGAGCTGCTCAGCAATTATATGGAAGACTTCATGTTTGAATTTCATACGCAGGACTGGGTGGAGCTGCAGAAAACCTATTATGACAACAATCTGATGCGGGCAACCAACCGCAGCTGCAAGCTGTTGATGGATAAAGAATATTATGATGAAGTAATCAAGCTGTGCGATATTCTGGGCTTTAAGCATTATGCGAATAACCATATTCATGAATACAAGCTGGAGGCATATCGACAGACCCATCAGTATTCGCTGGCGATTTCGTATTACCACAAGGTGACCGATATGTATTACGGAAGACTGGGAATCGAGGTAACACCGCTCTGCAGAGAAATTTATGCTGAGGTTGTACAGTGTATTGCCAGCAATCCGGTTGATGTGGATGAGCTGGAGCAGCAGCTGAAGGAGCATGTCCGAAATGAAGGAACCTTCTATTGCGATTTTGATGTATTTAAAAATATTTATCAGATGAATCTGCGTTCTGCGAGACGATCCTCCCGTTCCCGTTATCTGGTGCTGTTGACCATGCGGCAGCCGGAGGGTGTTAAGGAAGCTGCTCAGCAGAGAGAGTCGGATATTCTGCGCGATGTTATAACGACAGAGCTGAGAAAAAACGATGTGTTTACGAAATGCAGTCCGTTTCAGTATTCCCTGATTATTGCGACAACCTCGATGGAGGGTTGTGATAAGGCAATTAGTCGTATTCTGGACAGATTCCAACAAAAGAAGACGATACCGGAAACAAAGCTAATGTATGAGTATAAGCATATAAATTGAAGATAATGGTGATAAATTGTTTTGATTTTGTGAAAAAGGGGAAATAGAAAATGGATAATATGGATGTATCTCTGTTTGGAAGTTTTCAGATTACTTATCATGGAATATGTCTGGATGAGCAGGGTATCCACTCAAGTAAGATGGCGGCACTCTTATCATATTTTCTGATATATAATGACCGCAAGATATCTACAACGGAATTAAATGATATACTTTGGGAGGATGATTCTAATATCAGTAATCCGCTGAGTGCTTTAAAAAATCTAATGTACAGGCTTCGCAGTCTTTTAAAAAAAGAATTTAAAACAGCTGATATGATTATTACAGGAAAAGGCTCTTATTACTGGAATCCGCAAATAAAGGTGCACTTGGATACAGACAGTTTTGAAGAGCTGGATAAATTATTAAAAAAAGAACACTTTTCTACCTGCAAAGATGTTGATAAGTTAAATTCAATTTTAAAGCTTTATAAAGGAAAATTTCTTCCTTGTATTAGTGACAAAAGATGGGTGGTATCTCTATCTACCTATTATCACTCGTTATATTTACGCTGTGCCAAGGCACTTGCAATAAAATATGAAGACCTGGATGAATATGAAAAGATGAATTCGGTTTGCAAGGATGCACTTGTACAGGATCCCTTGGATGATGAAATGCAATATTTATTTATTATTTCTCTTATACGACTTAAACATTATGATGTCGCAAAGGAGCAGTATCATAGGGCGTGTAGTCTTCTCTATGAGCGACTTGGAATCAAACAGTCACAGTTTCTTCAAAAAGTATATATGGAACTGATAAAAAATAACAACCAAGTGAATGTAAATCTGGATGCTATCCAGGACAGTATCGCTGAGAAAAAAATGGAACAGGCTTTTTACTGTGAGTTTGGTGTCTTTAAAGAAATATATCATCTTGAATTAAGAAGAATGGTTCGAGAAGGATTTTCTGAATATGTTGTGTTGATGACATTAAAACCAAAAAAATTTATAGATGCGAATTCAAAAGAAGGCTTACATCTGTTATCAAAAGAAATGGAAGCTTTGAGAATTGTTTTATGCAAATGTTTGCGCAATGGAGATGTCGTATCAAAATACAGCGGTCACAATTCATTTTTATGTTGCACAGCTGCAATGCAGAGAATGCTAAACGTGTAATTGAACGTATTTTGAATACGTATGCTTCTTTGAATAAGCATCATTTAATAGATTTAAGTTATACATATGATGAACTGCAAGTATTTGATAATGATACACTGAGAGGGTGAAATGAATGCAAAAGAATATATTCTATCCCAAAAACGCAATACGATTGTGTCTTGCTAATCAAAAACAAGAGCATTTTGACGGCATCTTATACAGCTGTGTCAGGAAAGAGGGTTTTGCTTTTTCAAATTTTACTTCTTTTATTATGCTAACAGATGAAATTCTTGATTATTTAGGCACACCGCAGTCCTTTCAGGAAAGAAGAACTTTTAACACAAAGAAACGACATTTATGTATTGATCAACTAATGATTCATGAGGATTGCTCTTATATATATGAACAATCAGGAAAAGCAGGTACCTATGATATTATTATCACAACAAGACAAAAAAGTGACTGGCAAGGTATCGTGAAATGCAGAAATAAGATTTTAGGAGAATTTAAAAGTATTTTGGAATTAATGTATATATTGATATGAAGCAGATTGAAAAGATTTGATTCCTTGTAGAATCAGATTTTTTTTTGAAAAAGTAAACCACCGGTTATACTGGTGGGACAAAAAACTTAAGATTAAAAAAAGTAATTAAAAAATAAAACTCCTTATCATAATAGAAGAAGGTCTACCAAACCATTTTTAAATTATAAGGGGTCCCAAAACGGACATACATAGTTCATCGTACAGCAAATGGAGATGTACATATCACATTGTATTTGCACCCTAATATATAAGATTGATGATATGCGGAAATTATAAAAAGAAATAGGAAAGATTTTAAGAACGATATGCGAAAGAAAGGGAGTAACGATAAGAGGCAGAATTATGTCCGGTTCATATCCATATGCTAGTGGAAATACCACCAAAATAGCGGATCAGCGTTCATGGGTGAACTAAAAGGAATCTTATGATAGATGACCGATTTGCAAATTTAAAATAAAAATGCAAATCGGTCATTTTAGGGCAGGAGGATTTTTCGCAGATACAGTATGGAAAACACGAAAATGATACAAGAATATATACAACAACAATTGGCGGTAGACAAACTTGTAAATCAAATGAGTAAGAAAGAATTAGTTGACCCGTTTACGGGTGGAAAAGTCGTAAAAGAAGGCAGGTAAAAGGCACTTTAGAGCCAGCCTCTAAAGATGCTACATTTGGTAGGCCTTCAGAGCGTGAATAACGCCGCTGGTAACAAACCCTTATAGGGATTACACAATCCATTAGCTCGATTAATGGCTTTGATTTATATAGTTGTGACCATATTGAGACCTCTTATATATATAATGTAAACATAAGATAGGAATTAAGATGAGGAGTGAATGATATGAATAAGAAAATGGTATTAATGATTTCCGCTGTTCTATTACTGGGCACATTTGCCGTCAGTGGAACAATTTCTTATATGGTTGCTAATACAGATGCAGAGCATAAGGTAAGCGCAGGTAATCTAAATGTAAAACTGATAGAGTCAGAAAAACAAGCTGCAAAGGTGGTACCTGGTGAGCGAATTGATTATCCGGTGAAAGTGAAGAATACAGGTGATTATCCACTCTATGCAAAAATAACGGTAAAAAAATACTGGAGTGAAGACAATAAAAAATATTATAACGGTAATTCTAGTTTGATTACACTACTCAATAAAAACGGGGATGATTGGATTATAGATGATGAAACCGATACGAATAATAAAGAGGTTGTATATTTTTATAGTAGAAAGCCGATTGAACCTAATAAAACGAGTTCAGAATTTATTAGTCAGGTTGCAGTCTCAGAGAACGTATCGGTTAAGGATCGCACTTTAAAATTAAATGTGGATTGTACCGTTGATGCCATACAGAATATCGATGTAAAAAACGCAATGATGGCTGAATGGGGTCTTGATGTGAATATCAGTGATGATGGTATATTGAGCATTGAGAATGAATAGGAGGCAGTAGTATGAAATATAGAAGACAATTTGCTGCAGTAATCATGGCTGCTATGCTGATAGGCGGTACCACAATTTTAAAAGCTGTAGAAGAAGAAAATCCGGAAATTGTATTCACCGGTGATTCTCAAAATTATTTCAGCTTCAATGTAGATAAGAATGAGTTTTCTAATAAATTTACTGGAATGATACCAGGAGAAACAAGAAGTGAGGAGTTTACTCTTTCTAATCAAGATGATAGGGAATTGAGATTTTATATTAATGCTTCCGTGCTTTCGGATCTTACGAATGACAATATATCAGCAAGTGGTGCTGTGTATACGATTACTTTGCTACGAGATGGAGAAGAATTTTATCGTGGTATAATTGGCGGGGTAGAAGGAACTCTCAAAGATCTGAATAGTGGAAATATCAGTCAGAATCAACTGATTGCATCTCTGAAAAAAGGTGAAAGCAGCAGAATAACAATGAAAATAGGAATCGACGGAGAGTCAATGAATAACGATTATCAAAATACAGTTGGTCAGCTGCGGCTGGAGTTTAATGTAGAGCAAGGGGAAGTTGCTACACCGGATGATGTAGTAATAAAAAAAGAGAATGTGATTTATGTAGAAAAACCGGTTAAAAAAACAACAGAAAAGAAAAAAGATAAAACAATTTTAGAAAGAATAAGTACAGGAGATACAACAGCAGTAGGGCTGCTGGCAGTAATCGTATTTATCAGTGGAGCAGCAGGGATATTGATAATAAAAAGAAAGGGTGTTAAGCAGCATGAAAAATAAACAGATAAGACGTGCAGTAACAGCAGCCTTTGTCATGATCGGAATGGTGATTTCGAGTGGATCTTTGCATGCAGCACAAAAACAGTATGAAGTGGTATTTAAAGCAGCGCTCCATGGTACATTTAATCAAAATTCACTCGATAGCAGATGCGAATTAGAAAATAGTAAAAAAGCTGTATGCTTGATAAACGCAGGAGCATCATTCCCAAAAGCACCGGAGGTCAGTGTGGAAAGCGGATATCGTCTGAAATCTGATTTCTATCGTGCACCTTCTGAGACGGTAGAAGAAAGAACGGTCGTTGTTGCAAAATACAGTAGGCTTATAAATGGTCTGGAATATTTGATTCGTTATGTTGATGAATCTGGAAATGATTTAACAACACCAATCATTCGAACTACGGAAAAAGGAATGGAAGAAACAGCTTATGCGAAAATAATCGAGGGATATCAGACAGATGCTGAAAGTAAAACGATGAGAATCGACAAAGACAAAACGGAAATTATATTCCATTATACATCTACCACAGAGGCAGTAGTACGGGTGGAGGAAACGACACGGACAGAAGAAATAATAACAAATGCAGAAACACCAATTACAGATATGGTAAATTCACAACCAGAAGCTGCACCTGTAACTGTTAATAATCCAATGTCTGAAGTAAATCAAAATAATGCATCGAATGAGAATAATACGTCAAATGAAAATAATACAACCACTGAGAATAATCAAGATACTCCGTTAACAAATGGTAAAGAAAATAATAAAGATAATGGAACGGATGTGGAAAATAATGAAACACCAAAAGCCGGTGGAACAACCGAATTAAAGGATGTTCTGCCCTATGCGGCAGGTGGTATCGGTATCCTGTCAGTGCTGTTTGCAGCATTCTGGCTTATAAAGAAAAAGAAATTAAATGAACAGGAGTAAGAACCTGTGCATAGAAAAAAATCAGTAAGAGGAGGGTTCTTATGAAAGGGAAAAATATAAGAAAAGGTATTACCAGCGTTGCAATTCTATCATTGGTACTGTGTCTGATGTCAACAGGGGTAATGCATGCAGAAGATGATGATACAGTATTCACATCCAGTCAGGACCAGTCTGCAGAAGAGAAGACTGCTGCAGGTGAGCAGGAACAACAGACTGTTTCAGATACAACGGAGGAACAACAACAGACACCTGTTTCAGAAAATCAGTCAACGTCTGCAGCTACAGAAGAAGAGGATGAAAAGCAGGAATCACTTGAACCTGTAGGAAAAACAGAGAGCAGCATTGAGGAGAAAGATACTGCACTGACGGAAAAGATGCAGGATAGTACAGTAGGAAGCACATTGGAAGGCAATACAGGTGAGCAGCAGGATAAAGCGGACAAGCAGGAAGAAAAGGCAGCGAATATAAATAGGTTCCGTGCTGCTATGAGTTCTAGTCATTCAGGTGACCTGGTTTTTCAGGATCAGTCAGATACCGTATCTTCTGAAATCCGTAAGAAAACTGAAAATGGGAAGACTGTATATACTTTGTATGTAACAATACAGGAAGGAGCCGTTGGCGATCAGATTATTGATTTAGGTACAAAAGCTGTTGAACTTTTCGATAAAGAAATTTATTCACCTGGGGACAGTGCAAGCTATTCAGTTGTTATTGAAAATCATTCGGGTAAATCTTATAAGTATAAAGATAACTCATTTATTGTGACAACGCCAAATGCAGAGGGCTATGGTGTAAAACCTGATCCAAACTATCAAGTCATTGGCTTCGACGGTCAGGAGCTGCCGATTAAATTTCTTGCTGCCAGAGCATACAATGATGCATTGGTGAAACTCTATGGTGTTTCAGGGACAGCACAGCTTAGTTTAAGACATCTACTTGGTGTTTATAAAAAATTGGAAACCGATGGATATAATGGAAAAACATACACAGGTTCTGAAGCATTATCACGCTTCTATCTTGACTTCTACAATAATAAATATGGAAGTGCTGCAAAAGAATTATATGAACTTCCAACAGATGCCATTGTTGATATTCAAGGTGGATATGGAATTGCAAACTCAACATGGGTTACGATCACAACGACAGAATTGAATTCATTGGAATCGGAGTATGGTGAAATCATAGATAAGTATCTTGCTGTAAAAAACGTTTCATCAAAAAATGTATCAGTTCAGTTAAAAGAAATGGAGCCTCAGCTTTCAGCAACTGGTTATACATTTTTCTATAGAGAATTGTTGCATGTTGCTTATGGCGGTGAATCTACTGTAAAAGACTTTTTATCAAAAAGTCCCAAATGGACAGGTAATAACACTGCAATTGGAAATTATATGGCAAATACAAATGGAATTAGAGATAGTGTAAATAAATACATGAGAGACAATGCTGTTTTAAATACTAATGATAGCTTAAAAGCGGATCAGATACTTGGAAGTGACGATGGATCAAAAATGGTTCTTCATTCAGCATTTGCTTTAGATGGACCGCATATGGGGAATGCATATATGAGCTATCAATTTGCATGGTACAATACCATCACCTTGGAGGAGGCAGAAGAACCTGTTGGTAATATACAAGTAAATAAAACTATCAATAAGGAAGCTGTTGATTTTGCACAGGGTGATCCAATCTTTATATTGAAAGCTGAAAACATAAATACAAAAGATACCTATTACAAATTGGTTCGCTTTCATGAGAATAGTGCTGCTACACAAAGTGTAAGCTTTCATAATCTTCCCATCGGTACATATCGTATAAGCGAAATGATGGGCATCCGCTATGATTTTGGTAATGTCAGCGTTACAAGCAGAGAAAATTGTGCTGTAATAGACGGTCAATCCGTGACGGTTGATCTGAATGCAGCAGTAGCAGATAAAGAAGAGGCTGCAGCGGATATTACATTCTCTAATGTTAGAGTAAACGATACGTATCTGTCTGATAGTGATACCGTTGTCAACAGATTTCGAGTGGAAAATGGAGAAGTAAGCACTGTAACACAAGATTATTTAAAATAGAACTGGAGGTGTCAGAATGAATAAAAATAGAACGAATAAAGTACGCATACTGATAGCGGTATTTGCTGTAGCATTGCTTGCGATGCTTGTGGTACCTTCCTCCTATGCATATTTTACAGCAAGAGATACAGCAAAAACAGAATACACTTTTGCAAATATAGATACAGAAATTGAAGAGCCGCAGCCAGAACTGCAGCCGACCTACATTATCAAAAGACCAAGTATCAGAAATAATGGAGACACCGGTTGTATGGTAAGAGTGCGACTTAATGCCAGCCCTGAAAGGCTATTTAAGCAAGGAGCATTGGAACTGGATGTAAATACCGGCGAATGGGTTAAGCGTGATGATTACTATTATTATAATAAGGTGCTGGAACCAGGAGAAACAACGAGTAGTGTAATAAATGGGATTTTCATTAAAGATAAAAATCAGCTGACAGAGGATTTTGATGTATCAATTACACAGGAATCCATTCAGTACAAGATCAGTAACAATGAGGAGTATTTAGATGCAAAAAATGCTGATGGTACGATCAATATGGATACTGCCAGTCGTATATGGGAAATTTACGAAAATCAAAGATAAGCGGAGGCATAGCCATGGAGCAAATACGAAGGAAGAATCAAACATTTATCATTGAAATAAAAGGTACAGAAAATCAATCCTGGCAAGGATGCATCACTTGGACAGATACGAATAAAAAAGAATGCTTCCGAAGTGCACTTGAAATGATTAAGCTGATAGATTCAACATTGAATGAGAATGAAGAAGTATAAACTGATGAGTATCGCTGGAACTATTTGTGTCGTTCTGGTAATACTTGCTGCTTTTCCTTTCACACTGCCTAGAATATTTGGAATTGAAATATATGGAATCCTTACAGGAAGTATGGACCCAGCATGTCCTACAGGTTCTCTGGTATATGTAAAGTCCGTTAACCCTGAAAGTCTGCAGGAAAAGGATATTGTCACATTTCAAAAAGGTAATCTGGTAATCACTCACCGTGTAGTAAAAAATGATGTTCAAAAAGAGGAGCTGATAACAAAAGGTGATGCGAATAATGCCAATGACATACAACCAGTAGCCTATGAACAAATTAAGGGAAAAGTTGCACTTACGGTTCCTTTACTGGGATATTTGGCATTAAGATTGAATTCTGCTGCGGGCATTTCTGTCTGTGTGATTATACTCGCCCTTGGTTTGATGCTCTGGGTACTTGGAGATATGATGAGTATAAAGAAAAAGTCGTTAAGTTAAAACGGCTTTTTTATAAAGAATTCATATATGAATATTTTCATATGACTTAGAGTGTTTTCTTGCTATAATATAGATGTTAAAAAGAAAAGGAGTGTAGAATGTATATGAAAATAGCTGTAGCTTGTGATCACGGTGCTTTTGAGTATAAGGAAATCGTGAAGGAAATGTTAACGGAAATGGGGCATGAGGTCGAAGACTTCGGATGTCATGGATGCGATTCTGTGGATTATCCGGACTACGCAGGACCGGCTGCACAGAGTGTTGCGGATGGTAAAAACGATAAGGGAATCGTTATCTGCGGGACAGGAATCGGTGTCAGCATTGCCGCCAACAAGATTAAGGGAATCCGTTGTGCGCTTTGCAGTGATCCGGTTAGTGCCAAACTGACAAGAGAGCACAATAACTCCAATGTGCTGGCGATGGGACAAAGAATCATCGGTGTGGAGCTGATGAAGGAAATTGTACGTGTTTGGGTAAATACCGAGTTTTCCCATGATGAGCGCCACCAGAGAAGAATTGACAAGGTAATGGCTCTGGAAAAATAATATGAGGAAAACTGCAGGAATGCTGCTGTCCTTGGCCGTTCTGTATGTATACGGATACCGTTTGAAGCAGCGTCAGGCTGCCTGTCCCTTTTATAAGGTTTGGCACGGAGATGAAGAAATCATACAAATACGTCTTTCCGGTGTCGTTTCTATTCAGAAAGGGCAGAGAAAGGTATTCGGTTATATCAGCAGCTGTGATGAGATGGAACAGGATATCTGGATACCGGTGTTGTTACCCGTCTGAAGGACTTTGATAAAGTTTTGCACAAAAACCGCAAAGGTGAATACAAGATAGCATCCGATGAAATCGTCTATACCTGTTTTACCAGCGATTTTTTTGTAGAGGAAGCAGATGTATGGAGAGATGAAGCATGGAATATCATGCGACAGCGCAGGGATTTATTTTTCTTTATGATTACAAAGCGGATCGACAGGCTGATGAAATGCATTCCGTATGACTGGGGAACGGGATGGGATCATGTGGGAATCGCCTGTACGGTGGAAACGATGGAGCGCGCAGCGTATCGTCTTCCCATTTATCAGGCAGCACCTCTGCGTCATAAGTATGTGGTATGTGAACCACTGCTGGAGCCCTTAAATCTGAGGCCCTGGCTGGATGATAGCATTGAAGAGCTGATCGTCGGAGGAGAAAGCGGACCACAGGCAAGGGTCTGCCGGTATGAGTGGATTCTCGATTTGCGCAAGCAGTGTGAGGAAAAGGGCATATCCTTCTGGTTTAAGCAGACCGGTGCAAATTTTGTGAAGGACAATATTCATTACCGCATACCGCGCAGACAGCAGCATTTGCAGGCCAAAAAAGCGGATATCAACCTGAATCCGGAAATTATCTTATAATGCTAAGGAGGAAGACATGCACAAAATCAACACAAGACTTGTTAAAATGATGAAGGCCGTTGAGCTTGTGATTGCCGTGTTGTTAATGATCGCCATCGCAATATCAACGCTGGCAACGGTATGCTTTGGGGCGGAGTCTCTTATGAATCAGAGCTTTCAGCTGGATGCTATACTGGAAAAGGCACTGACTCTGGTTGTCGGGGTGGAATTTGTAAAGATGCTGATTCTGCATACACCGGAATCAGTAATCGAGGTACTGCTGTATGCGGTTGCCCGTCAGATCATTATATCGCATGAAAGCGCCATGGAAAATCTGGTAGGAGTGCTGGCAGTGGCACTGATTTTTGTTGTAAAGAAATATTTCCTGATGAACGCAGAACAAAAGAAATGACAATATAAAAATCTGTGGTAAAATAGAGGCATTAAACGGAGGTAGCGTATGAACGATAAGAAAATTCAGGAAGCCATTAAAAGAGAAGCAGAGCGCCAGCTGTATAATATCGAATTGATCGCATCAGAAAATTATGTATCAAGGGATGTACTGGAGGCTGCCGGAAGCATACTGACAAATAAATATGCAGAAGGCTATCCGAGCAAGCGTTATTACGGAGGCTGTGTACATGTTGATGAGATAGAAGAAATCGCAAGAGAGCGGGCAAAGCAGCTGTTTAACGCTGAGCATGCCAATGTGCAGCCGCACAGCGGTTCTCAGGCAAATATGGGCGTATATTTATCTGTTTTACAGCCAGGTGATACCGTACTGGGTATGAATCTGACGGCAGGAGGTCATCTGACACACGGACATCCTTTAAACTTTTCCGGAACGTTGTACCGGTTTGTGGATTACGGCGTAACAAAGGACAGTGAAACAATCGATTATGAGGAGGTGCGCAGAGTCGCATTAAAGGAACAGCCAAAGCTGATTGTTGCCGGTGCCAGTGCCTATCCAAGAGTAATTGAATTTGCGAAATTCCGTGAAATTGCGGATGAAGTCGGTGCATATTTCATGGTGGATATGGCTCATATTGCAGGACTTGTAGCGGCAGGTGAACACCCGAGCCCGGTACCTTATGCAGATTTTGTGACAACGACGACACACAAAACATTACGCGGACCTCGCGGAGGATTGATCCTTTGTAAAAAAGAGCATGCGGCATTGCTGGATAAAAAGGTGTTTCCGGGTATGCAGGGCGGTCCGCTGATGCATATCATTGCGGCTAAGGCGGTATGTCTGCAGGAAGCTATGCAGCCGGAGTTCAAGGAGTACGCAAAACAGATAATTGCAAACTGTGCAGTCATGAGCAATACATTGAAGGAAGAAGGCTTTCGCATTGTAAGCGGCGGAACGGATAACCATCTGATTCTTGTTGATGTGAAATCCTCTCTGAATATGAGTGGAAAGCTTGCGGAGAAGCTGCTGGATGAAGCAGGAATTACCTGCAATAAGAACACGATTCCATTTGAAACAGAAAAGCCGTTTGTGACAAGCGGTATCCGACTGGGGACTGCGGCAATGACAACCAGAGGCTTCAAGGAAAATGAATTCCGTCAGGTTGCCTTATGGATCAGCCGTGTGCTGAAAAATGCAGAGGATGAAGCAGTGCGTGAAGAAGTGCGCAAGGAAGTGCGTGCGCTTACCGTTCAGTTTCCGCTGCCGAATGAGAAATAAGAAAATATGCAATGGGAGCGGACTTCAGTCTGCTCCCATTTCAACAGAGATAAGACTAGTGCTTGGGAATTCGCAAGCACTAGAATAAATATTGTAAATATGCAAATAGCGCATAACCGGGATTGCTGTAGGTATTAAAAAGCTTTCTTTACCAAGTCGATTCCTGTGAAAATGAAATGAAAAAAAGACATGGTAGATTTATGATTATTAGATATTGGCTTTAGTGCAGCTTACTGTAGGTCTTTTTCAGTTCAAGCAGAACATCCACATGCTGGAAATCCTTTGGATACACCAGATTGATTTCCCGTATCATGGTAGAATTTGTAATCGGAATGGTTTTCAGCCGTCCCTTTTGCTCATCCTCCCTACAGGCATTATGGGACATGATGGATACCCCCATATTGCTCATGACCAGCTCTTTGATGGTCGCAAGTGAATCAGTTTCAATTAAGATGCGGTAGTTGCGGATAGAGTCACGCTGGGATTCCAGATAGCTTTCAAAAATTTCTCTGGTACCGGCTTCCTTCGACCGCAATATAAAGCTTTCCTCCAATAGCTCATTCATCGACACGCTGCTGCGATTGGCAAGGGGATGCTGCGGAGAAACAATCAAACAGAGATAATCGGTATCCAAAAGAATGGAATGATATTTATCGGAGGTTAGTCTTCCATCAATAATAGCAAAATCTGCTTCATATAATTTCAGTTTATTATAAATATTATTTATGGAATCAGTAATCAGATTTATATGCACATCGCTATGCTCACGACAGTATGCCGCAAGAAGCTGGGGAATATAGTACTCTCCTGCAGTTGGTGTTGTAGCGATATTAAAGCGGTGCAGATGGTTTCTGGCATCCTCTAAAGCCTGATGTGTATTGTTGTAGACAGCCGTCATGCGGTGGGCATACTTGACTAAAATTTCACCCTCCGGCGTTAAAATAAGGCTTTTTTTGCTCCTGTGAAAGATTTTAATCTGAAATTCCTCTTCCAGCTGCTTGATCTGGTGGCTGATTGCCGGCTGTGTTAAATGCAGCTGCCTTGCTGCTTTTGTGTAGCTTCCGCAATCTATCAGAGTAAGCAGGGAAACAATTTTTGTATCCAGCATGTTGCGACCTCCTTATTATAAAATTTATTGATATTTGACTAAATTATTATAATTAGATTTTATCACCGTTCTCTCATATAATCAATGGTGTGAGGAGGCGGTTGTTATGGTAGCTGATTTCTTAAAGCAGCAGGGTAATGCAGGAATCATCCTTTCCATCGCCATAATTTTACTGGCGGGATTTCTCTGTACGAGAGTCACAAAAAGGCTGCGTTTTCCTAATGTGAGCGGATATATTATTTCCGGTATTCTGATTGGACCCTGTGTTCTGCAGATGATTCCCGAGGAAGTGGTTGCAGGGATGGATTTCATGACGGATATCGCACTGGCGTTTATCGCCTTTGGTGTGGGTAAATACTTCAAAAGGGATATTCTCAAAAAGCAGGGAAGTAAAATTCTAACAATCACGATATTTGAAGCTTTGACAGCAGGAGCCTGCATTACCATAGCAATGGTAACACTGTTCCGTCTTCCATGGTCATTTTCACTACTGCTGGGTGCCATCGGCTGTGCAACTGCTCCCGCTTCCACGATTATGACGATTCGCCAGTATCATGCGAAGGGAAATTTCGTGGATACCATCCTTCAGGTAACTGCGCTTGATGATGCCGTCGCTTTGATAGCGTTCAGTATATGTACAGCACTTGTGGAATTCATGCATGCGGATCAGGCACTGCAATGGTCACTCATTCTGCTTCCTGTCGTGTGGAATCTGCTTGCTGTCATTCTGGCGGTCGTACTGGCATGGATACTACACCGTATCATCAGTGAAAAACGCTCCAGTGATCACCGCCTTGTATTGGTGATTGCTGTAATTCTAACATTAACAGGGCTTTGCAGCTGCTTTGATATATCACCGCTGTTATCCTGTATGGTGCTTGGCGCAGTATACATTAATTTATCAGGCAACAAAGATCGGTTCCGTCAGGTTAACAGCTTTACACCGCCGATTACGCTGCTGTTCTTTGTTTTATCCGGGATGCGGCTGAATTTATATGCGCTGATTTCCTGTGGCCTGATTGGTGTTGTCTATTTCTTTGTCCGCATTATCGGGAAAGCCTGTGGAGCGTGGGCAGGTGCAAGGCTTTCTCATGCCAGCACTTCCGTCAGACACTATCTGGGACTTGCACTGATTCCACAGGCCGGTGTTTCCATAGGGCTGGCTATACTCGGGCAGCGCCTGCTTCCAACTGCTGAGGGTACCATGCTGTCGCTGATCATATTATCCAGTGCTGTATTATATGAGATGGTCGGTCCTGCATGCGCAAAGCTTTCTCTGAAATTATCCGGTAGTATAGAGAGCGATGATCCATCTGTGAATGCTAGGCTAGTAGACCGGGCAAAAACAATATAAAATACCGGTAGGGAAAAACAGGTATAAAAGAGGCCAGTTTCAGTAACTCAGACATGAAATGGACCTCTTTTGCTTTTTTTGGATTATGATTTTAGTTTGTCTTCAGGTACATTAGGAGAATGTTATCTATTTATTCTTTCAGGCATGCTCACAGACCTCTTCCATAAAATATGCCGAGGATTTCCTCTATCGATGCTGCTTTCTGTATTTTTTCTATGAAGTTTTCAGAGCTGATCAAATGGTAGAGGTCTTTTAACAGCTTTCGCATAGTATCCTTCTGTTCAAATGAAACGGCGGTAAATAAAATTACGCTTACCATGTCATCCCGCCACAGGATTGCATCCTCCAGTGTAATCAAAACAATAGAGGTTTGCTTTACATATTTATCAGAGCCGTGAGGAATCGCGATACCGTTTCCGATTTCCGTTGATGAAATCTTCTCTCTGTTTTTCACACTTTCAAAAAATTCTTCTTCTACATAACCCTTTTTCAGGAGGATTTCATTTGCCTTTTTCAGGATGTCCTCCTTTGTCTTACATTTTTCATGAACCAGAATCATATCAGCACTGATTGCCTGAATAAGATAAGGAAAGCGCGATTCCTTTACATTTCTTATAAGCTTTTCATACGTTTGTTTAATACGCTGAATATCGCCAAAGTCCGCTACCGGTGAAATAACAACAGAAGGAATATCTTTCATATCCAATTCCATCGTGGCGATGATGAAATCAAAATGCCGAAGATACTCTTTTTTTAAATCATGAATATTGATCAGCTCTATAACATCAAAGGTGGGCAGATTGATTTTAATCTGATTTTCAATCAGCATAGCGCTCGCAAGGCCGCAGTTGTATACGACTGCTATTTTTTTTGACAGGTTGTGCCGCTCCAGTGCTGCCTGAAAGTGAATCAGAATAAATCCGATTTCATCATCAGACAAGGTGAATCCCAGCTTTTTCTCCAGTATGCTGGAAGCCAGTGAAACTACACTGAACATGGCGGTATATTGCTGCTTGATCTGCATAATAAAGGGATGTGTGATTTTTATATTGTTCTTTAGACGGGCAATCATCGGAATAAAGTGTTTCGATAAGCCGTTTTTTAACAATTCATCACTGATAAAGTCTGCGTTGAAGATATCACCAATGGAAGAAATCAATTCCGTCACTGTATCTAATATGATGGGAGAGTAATCCGCTGTTTCTTTTCGGTCTTCATGATATACTCCGGACAAGCGTGCATTAACCCACCTAATATCTAAATCATTGACTCTGATGTGGTGCAATTCCTTTAGCCACTGTATGATTTCTTCTGTAATCGGATAGGTCTTCAGCACATGCAGCTCCGTGACAACCGGTCTGGCAGGTGCTTCTGTAATTTCATGTCCTTTTTTGATACGCTGGATAAATATGGAGTAGGATATAAATATCTGTGCATAATAATTGGTATCCATGCGAAATCCCAGCTTGTCCTGTGCAATTTCAATCATGCTTCGAGCGATTATCTGCAGCTCGTCTGCTACATAGCGTGATAAAATTTTCGTACACAGGGTGAGGTCCATAATTTGATCCTGCTGTGTTAGGGACATAATCTCTTCAAAAATAAACTTACGCTTTGCACTGCGAATACGCTGCTCCTTTGCCTCAATACGCGTCCCGGCCTTTGTGCGAAGCAGTAAGATGTCCTGCTGTAGCAGCTCCTGCTCCACCTTTTCCAAATCCTTCACAATGGATGTGGAGCTTATACAGAATTCATCGGATAACCTGCGTACAGAAATGCTTTCATCCAGCATTAACAGCTTTTCCATTATTTTTTTGCGTCTGCATTCACTTGTAAGGCTGTCTCCTGCAGTTCTCTGGATAGACTTTTGAAGCAGCTTTACAGCGCTTTGATCTCCTTCCATACGGATACCAACCCCATGCTTTGCCGTGATATCCAATTCGTATTCCTTCATGTGATAACGCAGCTCTGTAATATAATTTGAAATTGTTTTATTTGAAACCATGAGCTTTTCTGCGAAATAACTGGTCTTACGATAATCACTTTCTTCCAGTAACAGATTTAAAAACTTAGATAGTGCAGATGTTTTCATTTGATTTCTCCTCCTGCTTTATCATGATAGAATTTCCCATTAACATAATAGAATGATTTTGAGGAAAAAGAAATAGCAACTTGCTTCTGTTTAAAGTAGAAAATAAAATACACGTCGGTATAGAATGCCATAGACAGGTGCTTTAAATTGAATGCAGGAAATAACACAGCAAACATAGCTGTGTGTTTTTATTTCCACAACTTGTGGAAGACGGTTGGTATTTCAAAAAAAATTGCAGAACTATACAATGAGGGCGTAGAAAGGAGTGGTCAAATGTTTGAACCGGAAATTGTGAAGGTGTCCAGCACAAGATTTGAAACAAAGGAAGAAATCATTACGTATCTGAGTCAAAAGGCGGGACATGCTAAAAAAATCAAGAATGTTAAAAGCTATGTCGATGCAGTACTGGATCGTGAGTCCACGGCATCAACTGCTGTGGGATTTGGAATTGCGATTCCACATGGTGAATCCGATGCGGTTACGGAAACCTTTGTAGCCTGTCTGCATCTGCTGCACCCTGTTCAATGGGATCACGATGAGGTTGATCTCGTATTTATGATAGGTGTCCCGCTTTCCAGTAGAAACAAAGAGCACCTGCGTATACTGGCAATGCTGAGCCGACACCTGATGAAGGAGGCGTTCCGTAAGGAGCTGCGAAAAATAAGAACTGATCAGGAATTTTATGAGTACATTAAATTCCTGGAACATGAAAATTGAGGAGGAAAACAAAATGAAAATTGTAGCGGTTGCCGCATGTACCATCGGTATTGCACACACATACATGGCGCAGGAAGCCATCGAACAGGAGTGCAAAAAGCGCGGTTATGAATGCAAGGTGGAAACACAGGGCGGTATGGGAATTGAAAATGAACTGGATGAGGATGAAATAGCAGCTGCAGATGCCGTTATTCTGGCGATTGCCATCGGTATCGAGGGGGAAGAACGGTTCGAGGAAAAGGAAGAAGAGGGGAAAATCATTAAGATTGACCCGTCCGTAGTCATACGGGATCCGGCTGAAATCATTGATCAGGCAGAGAAATTATAAAATTAAATAAAGTGAGGAGAGCTTATGTTTAAAAATTTAGGAAAAGATTTAGTTAAGGCATTTAACACAGGGGTATCATACTTTCTTCCGGCAGTTGTGATCGGCGGTGTATTTCTGGCATTCGCATTGGCAACCGGAGAAGCGGGCAGTGACGGCATGAAGGTGACAAACGGCTTTATGCAGAATATCAATACAATCGGTTCCGCAGGTATGGCGATGATGATTCCGATGCTTGCCGGTTACATCGCATATTCACTCGCAGGAAAGCCTGCGCTTGCCCCGGGTATGATTGTGGGCTATATAGCAAATAATCCGGTGGGAGAAAACAATGTATCCACAGGCTTTCTGGGAGCCATGATTATGGGTATTCTGGGGGGATATGTATGTAAGTGGATCAAAAGCTGGAAGGTGGGACCGACAATAAAATCCATCATGCCCGTCCTGATTATTCCGATTGTTTCCGCTTTGATTTGCTGCCTTGCATATCTTTACATTCTGGTGGGTCCTCTGGGCGCATTGATGAAGGCATTAACCGGCATGCTGAGTGGCATGCAGGGAGGAAGTGCGATTCTTCTGGGAATCGTGATTGGTGTTATGACCGCCTTTGATATGGGTGGCCCGATAAATAAAACTGCATCTGCCTTTACGATGGCTTTGATGGCGGAAGGACTGTATGGACCTAACGGCGCATTCCGCGTCGCTGTGGCGATCCCTCCTCTGGGTCTGGCATTATCCACCTTCATTTCCCGAAGAAAATACGATAATGCGGAGAAGCAGCTGGGGGTGACCAGTGCGTTTATGGGACTGATTGGTATTACAGAGGGGGCAATACCGTTTGCAGTAAAGGATATCAAGCATGTTTTACCTGCCATTATGGGTGGAAGTGCAGTTGGAGCCGGTCTTGCGATGATGCATGCAATTGAATGCTACGTTCCCCATGGCGGGATGATTGTTGTTGCGGCTACGAATAAGCCATTATTATATACACTGGATATGGCAATCGGCGTCATTGTGACTGCACTCCTGCTCATGATTCTCAAACCGAATCTTGAGGATAAGGAAAAAAAGAAGGTTGGAACAGCCGCTGATCAGGGCAGTATGCCTGTGAAATAGCCGGTATGCTGCACACAGTCGTGTTGGGTATGGATTATAAAAGGGCTGTATTGTATGAAACCCGTAACAGGGAATCCCACAGGCAGTTCACCTTCATCGGGGATGAGAATGCAGAGAATAAATACAGGCGGAAGGAAGATAGCAGCGATATTTATAGGGAATCGAGCGTATATCTGCTCAGGAAAATGGAGCCGCAGGACTGTCATGCACTTGTCTATGCGGATGAGGTAATGCTGGTGAATGACACAGATCAGATAAAGCTGTATGCAGACTATCTTACAGCTGTGTTCAGCATGCGCGCTCAGACGAATTTTGGACAGCCGCTGCGGATTTTATATGAAAAGGAAGCGGAACAAGCCGTACAGTGTTTTCTAAATAAAGTCGTACAGCATTTGTGTCCGTCAGCAGCTTTCTGGTATTACCGGATGGTCACAAGAAAAGGATTGGCGTCATTTTAATAAATAGCCGGCAGGCGGGAAAGGAAGATAGGATCGATATGAATAAATTACCAATAAAAAAAGTCGTAGAAGGACTATTAAAACTGCAGGATACAGGGGAAAGTGCAACGCTTCTTGGCATTGGGCCGATGTCACCGAATCTGTTACAGGCAAGCTTTGAAATTGCAAGAGATTATGATTTTCCGCTTATGTTTATCGCTAGCAGAAATCAGATTGATGCAGATGAGCTGGGGGGCGGCTATGTCAATGGCTGGAATCAGAAGCGCTTTCGTGAGGATATCCGTAAGATTGCGGATCAGGTAGGCTTTGACGGTCTTTACTACCTCTGCAGAGATCATGGAGGTCCATGGCAGAGAGATAATGAACGTAATGCCCATCTATGTGAAGAAGAAGCTATGAAGCTGGCACGTCAGTCCTATCTTGCGGATATAAAAAACGGGTTTGATCTTCTGATGATTGATCCGACAAAGGATCCGTTTGAAATCGGAAAGGTGATTCCGCTGGATGTGGTTTTACAGAGAACGGTTGCACTGATTTCTTACTGTGAAGCAGAGCGTAAACGTCTTGGACTGCCGGAAATCGGTTATGAGGTAGGTACAGAGGAAACTAACGGCGGATTGACATCCACTGAAAAATATCATGAATTTATTGAAAAGCTGGAGAAAGAGCTGCAGGCAAACGGTCTGCCGATGCCGACCTTTATCGTTGGACAGACAGGAACACTGACCAGAAAAACCGAGCAGGTGGGCACCTATCATTTCCACAATGCGTATGACCTTGCTGCTATGGCTAAGAAATACGGTGTTGGATTGAAGGAGCATAATGCGGATTATCTGGATGATGTGACGTTACTGGAGCATATTCCTGCAAATGTGACCGCAAGCAATGTCGCTCCGCAATATGGTACAGAGGAAACAAGAGCATATCTGAAGCTGTGTGATGTGGAGGATATTTTGAAAAAGGAGGGTCTGATAGAAAAAACCTCTGATTTGAGAAATACTCTGCTGGTTAAGGCAATCAAAACAGAGCGCTGGAGAAAATGGATGATGGGCGAACAGCGCAATCTGCAGGTAGAGGATATCTTACAGGACAAAGCACTGTCACTGGATATTCTGGATATCGCAGGCCACTATGCTTTTCATGATGCAGATGTCATTGAAGAGCTCAATGTGCTGTATGAAAATCTGGCGAAGCATCACATTGACGGACAGCGGTTTGTTGTTGATCATATCAAGCGTCCGCTGCAGCAGTATGCGGAATGCTATCATCTAAAGGGTGTCACAACCCGCATCCGTAAGGCAATGAAAGAATAGCAGGATACAGAAGTCAGAAAGGAAGGTCTGGCTTCTGTTTTAATTGTAAAGCGGATAAGATAGACTACGCGTAGGGCATAACAGGAATGACCTTGGAAAAACCTGGTCTATGTAATTGGCTGGCGAACAGCCGACAGAAAATAGAAGGAGAAAATCCGATCCTGCTGTTAGAGAACAGATTTTTATAAATATGGCATATCTGCATAAATCACGCTTGACTGCTGTATGATTGTTGGATACAATCTCTGTGAAAGAAAATGTATGTGCAGAAAGCCTGCAGGAGGTAAGACGATGACAAAACAGATAACACATATATGCTTCGATCTGGATGATACATTGTATGAACAGATCACGCCCTTTAAACAGGCTCTGCTTTCGGTACAGCCTGTGCAAGAGGAGCTGCTGCGGGAAATCTATGCAAGCTTTCGCATGCACAGCAATGAACTGTTTTTCCTGCATCAGAGAAAGGAAATTTCCTTTCAGACCATGCATATAAAACGGATACAGCTAGCAATGGCAGATCATGGTATTTTGATAAGTGATAAGGAAGCAGAATGCTTTCAATTGAATTATCAGCAGGGACAGTATGCGATTTCATTAAGCAAAGACACTGTACAGCTGCTTGCATATGTAAGCAGCAAAGGTGTGAAAATCAGTATGATCACCAACGGGCCGGAAGAACACCAGCGAAGAAAAATAAAGAGTCTGGGTCTGCAAAGCTGGATTGAGGAAAAGGATATCTTTATTTCATCTGCAGTTGGTATTTCAAAACCGGATTCACGCATCTTTCATATGGCGGATCAAAGCGCTCTGTATGTTGGAGATTCCTATGAAAATGACATCATCGGGGCGAAAGGGGCCGGATGGGATGTTATCTGGCTGAATAAGTACGGACTGCCGGATAAAAGCGGTTTGGCAGATTATATCGTACAGAATGACGGAGAACTTCTGCAGCTGATCAGGCAGCTTATTTGAAGTCATGCCGCTTGTACTTCAGTTGATTTCAAACGAAGTAACCGCGATGGCACGAATCTGAAACAGCGGCTTTCCACTTGCGGCTGAACTATCATGACTCATATATCATGTGGGGTACAAAGGGTTTACCATTTGTATGAAGGTACAACAGCAGACAGTATTTTTTAAAGAAAAAGAGTTGCATATGAATATTTATACAATGGTGTTTGATAGCTTATGATTTCACATATTCATTTATCGCAAACAGGCAGTACCTTGCCTTTATATGAAAAAAGTCAATGCTCTGCATAGGTTCTTTCTTACGTTAGGGTGTTTGCAAACAGGGAGAAATCAACTTCTATTGATAGTTACGATAGTGTTGATTTCTCCCTGTTTTTATTTACCCACAATCGAGTAAGAACCTCTGCATACAGTCATTGACTTTTCTATTTGTTTAGAGCTATCTGTTACATTTTATCTTTTTGATTTTTTCTTCTTAAGAGCAGACATCCCATACCTGTCAGTGTGACCGTGGACAACAGATACCATAACTCTATGTAAGTCGTATTCCCGGTAAACGGAGCTTTAGATTTTTCTTTCTTGATTTCCTTAGCATCACTTGAAGGGGAAACCGGCTGCTCCTGATCTTTCTCAGCTGCCGTAATTATTGTGAAGCTGCATTCCGCAATACCGGTTGAAGAAATGATTCGTAGGGTGTGCATACCCGGCTGCAGCTGCTTCGTGCAATCCGGTAACAGAGTGATTACGGTACTGCCTTCCTTAACCGTGTATTGATTTGGTGAAATGATATTTTCGTCTATTTCCAGTGCAATGAATTCCTCATAAGCGGTATTGGCTGTAAATGAAGCCTGTTCCCCTTGCCGTATACTCTGATTGGCACCCTGTACGATTAATGCAGGAATGACGGGTGCTGGCTGCGGCTTTAATTCCAGCTGATTGATTGCATCTACCAGCGATTTTGCATAGGTATCCAGTATCTTTTGCTCTGTGATATTTTTATCCCATGGAATATTCAGTATGAGATCATACAGCTTCTGTCTGGACGCATCTGTATAGCACTCTATCTGTGCCGGTACTTTCTGCAGAGCATCGTGTATTCCCGTATAATCCGCAGAAAGATAAACCAGTGCATCTATTTTTGCTTTAATATCCGTATACATAGCATCTACTTCGTCCTGCTCGTAAAAGTGTTTATCCATCTTAACAGCCTTCATACTCTCCTGCAGGGCGTTCCATCCATTGGACATATAGAGTGCTTCATTCAGATCGTTTACCTGTTTCAGTAATGCATGCAGTCTTATGTAATCAGCCGGCTGCACCTGCAAAGTTACGTTTCCTCCGTATAGCTGGGGAGCCTTTACATCCCGTGAGGTAAGATCATGTATGATGATATTCCCCAGTATATTGGATATTGCTGTCCTTGTTGAGTGTATTGAGATATCAGCATTAGACATCGTGATATCCGCATCCACCTGTTCTCTGCGGTTTCGATACAGGCCGCGGTCTGCCTGAATGGACAAGGCGCCCCCGTCAATGGTGATTGCATTATATACAGCACTGCCGTCATCTGTAAAAATACCGATACCATCCGGTGCGTTAATATCCAGCGTACCGCCGTGCAGCTGAAATTCACCTATCAGATACAGGCCTTCCGATCTTGTCACAGTAACGGATACGGCACCACCATTTTGTATATAAGACTCATTGGTAACAAGCCCTCCCAGAAAAGCGTTTTCAGAATCAATGACAAGGGACCCGCTGTTCAAAATCAGATTATCCAGATTTAAACCGCAGGGGGCGTTTAATTCAAGACTTCCATCGCCTTCGACTGTTTTTGTTTTGTACTCTCCGGGAAAAAGAATCACCCAATTCTCTGCCAAGCCTGTTTGGGTACAGGTGATGGTATTACGGCCCTTCAGGATGATGGATACATCCTTATCTCTAGGCAGTATGATACCGTTAGTATCTGTGGTATCCAATGTGAAATCCTGCAAAATAAGCGTATAGGAGCCATCTGAATTTTTTATCCACTGCCAGCCTTCTGTGGCATTTTGAGCGGAATCCGCTGCCTTTGACAAATCAAGTTTCTGTGTCCGTACAGTCGCAGCTCTCACAATAACAGTATGCATACCGGCCGGACATGTCCATATGGAAATGAAGATAAGAATTAGAACAATTCGAATTTTTTTATACATCACGGCTTCCTCCCTTTATGTTTATGTATTATCCGATGTTTTACAGCTTCATTATTTCAAAAACTTCATCATAATACTATAAAATGTGCATGAGCCGTAAAATCCATGCATAAGCCGGAAGAAAGCAGATTAAATTCGTGCTATAATTTGAAGGAAGAAGAATCTTTCTTTTGGAAGGAGAAACGATATGATTGTAGCTGTCTGTGATGATCTGCAGGCTGATCGTGACGTGCTGGTAAGCTATTGTAAACGATATAAAGATGAATATAAAATGCCAATGGATATTCTGCAGTTTGCGAATGCCGGTGAACTGCTGCAGAGTCAGCAGGCCAGAGCATCAGATCTTATTTTTCTTGATATTTATATGGAAGGTGCCAGTGGTATGGATGCCGCGCATATATTAAGGAATAAGGGATTTGATGGAGCAATTGTGTTCACTACGACAAGCCAGGAGCATTATGCACAGGGGTATGAGGTGGAAGCACTGCATTATCTGAATAAACCGGTGACATGGGTAAACTTTTTAGAAGCAATTCGCAGAGTGAGAAAGCATGCAGGCAGGGATGTGAAAACGATTCGGGTAAGCAATGGAGCCATGTTCTTAGATGTGCCATTGGATACGATTTGTTTTATAGAAGTTTCAGGAAGGAGAACGATCCTGCATACCACCCGTCACAATATCGTCAATCGTGAATCACTGTCTCTTATAGAGGAACGTCTGGGTGGAGATCCGTTTTTAAGATGTTATCGTTATTATATTATCAATATGGATCATGTTTTACGTTTAAATGATCAGGGATTTCTTATGACAAATAAACAACTGATACCGATTTCAAGAGACAATCGCAGAGAAATCAGAACGCATTATCTGTCCTATGTATTTGATAAAGTGGAGGTGAAGTGAGTGTGCACGTTGTATGGGAGTTAATCGTAACCTTCATTGAGGTTTCCATGACTGCAGGATTTGTTCTATATGTGTTGCAGGATCATTTGAAAACAGGCAGAAGTAACACCATGCTTGGGGCGGCTGTTATTGTATCGATGATAAGTATCCTTGATACGGCTTTTTCCAATACGATCAGTTATCTTCTCCCGTTTGATTATACAACTCTGACAGGTATGGTATGGCTGTTGATTGCATATGCTGCTATATCTTACGCAACAGAGGAACCGCGGGATCGGGTACTGTTCCTTCTCTTTTTATCCATGAATGTATTGCTGCTAAGCAGAAGCACGACGCTGCTGATTTATCATGTTATTTCTCCTGAACTCCTGCAGGGTGAATACACATGGATGGATATCGCCGGTTACGGGATTCCCAATATCTTCATTACATCCGGATGTGCGTATATTACAAGTCGCTATTATCAGAAACTGAGGTTTATTCATACATCAAGTAACCATTTGTATCTGGTTCCATTGTTTTTCTATCTTTTAGCTGCATTTCAGATAAATCTGTATCCGGTTGATGAATATGTGTTTGTACTATTTATGAAAGTTATCGTAATTCTTTGTGCTTTTATGACATATTCCCAAATGATTCAGGCGGTGATCAATGCTGCTAAGGCGGTACAGGAAGCAGAGTTTCATAAGCAGCTCTCCTATCAGCTGAATATTGAGAATACACGTATTTCAGAGCTGGAAAGCCATGCCGAGGAAATCCGGCATATTCGCCATGACCGCCGCCAGCATGTACAGGTATTGCGGGGATTGCTTGAGCATGAAGATATTCAGAAGGCGCTCGAATATCTTGCGGATTATGAGCAGAGTATGGCAGAAGCTATTAAACCATCACTTTGTGAGAATTTTGTCGCAGATACCTTGTGCAGAAGGTATGCTGCACTGGCTGAGCAGTCAGATATTCACTTGGAAATTACAGTGGCGTTTCCACAGAATACAGGCATTGCCGGCAGCGATATCGCTATCATACTGGGGAATTTGTGGGAAAATGCAATCACTGCTGCCTTGGACTGTACGGATGCAAAACGTTTTATCTGCTTGTGGATACAAACACAGAAGGACAAGGTACTCATACGCATGCAAAATGGCTACGTTGGAGAAATTCATTTTGAAGAAGATAAATTTTATTCTACAAAAAAGGGAAGAATAGATAGAGAAGGCATCGGCATTCGCAGTATCAGAGCGGTTGCGGAGAAATACGGCGGTCTAGCGGAATTCACGTATACAGATGATACTTTTACAGCCTCAGTAGTGCTGTATATCTCGGTCGAATAGAGGGGATAACTGTTAAGCAACCATATAGGAATCACTTGCATGTATAAGGCATGATGGTATCTTGTGCTGGGCTGGTATTTGAATGATTCTGATAAATGAACGAGCTCGCATAAGTGTTATAGTAAACTAGAAATTTAGATTATATGTTAATGATGCAGACCAACTTTTCATTTAAAGCAAACTCTGGCTTTACTAACATGCTATTGTTCTTATTTAACAAATAACAGGCTTATATTAACTATAGCTGCATCAGATAAAAGTCTTCAGTATACAGGGACTACACGACTGAAATTTGTTATTGTAAAGAAAACTGTGACGGTGAAAGCTGATGATCAGATTATGACAGTCAATAATAAGCTTCCGTAATTTACTGTAAACTATGAGGGCTTTATAAATAATGATAATGAGAATAATGCAGCTTTGGACAGCATTGCTGTTGCAGAATGTAGAACGAATGGAAATACAATAGGAAATTTTGATATTACTTTTAGCAGAGAAGCAGTTTTAAATGATACAGCGGGTAAAAATTATGAGATTAAAGAATATAAAAATGGGCTACTCACAGTAAAATCAGCTGTAATAAAGCAGGATACAACTAAGATAGAAAAACCGGAAAGTGTAGGTGAGTATCCAAAAACAGGAGATAATAACAATCTGGCTATATGGATGGGATTTCTGTTCGCTTCTGTCGAGCTTATTGGATATATTCATTTAAAACGAACTCACAGTAGAAAAAAATAAAGATAACAGTTTTTTTAAATGATGAAAAATCTTCCAGCCATAGATGAATGAAAAGCTATACCGTTATTCATATGAATGATATGTTGACGGCTTTTCAGGAGAATTAGAATAATTTCTATCCAGCGTGATACTGAACAAGTGTGTAAGAACGTGCTATAATATAGACGAATGGAAAAAAGGAAAAGTACCTGCTTATATCTATTGTTATATAGGCAGGGAATTTCTTATGTATTTTTCATATGAATAAAAAAGGTGATTGCGTGAAAGAAAAAATGACGAAGGAACAGAAAAAGCAACTGCTCAAAGAAAGGAATACTCCACCGCATTTAAGTATTCTTGAAGAAATTGGCAATGCCATCAGTCATGGTGCAGGAGCTGCCGCGGCTCTGATTGGAATGATATTACTGCTGCTGAAAGCAGACAGTAATGCAAAGATAGCGGCTGCACTCATTTTCGGCGGCAGTATGTTTCTTTTGATGCTGATGAGCTGTCTGTATCATGCGTTTAAAAGTGATTCCAAGGTAAAAAGGCTATGGCGCAGATTTGATTACACTTCCATATATTTTCTGATCAATGGAACGTTTGCCCCAATCTGTCTTGTGTTTGCGAACAGTTCACTGGCTCTGCTTCTGTTTGCGATACAATGGCTCCTGGCACTGGTTGGGATTATTATGATTCTGGTATATGGACCCGGAAAATGGCCGGCACTGCATTATACATTATATTTTGTGATAGGATGGAGTGGTGTGTTTTTTCTTGGGGATATGTATCAGCATAATCAGCAGCTGCTTTGTATGATACTGATGGGAGGAGTGGTCTATACACTCGGAATGATTCCGTTTTCCAAGAACCACAAGGGTGCGCACTTTTTATGGCATCTGTTTGTACTTTCCGGAGCACTTTTGCACTGGATCGGAATTTATTTCTTTTTGTACTGATGATCCCTATAGATGACCAGAAGCAATTATGGTATGTAAAGGGGAAGCTTGAAGTGCGGCTTTATGTATGAAGGAAAAGTAATTTCAATTAGGATATCTTGCCGATACGGCTCGTAATTTTCATATATATGGATTGAAATTTGGAATGACTCTTTTGATATCAATGAGCTGATATATTCCTGATAAAGGAGAACAATATGAAGAAAATATTTATATCGCTAATCATTATAATACTGAGCGGCTGCTCATCAAAGGATAAAGAAGCATCTGTAAAACCTGCCACAGCTGCATATCCGACATCTACCTTTATCACGGATGAATTACGTAAAAATAGCAAGTTGTATGAGCTATTGAGCTGTACCGTATCCCGCGATGCAAAAGCCTTGATAGCTGCATCTACTGATATCGCTATCATAAAAGTCATTAGCATCGATTCTGCCGATATGAGCTTTTTCAGAGCGGCTCCTACAACATATGGAAAATTCCTTGTTGATAAAACGATACGAGGCTCCTTGAAGGAAAACAGTGTTTATCCATATGCAAAAGAGGGTGGATTCATCCCTATAAATAAGTACATGGAGATAAGGAATCCGAAGTTTTATAATGAAAAAACAAAGAGCGAACGTAAGGAGAAAGAAAACCGCTATTACTATGTAGCCTTTGAATCTGATATAGAAATAGAGGCAGGAAAAACTTATCTTGCTCTAATGAAATATCACAGAGATAAAGATTTATATGCTTTTCTTGATAATGGAGAAGGTTTAAGAGAAATCGATGTACCTGTACAGCATAAGGTTACACATGAATCCTATAATCTGGAAAAGCGGACAGTCCGCAACAATAGAACCGAGGAAGCGGAATCCTTACAGGAAGTGATAGATAAATTTAAATAGATTGTATTTTCTAACTATTCACTTCCTTTCGTATGCAGTCTTATGCTTTACATTACACATACGAAAGAAAATGGTGACACTGCTAAAAAAGAGAAACTTGCAAAGAAATTTGCAGATTTATGTATTTTTAACAGATGTTATTTTCAATGGAACGTACATTTCCCCAAATTCTTTACCAGACTGCTATCCGGTATCATTCTTTTATGGAATAAAAAATAGTTCTTATACATCGGTGAACAGTAGCTGTACCAAAAAAACCATATCAATAACAGCGAAGTATGCTGTAACCCTTAAATAAAAAAATTAAAAGTATTGACAAATGAATAACTTTGAATTATGATGAAGACAGAATAAGAAATGTAGAAGGTTTGTGACTCAAAGGTTCTTTGAGGCTTGTCCTTAAACATGTGTATGTAGTTATACGCGTGTTTTATGGCGGCTTTAGAGGACCTTTTCATATTAACAGGAGGATAAGATATGTTTAGATATCATAAAAAGAGCAAGGAAGTATTGTTGCATGCACCTATCATTGGAAAGAGCGTGAGATTAGAAGAGGTACCTGATCAAATGTTTGCCAAGAAATTACTTGGAGATGGACTTGCATTCGTATATGAAGGAGATACCATCTATGCTCCCTGCGATGGAACAGTCATAATGATCGCCGATACGAAGCATGCGTTGGGTATAAAGGCTGTCAATCAAGCTGAAATTATGATCCATATCGGCTTAGATACGGTCAATCTTCTAGGGGAAGGATTTGAAGTGCTGGTAGCTTCCAATGATCGTATCAAACAGGGCCAGCCTTTGGTAAAGCTGGATCGTGAAGCATTAAACAAGCAAAGGGTACAATTGATTACAATGATGATTGTGACGAGCAGAGACACTTCGCTAAATATCATGCAGCTAGGGGATGTTTGTTTGAGTGATTCTGTAATCAGTCTCAAATAAAAGAAAGGACTTTACTATGAAAGTGATAAAAAATATCAACAACAATGTGTCACTTTGCTTAGATAGTAAGGGTAGAGAAGTCATCGCGTTTGGGAAAGGGTTGGGGTTTATCAAAGCGCCATATGATATACCTTTAAGCAAAATTGACCGCACGTTTTACAATATCAAGGATACGAGCTTTGATGCCATTAAAGATATTCCATTACCGATTCTTAATGCATCAATTCGCATTGTGGATGAGGTAGAACAGGATTTGCAAATTACCTTCATGTCAACAGCCCCATTATCCTTGGCTGATCATATTCATTTCGCTATTCAGCGAGTTAAAAAACATATTACGATGGAAATGCCAGTTCAGGAAGACCTGAAACAGTTATATCCGAAGGAAATGAAAGAAGCACAAAAAGCCTTGAACATTATTAAGGAAGAAACAGGAATTACACTCAACCGCAATGAAACAAGCATGATTGCTCTTCATTTTATTCATAACCGCGTGGATGTAGAGAACAAAGAGCGAATTGACAGTGAGGAAATCATCAATGAATGTGTCTCATTAATTGAGAAGGAATGGAATCTAAGTATCAGCATAGACAGCTTCAATTATTCGCGATTTGCGACTCATGTGGACTATCTATTAAAACGAACACTAAAAAACGATCAAATTCAAAGTGTAAACAGTAAAATGTTTCTTACATTGAAACAGGAATATCCAAGCACATATGTTTGTGCTTGTGCAATTAGTGAACTGCTCCATCAGCGCTTGAACATCACATTATGTGAAGAAGAGCAGCTTTATCTTATGTTGCATATCAATCGTCTCTGTTCCCGCGAAAAGGGATATTTATAAGGGATTCCGCGTGATAGGTGGCCAATATCGCGCTATCCATAGATGAAATAAAATACATGAGGAGGAAATGTTCATGGGAAAGAATTACAAAGCTCTTGCACAGGACATATTAGAGCATGTTGGCGGCAGTGAAAATGTTGTCAATGCGATGCACTGTTATACTCGTTTACGTATCAACTGTAAAGATGTAAGTTTAGTCGAATTGGAAGAACTGGAGAAAATGGATGTCATCGGTGCACAGTTCGCCGGTGAGCAATTACAAATTATCATCGGAAACGATGTCAATGAGGTTTATGATGCTTTTGTGAAGCTATCTGGAGCTAAAAAAGAAAGTGTGGTCGATGAAAGATTAGATACACATCTTCCTAAGAAAAAACACACAATTAAAAGTGTTTTAGCATCTATCGTGGATGGAATTGTAGGATGTATGGTGCCGATTCTTCCGATGCTGGTAGCCTCTGGAATCTTAAAAGCAATTGTATTGATTATCCAGCAGATGGGACTTGTGGCAGCGGATTCACCAACGTGTACCACATTATCCTTTGTGGCAGATGCGGCTTTCTATTTCATGCCGGTTATTCTAGGCGGCTTTGCGGCAAAAAAATTCGGTGCGAACGTAGCATTGGGAGGTATGATCGGTGCTGCCTTGATACATCCGACCTTTGTATCATTGGTTACAGAGAGCACTCCTTTGAGTGTCTTCGGATTACCTGTGTATGGTGCCAGCTACAGCAGTACAGTTGTACCGATTATTCTATCCGTATGGGTAATGAGTTATATTGAGAAATTCATCTCCAGGTATTCACCGAAAAACATACGATCCCTGCTGGAACCGGTGCTGACGATTCTGATTATGACGCCACTGACATTCTGTTTACTGGCTCCCCTGGGAGCAATGTTCTCAGACGCCTTTGCTCAAGGGTTAACCTGGTTCTACAATTCCTTTGGCGTGATTGCGGTCGCAGTATTCTGTGCGATTATTCCATGGGTAGTTATGCTGGGGATGCATGTTGGTACTGTTCCGATATCCATTGCGACGATTGCTTCAACGGGTATGGATAAACTGATGATGCCAGCTTTCCTTATTTCTAACTTTACGCAGGGTGCTGCTTGTTTGGCAGTAGGTATCAAAGCGAAGAAAGCAGATTTGAAATCCTTTGCCTTATCCTGTGCATTCTCCAATATTGTTCCAGGAATCTCTGAACCGGGCATGTATGGAATTACCCTTCGCTATAAAACACCAATGTGGGGTGCTATGATTGGAGCGGCGTGTGGTGGCTTGTATTTAGGTATTATGAATGTCGGGGCATTCTCATTTCTGCCACCGAATCTGTTCGCTTTAGCCGGATACACCGGTGAAGGCATCTATAGCAATAACCTGATGAATGCAATTATTGGTATTGTGATCGCAATGATCATCGCTTTTATCGCTACCATGCTGTTATATAAACCAGAAACAGAAGAATAGGAGGAAAAGAACATGGCAGAATTTACAAAGGGATTTTTATGGGGAGGTGCCACAAGTGCATCGCAATATGAGGGTGGTTTTCGAGAAGGCGGACGTGGATTGTCTCATATGGACTATATCCGAAGAGTAGAAAAAAATGATTCAGATTTCATTTTTCCCATAAATGTGACAAAAGAGATGTTCGAAGATCATAAACAACATGAAGACGAATATAACTTCGCTTTTCGCAGGGGTTCCGATTTTTATCACCATTATCAGGAGGATATCGCATTACTAGGAGAAATGGGATTTAAAACCTTTCGTTTAAGTATCTCTTGGAGCCGTCTGTTTCCAACCGGATTAGAGAAAACTCCATGTCCGGAAGGAGTGAAATTTTATCATGATATATTTAAAGAGTGCCATAAATATGGAATTGAACCATTGGTGACGATGATCCATTATGAAATACCAGTCTATTTGACTGAAACATACAACGGTTGGGAAAGTCCAAAGCTAATTGATTATTTTACGCATTATACGAAATTTTTAATTGACGAGTATAAAGACGAGGTAAAGTACTGGATCACCTTCAATGAAATCAATATGATTATGAATTCGTCCTATCTGGGAGGCGGGATGTTTGTTGAGAAATCATCAAAACCAAGAGAAACCTGTATACATCAGGCTTTGCATCATCAATTAATTGCCAGTGCTTTGACTGTGAAATACTTTCACGAGCATGCACCTAACGGCATGATTGGTAATATGATTGCCAGACTGCAAAATTATCCTAACACTTGTAACGCAGAGGATGTCTTAGCGACGCAGCAACAAAATCAATTCAATTTTTTCCCGACGGATATTCAGGTCAAAGGTGTCTATCCTACTTCCATTCTTAATTATTATAAGAAAAATGGTATCACGATCGATTGGGTTGAAAATTATGAACAAATTCTAAAAGAGGGAACAGTAGATTTTGCGTCTATCAGCTATTATCATACGGCGCTCATCAGTGCAGAGGCAGATAAAGCAGAACCGATTGGAGCATTTATTCGTACCCTGAAGAATCCTTATAATAAAGTAACTCCTTGGGGGTGGGGAATAGATCCAACCGGTCTCAGGATCTCATTGAATGATATGAATGATCGATATGGTGTTCCCATCTTTATCGTAGAAAACGGTTTAGGAGCTCATGATGAGCTCACGAAGGATCAGAAAATACATGATGATTATCGTATTGCATATTTAAAAGCACATATCGAAGCAATCAAGGAAGCGATCGGTGATGGATGTAATATCATGGGATATACACCATGGGGCTGTATCGATCTTGTGAGCTGCGGCGATTGCCAGATGACAAAGCGATATGGTTTTGTGTATGTAGATGCGGATGATGAGGGAAATGGCTCCTATGATCGTTATCGCAAAGATTCTTTCTATTGGTACACTCAGGTAATTGCTTCTAATGGAGAAAAACTATAAAGTGTTCGTTATAAATTTACAGATTACCTATTGGATATAAACTGGGGATTTATCATATATTCGTGATTGTGTAGAACTAAAAGCTCCCTTATTTGCGGGCAATGGCGTCAACCTAAGAATAAATGGTAGACGTCTTTTTCTTATGCATTTTTAACCTCGAATTATCTTATACAAAATCATAATGTAGTTAAGAATAATGATGGTATATCACTTTATATGTTATAAATTATGGTATAATGTAGTTAAGATAAAGGAGGGATTTTTATGTTCTTACGTATTATTCCAAACAATAAAGGCAAGAAAAACACCTGCTTCTGTTCTCTTGTTGAA
>OLIH01000156.1_pt1 | contig 73026 bp, 53 predicted proteins | sample 1609721 | NCBI WGS metagenome assembly OLIH01 (sample SAMEA4350157, study PRJEB24818) | metagenome | biome: human; feature: gut; material: faeces | place: Denmark | collected 2013-09
ATAATCTATGTCTGGCTCTGAATTATCTGTTGAATGTGAACTGCGAAATAGGAAAAATCAAGCAGCTTATCTTTTAGCAGATAACCGTCCAACTAAAAGTAGAAGGGGATTTTTGCCCTTTCGTAACATACAAATACATCTAAATAAATTAGCACAACAAGTTAAATTAGGATAATACCACTGGCTGTTAATGATCAGCTGCGCATTTTCAGATTCGATTCCATTCCCATCATTCAGCACCTCGAATCCATCTACAACAATGCAGTCCGCATTTCCTCCAGATGTCTCCAGCTGAATCGTATGGGTTCCCTCTTCCAGGCCGTCTATGCTGTAGATTGTCGACTGTTTCAGGTCGCTTCCCAGATTACTGTAGGTATCGATCTCAGCCATGAATTCTCCGTCAACAGAAACCTTAACCGTTCCGGTATTCCCCTGCTTCGCGCCAATATAACGCACGCCGGTCCCCTCGAAGGTGAAGCTGCATTTATCCCCCGCAGCAGTACTGTACGTCTCTGTCCCATTGTAATCCGAGCCGGATTCATAGGTCTGCCAGCTCCCTGTGTACTGAACAGCCGGATCCCGGTCATCTACATACACTCTGTCATAGGAAAGATCTACTCTTGCCGTCACATCTGCCTTCTCAGATTCAACGCTGATGCGGGGAGCATCGCTGCCTGTCCCATAGTTTACATCATAGTAATAGATGTTTTCTCTCATTGCACGGAAATCAACCGTTGCCAGTCCGCCGCTTGGATCATTTTCTGAATAGAGAAAGTAATTACTCATATCATCCTTCCAGGACCACTCTGGTTCTTTCCCGTATTGATCCGGATTCTCCTCTGATCCTTCTCTTATCTTTAAGGCAGTCCCCTCGTTTCTTCCAATATGATCCGACGGATACACGCTGTAGAGTCCGTCTCTTTTCCAGCTTACACTCTCCATCGCAGGAGAGATATCATAACTGATTCCAACCTCCTGCAGTTCCCTGTCTGCCGGCGGATCAGACGTCAGCGTATATTCAGATGTTATGATTCCGTTATCAGAGATCCTGACTCGGAATGTGACAGACGGTCCGTTTTCATAATGTCCGTTCATAGTAATGACCGCCTGGCCTGCCTCTGTCGCCGCCGACAGTCCCTGCCCATTATCCGGAATCCACGCGCCAAGTTCCGTGCCTGTGACGTGAAGATACGGTCCCCCTGTGATCAGAGGCTCCTCCGTTCCGCTGATAACCGCACTGCTGATCATGCCGGTCTCTTTACTGAAGCTGACCTCAAATCCTTCTCCGCTTACTGTAATTGCCTCCTCCGTCTCATCCAGTTTCGGCGGATTTTCACCTGCCGGAGTAAACTGGCGCCTCACTTCCGCCAGGGGGATGCAGTACTCATCCACCATAATGCCGTCTGATGTATAGAACTTCAAATCTGCGCTGACCGCTTCCGGTGAGATTCCCGCAAGCGTGATCACGCCCTCGCTGTGAGGCTCGACGCTCTCCTCAATCCGGATTCTCTCCTTGTCTTTTCCAACAGTATATTCAACCTCTAATTCATTTAAATTCGTGTGGTCGAACCAGTTTTTTACGGGAATTTCAAGGACTCCGCCTGTAAAAGTACAGTCTTCTTCATCCACTCTTACGGGCGAATAAGCCTTCTTCGTCAGATAGGCTTCCGGCTTTTCTCTCAGGTATACATCAAGGACGCTGCCCCATTCTCCATATCCTGCCGCCGGTCCGTCAGAATGGATCGACCAGCGTTCGCTGGTTCCCTCCGGGAGGTAGAATACGTCATCAATACCGCCCCACAGGGCGCCTCCCAGCGCTCCGTCTGAAGTAAATATTTTCTCCCACGCCATTTTTATACTTTCGCCCCAAAAATTGCGCACATTGGGATCTCTTTTCAGTTCCTCCAGATTATAACAGGATACATGTGCGTACTCGTCATGAAGCACCGGTTTGCCGCTGCTGCCGAGGTCTCCCTGCACATCTGCGTAATGTCTGCTGTAAAGATCCGTCAAATCCCACGGCTCTCCCGTATCCGGCCAGCTGAAAATCCGGGGACGCGTTCGGTCCACATCATTCAAATACTCTTTCTCATCCTGAATCGCATTTCGGCCGGACGAATCCGTGATACTGCTGAAATTGGATTCATTTCCCATAGACCAGATTAGGATAGACGGACGATTCCTGTCTCTCTCAACCATTTCCGTGAACTGAGCCATATAATCTTCATATCTGCCTACATTAGAATACTGAAAACAGACCGCCGTCTCCTGCTCCACATAGATTCCGAGCTCATCGCAGGCGTCCAGTAGGTGTTCCGATGCCGGATAATGGGATGTTCTTATAAAATTGATATTGGCATTCTTATAGGCTTTGGCTTCTTCATAAGCCTCTTCCCTGGTCATCGAACGCCCCAGGTCATCCGAAACATCGTGCCGGCATGTGCCTCTTAGTTTCACCTCTTTTCCGTTGACATAGACCTTGTTCGCATCCGTCCCGTCCATTCCTCCGTACTGAATTTCCCGGAAGCCGATCTTTTCTTCATTGATCTGCACCGTACTGCCATCGACCTTAAGTGTTGTCCGCAGAGTATATAGATTCGGATGCTCGGCATCCCATTTTTTCGGATTCTCTACTGTCATGATCAGCTTTCGTGCCTGAGACATTCCGTCCGCCTGCTTCTGGAAATCCATTTCTCCGGAGACAATCACCTCCTCGCCGTCAAGAAGTTCTGCCGTAAGAGAGGCGTTCTCTGACTCCATAGAGAGTTGTGCCGTCACCTCAAGATCAGCGTTGATAAAGTTCTCATCAAAATCGGTATTCACATAGGTTCTTGCAATAGAATCTTTTGGAAGCGCTACCAGAGATACATCCCGCAAAATGCCTCCGATATTGTGATGGGCATATGCCGACGCATGGGACGGATTGCTCACCATCTCTCCATCCGGATTCCACAGTCCCTTTGTATCAGAATACAGATCGGCGACTCCGACTGTCATCGTCACCCTTTCCCCCGGTTCTGCATATTCCGTAATATCGCAGTCCCAGGTTGTGAAGCCTCCCACATGGGTGCGGATATATTTTCCGTCTATCCACACCCTGGCGTTGCAGTACACCCCGTCAAAACGCACCAGGATTCTATTCCCTGCGAACTCTTCCGGAATTGTAATCTCCCGCTGGTAATAATACTCATTATTCGTCAGAATATCAAACCCCTGCATCACTGCTTCTCCAGGCACTTTGATCTTCTGCCAATCTCTCTGCGCCAGCGAATCAAAATCGAAATCTTGATTTGTTTCCGTCGGATACGGCACCCCGCCCGGCTGTGTATAGTCCGGAATATCATATAGGAACTTCCATGTACCGTCCCCTGTCGTTTCATTTAAATTCATTTCCGTTTTGCTCAGCCCGGGAATTTCTTCTGCTGCATCCGGGATGACAGGGATCTCCCATACATCGCTTTCTATCTCGGTCTCCTCTATTCTGTTTCCTGCAGAATCTGGGTCGGATTCTTCTGCTTTCACACCAACAGCTCCGATCTGCAGGAGCAGAAGTCCCGCGATAAGAAAGCCCTGAATGATTTTTCTTTTCATCTCTGTCCCTCTCGCTTTATCTAAAATCCGCCGCGTACACAAGGATCTCCGCCGCGTCGCTGGAATCCGCCGCGCCGTCTCCGTTCACGTCCGCCGCCAGGCTCTGCATCTCGTCCAGTGTCTGTATCTCAGCTGCCGCGCTCAGCACCTCCGCCGAGTCTGCGCTGTCCACAGTACCGTTGCCGTCCACATCGCCCATGAGGCGGACTTTCAGGATCTCCTCCACCAGGCTCTTGACTGTCTCTCCGACTGCCGCCGCGTCTGCGTCCTCCTGGTCATAGACTGCCTGCGCCGCATCCGCCGCTGCCTGTAAGCCTGCCACAGACTCTTCTACGTATTTCGATGTATCTGCCAGGATCTCAGCCGCCTTGTCCAGGGCGGTCTTAAGCTCAGACTTATCCGCCTTCTTCACGATCGATGCCATTGCTTCTGCCAGCGCGTTGTAAGCGGTGTTGATCTCCTCGTCGGAAGCGTCTCTGTTGTCCGCCACGAGATAAGCCTCTTCCAGGGCTGCAGTTAAGTTCTCCATACTGGAGGCTGTATACTGATCCGATTCTGCCAGGATCTCCTCTGCCTTCTGGATCAGGATATCAAGCCTTGTATCCTTGTCCACAACCATCAGGCTTGTGACCGCGTCCATCAGGCTTCTCGCCGCTGCGTTCACCGTCTCCTGGTCTGCGCTCTCCTCCGCATAGACTTTCTGTGCCTCTGCGAGGACGTTCCGTAAGTTCTCCACGCTCTCCGGCGTATAGTCCGCCAGAGACTCTTCCTCCGCGAGGATGGCTTCTGCACCCTCGATCGCTGTCTGGAGAGCCACTCTCTGGACTGCGTTCTCCAGCAGGTTCACCGCCGTGATCAGCTCCAGGAAGGCGTTGTCCACATCCTCCTGGGTGGCGCTTTCCTCTGCTGCCAGGGCACGCGCTTCGTCGAGCGCAGTCTGCACTGCCGCCCAGCTCTCATCTGTGTAGCAGCTGTTTGCCGCCTGCTCCGCCTCGTATCTCTCCGCCATCGTAATGGCAAGGTTCAGGCTGTTCTTGTCCGCTGCCGCCGGTTCCTCGGGCTCTTCTGCTGTATCTTCCTTATAGTTGACAACCAGTCTCGCACCATATCCGTCTCCGGACTCCTTCGCGCCGAACTGCAGGCGGTTTCCTGATCCGGTCTCATTCAGGGCGAATGCGATGTACTGCTCGTCCGGATACTCTTCCGTGAACTGCTTCACCAGTTCTGTCACGTCGACCTTCACCAGCTTCAGTCCTTCATTGGTCGGAAATTCTTCGGATACCGCTGAAGTATTTTCCAGGTCATTCACATCATAGTTCAGCTTCGGCATATTCAGGCATGCGACGTCATCTTCCGACGTATCCTGTTCCTGTCCGATCCCTTCATTCCAGCTGCTGTCGCTGAGCACGACCCTCATGCTGTCGGTTTCCGCATCCCCGGCTGCCTTACCGAGATAAACAAGCGACAGATATGCGCTCTCGATTTCTTTTCCTTCATTCTCTGCCTCATACTGGGAAAGGTCGTACTTCAGAAAGCCGATCTTATTGTCATAATTCCAGTTATCCGGCCACCACCAGCCTGAATTTCCGTTATCGCCAAGTCCCTCTCCGGAAGGATCGAGCTGTACCTGGAAGTAATCCATGCCGCCGTAGTTATTATATCTCTCGTTCTGCCAGGTCTGGATGTTCGTATCCCCCGCCGGAAGGATTCCTTCATAACGCTCCTCCGAAAGCCCCGCCAGAGACTCGCCGTCGTAAGGAACGACGATGATCTTGCTTCCGTGGCTGTCATTTCCGAAATCCTGCTCTTTCTCCACATCGATCACCGCGAAGGTAACCGCTTTCAGAGTTCCGTCTTCGATATAGACGTTCGGTCTCTCCAGTTTGGTCCAGTTGTTCTCCGTGCCGTCCTCGTATTCCAGGAACTGCTGCGTCGGAGTGTAAGCGGTTCCCGGGTTCAGCGTCCAGTTCGTCAGACCGTCCTTTGACGTCAGGTAGTACGCCTGCTTTGCGTCCCACTTGTTCGCCACGCAGTGGTACAGCCCGTCGGAGTACCAGATCACCGGATCCTCCACATTTTCAGAAGGCATTCCTGTCACGTTCCACCACAGCCTTGTGCTCTCCACTGTCCATTCTCCTGTCAGGCTTTCAGCGGTCGCAATATCGCCGTTGCGGTTGATCGCCTCATATCTTCCGTCCGGGCGAACAAGGATACTGATATTGCTCAGGCTGAAGTTGTTCGTGTCCACCGGCATCTTTCCGACATGCTCCCACTCGCCGTCAAGGCTTTTCGCAATGTGGAACGTTCCGTTTACTTCATTTCCGTATTTTCCGACGTCGCTTACGACGATGGCGTATTTATAGCCTTCCTGCACAAGCGGGTCGCTCTCACTCAGCCGGAAAGCGAACACGTTGTGCCCTGCTCCCTCATAGTGGTCCGGCCAGAGCGGTCCCTGGTCCACATACGGTCCGTACAGGCTGTCGCTCACAGCATAGATCGCCTGGGATCCCTGCCATCCGTCGATCCCGTCCTGTCCCCAGTGTCCGCCCGCCTGGTTCCAGCGGCTGGCGAACATATAGTATTTTCCTGTCTCTTCATCCTTGATGATGCTGCCGTCCCAGTAGCAGTAGTCGGACATGTCGCTGTCCTCCAGACCGTTCATCTGGTCGCGCGCGCCGACCTCTGCCGCGCCCCAGCAGTCTGTCGTCAGCCCATTGGGATCGACGATCGGCATGGGCAGGAATCCGTCCATAAACTGGGAGATCGTTTTTTTCTCCTCAGTGCCGGCGCCCATATCCTTGGATCCTTCTGCCGTCTCCTGAGCGTTTACACTTACAGGATAACTGAATGTAGAAAACGCCAGGGCGCCTGCAAGCGCGAATGTTGTAATCTGTCTTACAGTTCGTTTCATATGCTTTCTCCTCTCCTTCTCTTGGAACTTTTTTCTACTGTTTGTTTTAGCGGAAAAAGAAGAAATACTATTAGGAATTATTTTCTGTAAATTTGGACTTTTTATGGATTTTCAGCTTTTAGGGAAAAAATGGAGCTGCCTGGCAGCAGGCAGCCCACTTGAAAGGAAAATATGAAAATGAAAATTGTAATTGGCTTTTAATTAAAAGGAAGCTTTCTGCTCCGCCGCATAGGAGAGGATCTCCGCCGCGTCGCTTGAATCCGCCGCGCCGTCTTTGTTCACATCCGCCGCCAGGCTCTGCATTTCATCCAGATCCTGCGCCTCAGCCGCCGCTTTCAGCACCTCCGCGGAGTCTGCGCTGTCCACGGTTCCGTTGCCGTCCACGTCGCCCATGAGACGCGCTTTGAGGATCTCGTCCACCAGGCTCTTCACTGCCGCGCCGACTTCTGCTGCGTCCGCGTCTTCTTTATCATAGACTGCCTGCGCCGCGTCCGCCGCTGCCTGCAGTCCCGCCACGGACTCTTCTACATATTTTGAAGTGTCCGCCAGTATCTCAGCCGCCTTGTCAAGCGCAGTCTTGAGCTCGGACTTGTCCGCCTTCCTTACCATGGAAGACATTGCCTCCGCCAGGGCGCTGTACGCCGCGTTGATCTGCTCCTCAGAAGCGTCCCTGTCGTCCGCCACAGGATATGCGGCCTCCAGAGCTGCCTGCAGGTTCTCCACGCTTGATGAGGTATACTGGTCTGCATTCGCCAGCACTTCTTCCGCTTTCTGGATGAGGATGTCAAGCCTTGTGTCCTTGTCGATGACAACCAGGCTTGTGACCGCGTCCATAAGGCTTCTCGCCGCCGCGTTCACCGTCTCCTGGTCTGCGCCTTCTAATGCATAGACGTTCTCCGCCTCCGCGAGGATCGTCCTTAAGTTCTCCACACTCTCCGGCGTGTAGTCCGCCAATGCCTCTTCCTCTGCGAGGATGGCTCTCGCCCCCTCGATGGCTGTCTGAAGCGCCACTCTCTGGACTGCGTTCTCCAGCAGGTTCACCGCTGTGATCAGCTCGAGGAACGCGTCGTCCACATCCTCCTGGGATGCGTTTTCATCCGCCGCCAGGGCACGCGCCGCGTCGAAGGCTGTCTGTACTGCTGTCCAGGTCTCCTCTGTATAGCAGCCGGTCTCACCCTGCTCTGCCTCCAGCTTTTCCGCCATGGCGATGACTAGGCTGAGAGCTGTTTTGTCGGCTGCCTCAGGCTCTTCCGGCTCCTCGGAGCCTTCCAGCGCCGCCAGCTCTGCCGCGATTGTCTCCGCCGCGCTGTCCAGGTCTGCCTGCGCGGACGCCGCCTGATAGAGAAGGGGCTGAGCACTTTCTACTGCTGCATCCAGGCTCTCAAGCTCTGTGTCCTCATACTGGCTTCTGTCCAGAGCCGCCGCCTGTGCAAGGGCATCTTTGAGTCCCTGGGTATCCAGGAGATTCTGGATGCGGATGTAGGAGAGCACCGGATCCGGTCCGCCGTTCGACGCCACTGTAATCGTCGCCTCTCCCGCGCTCTCGCAGGAGAAGTCATAGGTCTCCTCGTTCCACGGATTTCCGTTCTTCCAGGTATTCGTCGTTCCGAGCTCTGTCGTCTCTCCGTTTATCGTCAGGGAGACCTTCATCGGGCGGTCCTGGTTCCACCACTCCTTGAAGCCCATATCCATCCGGTAGTTCCCTGCCGCCAGCGGAATCGTATACTGAATGCTCTGTCCGGAATATGCGTACCAGCCGCAGTCATAGTTGTCGTTGACATCGCCGTTGTAGGGACCGTAATCCTCCCGGTATCCCCAGCTGCCCTCTGCATATTTCTGATCCGGCGCTTCATTGAGCAGATCTGCATAGGCGTCGACTCCCGCATAGACAGGGGACTGGAAACTGTTGCAGTCGATAAAGTACTGGATATTCTCCTCGACTACGTTCACCTCTGCTGCCGCCTTCACAGGCGTTCCCGCGATCGTACCTGTCACGGTCGTGCTGTCTGCAAAGTCTTCGCCGTCCAGCTGCCATTCCACAGCCGTCTCAACACGGTTTCCGAGATTCGTGACTGCCCATACCGTGTCCGGGAGAACCGGCTTTACGCCGCTGACCGTATAGATCCCCTTCACGTTCTCCACACTCTCGATCTTCTCTTCCAGCGTCCCGGTCACAATCTTCGCATAATTGATCTCCAGCAGACGGTCTCCCTGTCCTTCCGCTTTGGAAATCGTAACTGTATGTGTGCCCTCGCCCAGGCTTCCGGTATTGCAGATCAGGGCATCGCCCGTCTTGTTCTCAGCCGCCAGAGATACTGTTTCCGGCTCTCCGCCGTCCACAGATACGTTTACCTCAGCTCCCTCCGGCGCTTTGGAGCCATAGATCATCGCCTGGTTTCCTTCAAATGTAAAGGTAACTGATCCCTTCTCTGCAGTCGTATATTTTCCGCCGCCGAACTCGTCCGAGGACTCGCCCCAGGATCCTTCGTACGTAAATTTATTCACATCGGAAGTCCATTCTTCCGCCGGTTTTACCACATCGGCGTTCACAACCACGCCGTAGTTGTCCGGGTCGCAGACCTGGCCGCCGTCCTCTGCCGTAATCACCCAGGTGGATACGGTATTATATGGAAGTGTCACATCGAGTACCTTGTCTGTCACATCCTGGGTCTCCACGAGCTCGCAGCTCTCCGTATCTGAGGTGCGGTAGAGCTCTGCTTTCTCCGCTCCCGGGAATGCATTCAGATCTATTGTCGTCTGTCTGTCTCCGCCGAAGTTCTGTGCCACGATCACCAGTTCGTCCCCTGACGGAGAGACTGCCGCGCACATATTGGAATCCGCTATGTCGATCATCGTATAGCCGGCTTTCAGATATTTGCTGTACTGCATCATGGTATAGAACTGCTTCGTCACTGCCCAGTAGCCTTCGCCCGGCACGCCGTCCTTCCGGCTTCCGTCGGTGTTCACAAGGTTCGTGTGGTAGTCCGGGACAGGCTGTCCATCTTCCTCGAACACTGCGTGGAGCAGACCCCAGTTAGAGTTTGTCTGCAGGCACTCGTACTCGCTGTCCGCAACAAGCCACGCGATCCACGCCGTCGGCTGCATATATTTCAAGTCCGCCATGATCCCCTCGCTCTGGGAACGGGTATTCGCCGCATCCATGGACTCGTGGCAGCCGTCGTAGTGGCTTCCGCCGCCCTTCGTCACTTCAGACATCCACAGCCCCTTGTCATAGCTTTTCGCGATGTCGCGGAGCTGTCTCCTCTCGCTGTCATTCCCGCTGTAGGTATGGGCGCTGATCGTGTCCACGTTGACCTTCACATCGTCGTTCAGGCGGTTGAAGGAATTGATCGCGTTCCAGAGAGCCGTCTCGTCAGTCCCGGTGATCTTGATATCGCTGAGGCTTCCGTCAAATTCTTCTGCATCCAGGGCGCTCTGCATCTCCCACAGCATCCAGGACTGCAGCTCGCCGGTGTTGAAGATACAGCCCTCCTGCTTCGTGCTGCCCGCCTGCCAGTAGTTCGTATCCGGCTCGTTCATGGGCTCCACGAGGGACACGCCCTCGCCGAATTTTTCTTCCAGGTTGTCGTCGATCCACTTCGTGGCTCTTGCCATATACAGGGCGAAGTCGTCATAGCAGTCGTCCCGCAGGTTGTTCAGATCCCAGCTGTACCCGCCGGTGGATGTCCCTGATTTTGTCATGTAGTACGGCGGGGAATTGGAGAACACTTCGTTGATGATATCATTCTCCTGCCCGGCCGCCTCTGCGTAGTCCTTCCGGTACTGGTTCGCCTGCTCCAGCATCCACAGCTGACCCGCGTCGCTCATCTCCTCTGTAGACTTACTGTAGAAGGCATCCGGGTCAAACGCACCGCTTCCGTCTTTTGTCCCGGTCATATCCTCTGTCCAGCCGGGCACGATCCCTTCAATCCTCTTGATCGAAGTGTCCTCTTTGTCTCCGCCTCCCACGTTATAGCGGACGATGTTAAGATTCAGATACTCCGGAGAGAACGCAAGCTCTGCGATCTCCTCCCGGTCGGGCCTGCCGTTTCCGTTCCAGTCTGCATCTCCCCAGGAGCCGATGACATTGCCCCACCAGCACAGGGAAGTGCCCCAGCCTTCCAGTGTCTGGTAGCGGACTTCCGGATCCACGGCGATCTCGCCCCAGCTCTCTGTCTCTGCCGCAGACACCGGGACTGCTGCCGCCGGGAACAGCGCGGACGCTCCCATGAGCAGCGCTGCCGCAGCGGCGATCGTTTTCTTGAATTTTCTGTTTTTATTCATACTCTTTTTCTCCATATTATAGTTTAAGCTCCGCTCCTGCCGCAGGCATCTTATCCGCGGCATCCGCTCCCGGTATTATAGAAGAAGCGGGAATCATAAAGTCTCCGCCTTATCATTCCCGCTTTCCTTCACTCAGTCAGATGCCGTTCTGCGAAGCGCTTCCTCTATTTTAGAATTTGTCTATCATTCCTGTTGCGTACTGAAGGATCTCCGCAGCGTCTCTGCTGTCTGAAATTCCGTCGCCGTTCACGTCAGCGGCTTTGTGCTGTTCTTCCGTCAGTTCCTGATACTCAGATACATACTCCAGCACCTCTGCGGAATCCGCTGTGTCCACGCTGCCGTTGCCGTCCACATCACCGATCAGGCGGGCTTTTAAGATCTCCTGTACCAGAGCCTTGACTGCCGCTCCTACCTCGGATGCGTCCGCGTCTTCCTTATCATAAACTGCCTTAGCTGCCTCTGCTGCCTCCGCAAGTCCTGCGATTGTGTCTTCTACATATCTGTCTGCCTCTGCCAGGACTGCGTCTGCTTTCTCCAGTGCGTTCTTGAGCTCGGACTTGTCGGTCTTTCTCACAAGACCGGAGATTGCCTCTGCCAATGCATTGTACGCCTCGTTGATCTCTGCGTCGGTAACCTCATCTTTCTCTGCGACAGCTTTCGCCGCCTCAAGTACTGTCTCAAGCGCATCTGCACTTGCCGCTGTATAGTCGTCTCTGTTCGCGAGCAGTTCTTCTGCCTTCTCGATAAGAATATCAAGTCTTGTATCCTGCTCGATCACAACAAGGCTTGTAACCGCGTCAAGGAGCTGTCTTGTCGCCGCGTTGACCGTCTCCTGGTCTGCGCTCTCTTCTGCGTATACTCTCTGTGCCTCTGCAAGGGCAGCTCTCACTGCCTCCACGCTCTCCGGCGTGTACAGCGCAAGCTCTTCCTCGTTTGCCAGGATTGCTTCCGCACCGTCGATTGCCGCTTTGAGTCCCACTCTCTGCACCTCGTTTTCCAGCAGGTTGACCGCTGTGATCAGATCGAGGAATGCATTGTCCACATCCTCCTGGGACGCCTGCGGGTTCTCTGCAAGCACTTTCGCCGCTGTCAGCGCTTCCTCCACTGCCGCCCAGCTCTCCGCTGTGTAGCAGCCACTCTCTTCCTGCTCAGCCTTCATCTCCTCCGCCATAGCGATAGCTAAATTCAGGCTCGTCTTATCTGCCTCTTCCGGGTCAACCGGTTCTTCAGGCTCGTCCTTCTCTGTTCCTGTCACTGCCAGCCAGCTGATCACCTGGTCTGCTCCGTCGGTCTTGCTGATCGTGGCTGTGACCGTCCCTGCTTCCTCTACTGTGAACTCCTGTCCGATCTGCAGGTCGTCATCCCACAGGGTGAAATCCTGCTCCGCCAGCGTCTCTCCGTTCATGGAAAGGGTCAGCTTCATGGCTCTGCTGTCTGTATACTGAGCCCACCACTCCTGGAAGCCTGCCGCCAGTGTGTAGGTGCCCGGCTGAAGCTCGAATGCATACTCAATGTTTCTTCCTGATGCTGCCCACCAGCCGGACTCCATCTCTGTGGTACCTGTGTGGATACCCATATCAAAATCATCCGGGGAATCCACATCTGTAGTTCCCGTGTATCCTGCTTTGTTCTCCTCTGTATATTTCGGATCCGGCTCGCTGTTGAGCAGGCTGTCCCCGAGCTGTTCCTTTGCAGCGGTGAAATATGCAGATTCTTCTGCTCCGCTGTCAAAGAAGTATTTTGTATCCGGATCGATCACATACATGGTGTGCTCGAAGGATCTTCCCTTCTCTGTCAGACTGCCGGTCACTGTCACTGTTCCCAGCACGCCCTCAGCCGCGTTCACATTCCACTCAACCGGAGTCGTCTCTTCCTCTGTACCGTAGGAGATGGTGACCTCATCCGGCAGAAGTTCTGTGATCTCTGCCACGGATGACGCTGTCGCCGGCAGCTCTGTCGCTACTTCGAAGAGACCTTTTCCTTCCAGGTCTTCCAGCGTCCAGTTCTCATATCTTCTCAGCGCAATCTTGTTGTCCGGCTGGAATTCTACCGGAAGCCATACATATCTGGATTCGCTTAAGTCGCCTGCGTTCCATCTGTCGCCCATGTAGATGAACTTGCCGTTCTCTGCATCGACCGGGAAGACACAGGTGCTCTGTGTATCATAAGTCGTCTCCCATCCCCAGTCTGTACAGGGATCTCCGATCTCTGTCCACGGTCCCATCGGATGGTCCGCCACTGCGTATTTCGCCTGGTTCGGGCTCCAGCCGGTGCATCCGGATGTGATGATGTAGTACTTGTCCTTGTAGTGGAACATTGCCGGCGCTTCCCTGGACCATTTCGCGAAGTTTCTTGTAAAGTCAACGCCTTCCACTGCTTCCTCCGGGGATGCGGAGAGATAGGTGTAGTCCTCGTTCAGCTTCGCAACGTACATCGTCTCATTTCCTTCGGAGGAGTAGATCACATACGCCGTGCCGTCGTCGTCCTTGAACAGGTTCATGTCTCTCACAGAGCCGCGGTTGTCATATCCGTCATACCCGTAGTTGTCGCCCGCGTGCTGGAGCTTGTATGTTCCCAGGAGCTTGAACGGTCCTGTCGGGCTGTCGCTGACTGCCACTCCCGCTTTTGCCTTCCCGTAATCTGCGTCGTTGGTCGGCGTGCGTCCATCGGCGTGGAACCAGATCACGTAGTTGTCGTTCTTCTCATTATAGAGCATCTTCGGGCGCTCCATGACACAGTTGTTTCTGTCCAGGTCGATAAAGATCTCTTCCTGCTTCTCCTCTGTCTCATCACCATACAACGCTTTGAAGTACGGGTCTGTCTCAAACTGATCCGGGTTCTCCATCGTCTGGAGGACCACGCCCTCATCTGTCCAGTTGTACAGGTCGTCAGAGCTGTAGACATGGATGCCGCCTACCGGGCGGTAATCGTTCGTCTTGTCCTCGCCGACCCAATACCACTTCGTCTCGCCGTCCACTGTGAACTGCTGGATCTGTCCGCCGTGAGCCTGGATCTGATTGCCGTTCGTGTCATACATCGTCTCGCCGGCTGTTCCGGTAAATGACGTGTAGTTCGGGATTTCCTTCTCCTGCTCCTGCACTGCCCTTACTTTGACAAAATTCAGAATCGGATCCTGATTTGTGCCTGTCCTTCGCGGGCTCTTGATATCAACATTCAGTTCACCGTCTGTTACTGTAGTAATATAACTCAGGCATACCCACTGTCCATATCCAAGCCATACGTCTGACGCCACTGTCTTATCCTCAAGAAGGATATTTACAGAGCGGTCATCCCACCAGTGCTTGAAAGCCACTGTGACCTCGTATGTGTTCGGTTCAAGTCCTTCGATTGTATCCGCAGGAACCTCAAAAGAATACCCCAGCGAGCTCTTATACTTGTCAAACTGCACACTGTCAGACATGTAGATAAAGCTGTTTCCCATATCCCATGCGTCGTCTCCGCTGTTCACCGCCTGAGAATATTCATTCGCCGGATTCCTTCCCCAGGTGATCCCTGTCTCCGGATCCTCCCCGTACTCCTGGTCCACATTGGACTGGAGCAGTCCCATGCGCTCGCTCTCCTGGTTCGGCACGATGCTTGGATCCGGTGTTCCGCAGTTGACTGTGTAGAGCACATAGTCATTTGCCTGAACGCTCTCCAGCGTCAGCCCCATGTTCTCCGCCGTCTTCGCTGACACAGCCATCGGCGCCATCACGGTCGTGATCCCGACCGCCGCCACGGATACGGCTGCCGTCACTTTTTTTAAATACTTCTTATACTTCATGTTGCCCTCCTTCATCTCTGCTCCATTTTGCATCAGCCATTATCTGGCTGAACCGCGCTTTTTGTACGCGATCGTGCCGCACACTGCAGCTGCTGCCCCGAATGCAGCCAGATACCAGATCAGTCCTGTATCTCCGGTCTTGGCAGCCTTGTCGGCGTCGTCTTTGGAAGCTTTTCCATCGTCCTTGGAATCTTTTCCGTCATCCCTGGAACCACTGTCTGACGGATTCTTCCCGTCGTCCGCCGGCGCTTTTCCTGTGTCGCCTGTATTGCCGGAATCTCCGGTATTACCTGTGTCGCCTGTGCTGCCGTCGGCTCCAGTCTCGCCGCCTTCGCCTGAGCCGCTGCCTTCTCCGGTCTCGCCGCCTTCACCTGTGCTGCCGTCGTCTCCTGTATCGCCGCCTTCACCGGTGTCTCCGCCGGTACTGCTGTCCTCAACAGTGTATACGAACTCTGTCACCTGGACGTTCACATCTCCATTATTGCCTGCGAGCTTCTCAACGCTTACCTCGAAAGGAATCTGATCCCCTGCCTGAACACTTTCGTTCACGCTGAACTTCATCGTGACCATGCTTCCATCCGGGCTGATATTATTCGCGGAGGCGAATGCTACGATAATTTCTCCTTCCTCCCGATTCCCTGTGAGGCAGTCGTTGATAACTGTCATTGCACCATCCATCACAGTTCCATTTCCAGTCTCCGTCAGTGTAAGCTGCTCCGGGTCGTAGTGGAATCTCAGCTTTCCGTTGGTCACGTTCTCCCCGTTCTCCAGCATACAGCTCACCGCCAGTGTCCGGTCTGCGCTGCTGTAGGAGTCTGCCTGCATCTGCACTGTCGCCGTCTCAGACGCCAGTACCGGCATTGCCTGGATCATCAGCGCTGCAACAAGAGCGCCTGCGGCTACTTTCAGCCTGTTTCCTGTTCTTTTAAGGTTCATACTTTTCCTTTCCCTCCTGTACATTTTTTAGTAAAGTATGTTACTTGTGGTCATTTTACCGTAAAAGCAGAAAAAACTATTAGGAATTATTTTCGATAAATTTGCACTTTTTTTCGATTTTGGGAAAATCAGTGCAAGAAAATGCAGGGCAGCCTCTTTTTTCGGCTGCCCTGCAGGTAGTTATCGCTTCTTCCGGTTTTATTAGAATCCTGTTCCGGCTTCCGCCGCGTAAGCTAAGATCTCCGCCGCGTCGCCGCTGTCGGATACGCCGTCCCGGTTCACATCCGCCGCTTTGGCTCCGAGCCCGTCAAGCTCCTCTGCCTCAGCCGCCGCGCTCAGCACTTTCGCCGAATCCGCGCTGTCCACGTCTCCGTTCCCGTCCACATCGCCCATCAGGCGCGCTTTCAGGATCTCGTCAACCAGGCTCTTCACCGCCTCTCCGACTTCCGCTGCGTCTGCATCCTCCAGGTCATAGACTGCCTGCGCCGCATCCGCTGCCGCTGCCAGCCCTTCCACGGACTCTTCCACATACTTCGAAGTGTCTGAGAGAATCTCCGCCGCCTTGTCCAGCGCGGTCTTAAGCTCTGACTTGTCCGCCTTTCTCACCAGGGAGGCCATTGCCTCTGCCAGGCTGCTGTAGGCTGCGTTGATCTCCTCGTCGGAAGCGTCTCTGTTGTCCGCCACAAGATATGCCGCCTCAAGCGCTTCATTTAAGGCTTCCACGCTTGCGGAGGTGTACTGGTCTGCCTCCGCCAGCAGTTCTTCCGCTTTCTGGATCAGGATGTCAAGCCTTGTCTCCTTGTCGATCACAACCAGGCTTGTCACTGCATCCATCAGGCTTCTCGCCGCCGCGTTGACTGTCTCCTGGTCAGCGCCTTCCTCCGCATAGACTCTCTCTGCTTCTGCAAGGACAGCCCGCAGGTTCTCCAGGCTCTCCGGCGTGTAGTCTGCAAGGGACTCCTCCTCGGCAAGGATCGCTCTCGCTCCCTCGATGGCTGTCTGAAGGGCCACTCTCTGGACCGCGTTCTCCAGCAGGTTGATCTCTGTGATCAGGGCTAAGAATGCGTTGTCCACATCCTCCTGGGAAGCGTCCCTGTCCTCTGCGAGGGCTCTCGCCTCATCCAGTGCGGCCTGTACCGCCGCCCAGCTCTCTTCGGTGTAGCATCCGGTCTCTGCCTGCTCTGCCTCCAGCTTCTCCGCCATGGCGATCATCAGGTTTAGGGCTGTCTTATCTGCCGTCTTCTCGGGCTCTTCCGGTTCATCCGGGCGGGCTGTCAGCGGTTTCGTGAATTTCGCGTCCGCCCAGTCTGCATGGTCGTTATAATTATTCTCTCCCTGATCTGCGAACAGCTGGATCACTTCCGCATCCCGGACGTCCACTTCCACTTTCTGCATCGGGTCGTTCACCTTCATCTCACCCGAGTTGAACCGCTCTTCGCCGTCAACCACTACACGGAAGGTGACAGAACTGGGCACTGCGATCTGTGTAACCTGGGCATAGTCGATTCCCACATACGCGCGGAAGGTCTCATATCCCTGCCCAGCGATATGATAGGTAATCTCTGACTGTGCATGGGCTCCCAGCCCCTTCGCGAACTCTCTCTTGTCGTTGTTCTCATCGACCAGGGCGATTCCGCTTCCGGAGGAAGCCTTGTCAAGCTGCAGCGATCCGTATCCGACCTCGGTCTTCGTCGCCAGATCCATTCTGTCTGAAGCGTACTCGAATCCCTCTGCATTTACATTGACTGTATATGTCTTCATTGTCTTTCCGTCCGGCGCGGCAACCTCGATCTTGATCGGATTCTCTCCTTCGTAGATCGTGAACGCCTTCTCCGCGCTTCCGGTTCCTTCCGTCTCCTCGGTCAGGGAAGATATCCTGACCTCTGCCCCCGCCATCTGTGCCTGAGCACGGAGAGTCAGGGATTCTGAGCTCATATTGATCTCATATTCTGTCACATCCGGGTCAAATGCCGGCGTCATCTCCTGGTCTGCCTCCAGCCCGAACAGATCTGCATTGTCCTCGCTGTCGGCGATGACGTTGATCGTATAGTAGGAGGTATCCCACATATTTTCTGCTTTGTTCGCCACTGTGATCCGGTTCAGTCCCGGTTTCAGCTCATATTCTGCCTCAGTTCCCTCGGACTGGACGCCGTCCCTGTACATAGCTGTCGTCTGGTCTCCTGTTCCGTGTACAGCTTCCACTGTAAATGTCTCGTCGCCGGCATCTGCAAAGACGGTGTATTCGCCTGCCGCCGGGTCGAAGCCGTCCAGTGTCGTCCCGTTTACTTTCAGGTCGCTCAGAGCGGATTCGTTAAATCCGTCCCGGAACAGATACAGCGTGGTCTTCTCCGCTGTCCTGCCGTCCTCGGCCGTCACCGTAATGTAGAAGACGTTGACTCCGGCTGTCAAATCCACGTTTGCCAGGAACCTGCCCGCCTCTGAAGACTCATTTGCAACCTCTTTGCTGTAGAATCCAGTCACTGCAGTAATGGAAGATACACTCTCGTCCGCCTCCAGTTCGATCACTGCCTCATCTGTGCTGACCTGTCTGAAATAGCTTCCTGTGCCGCTTCTGATCTCGCCTGCAAGATCCACTGCCTCGCCGTTCACGCGCAGCGCTTTCGCGTCTGTGACGCTTCTCTTCTCCGGAATGAGCCGGATCGTATAGACCGCTCCGTCTCGTTCAATCACCAGTTCTTCGGTGAGCTCGATCACCGCCTCGTTCACCTCTGTCATGTCCGCCAGCACATCGCCGCTGCCGTTCTTGACAGTCATCTCTGCTCCCAGTTTATTCAGGTCGTATGAGATCCGGATCTCCTCTGCATAGTCTGCAGGGAGATAGAAGACTGCGTCCTCATCCTCGGAAACCTTCACTGCATTTCCATTGAGATACACCTGCTCCAGCGCTTCCTCAGCGCCGGCGCCCGCCTCGACCGCTTTCTCCTCAGATTCTGCCGCTGCCGGCTTTCCGTAGGCGTCCATGGCGATCACGTTCACCTGGAGGGTTCCCGTCTTCAGCGGAGTGTACTCCGGTTCTGCGTTATACGCTGTTGTCGTCCTTCCCTCGCTGTCTGTCAGGTTCCACTGGTAGATCATTCTTCCGATTCCGTCTGCATCAGATACCTGCACGTCTGCCGCGGCAGCCTGTCCGGCTCCGTTGACCTGCAGATCCACAGATGTGATCTCCGGCGCTTCATTGTCGAAGGAGTCGAAGATGTGCACCGGTGAGGCGTCTCCCATATCCTCTGTCGTCGTCTCGCTCGCCTTCGCCATCTTGATATTGCGGAATGAAGTCTCGAATTCTCCGCCCTCATTGATCCATGCGGAAAGCGCCAGATAGAGCTCGCCGCCTGTGATATTGCTGATGCTGCCCTGGCTGTCAGCCGTCTGCCATACGCCGTCCGCATCCTGGTATCTCACCGTCGCAGTATTGTCCAGGATCTCGATCTCGAATACTGTGCTGTCCAGGCCGTTGTCCGCGGCGCTGCCGCCCCGCTCATAGGAGGCTGCATTCTCCTCGTAGACCGCTGTGATGCCGTCGTAATGTCCTTTCTTGCCGACGGAATAGTAGTTGTTTCCATCTTTATACAGAAGGATTCCTGCGTTGTTATATCCATCGCCGCGCTCCGGAAGCCCGGTAACCTCTGCCTGTATCCTGAGATCTCCTTTCATCTCATCCGGGATCCGGATCTTGACCAGGTTGTTCACATAAGTATCCTGCTGGTACAGTTCGCTTCCGCTCTGCGCCAGGATGGAGACTCCATTCTCTGTTCCTGACAGGTACTCTGCATTCAGGTTCTCAACGGACACCTGGTCTGTATTCATCAGCTCTGTATTTCCGCTGCTCTTCCCGAAGCTGTTGACCATCAGGATCTCTCTGCTCTTCCCGTCCTTCTCTGCCCGGACGAGAACTGCGCCTTCCTGCAGCGCGGTATAGGTGTTTCCTTCCACGGACGCCCTGCCGGATACGGTTCTGGTGACCGGGTCAAGGACCTGGATCTTTGCCCCCTCTGTGAAGGTCAGTTCCGCTGTGCCGCCTGCTTCGTCAATCTCCGTTCTGTCAGCCGAGAGCTCTACGGAAGAGACGCCGCCCTGTCCGACAGTGACCTCTGTCTCATTGCTCTTAACGACCGTGCCGTCCCACTCCACATATGCGGTCACTTTGACCGTCCCGTCCTGTACGCCGACCAGCTGTCCCTGTTCGTTGACGTATGCGACGGACGGGTCAGAGGTCATGTATTTCACCTGGGATGCGCTTGTCACCATGTTGCCGTTCCACTGGTTGAGCGTCAGCTCTTCATCCTCGATCGTGACGTCCGACTCGGACATGCGGTCCCCGCCGGTGGTCACATTCAGATTAAAGCCTTCGTCGTATGTGTTCCCGCTGATCAGGACATTCTTACAGTTGGTGAACTTGAAGACGTCTTTGCCCTGTGTATTCTCCTGAACATCTGTCTGGATGGCTGCGGCTTCCCCGATCTCCAGGTGATCCGCCACGGTCATAGTCAGATTGAGCTGCGGGTCGTCGCGCACGATCTTGTTGTCGATGATCTTCATGCCGTCCACACCGTTGGCTGTCACAACGTTGTCATTTGCCATATGGAAGGTGTTCCCTTCCACTGTGATATTCTGGTGGATCGGAATATCGCCCTTGGACGGCGGAGCGTCCCACACGCCGGTGAGCACCACCGGATTCACATAGATGCCGGAAACGTCTCCCCACTCGTTCTGTCCCGCCGGGCGGATATAGAACTCGTTGTTCCGGATGATCATATTGCGGATCGGGCCGGACTCATACCAGTAGTCCGCGTCGTTGGACAGGTAGATATTCGCCATGGCCATATTCTCAAAGGTGTTGTTCTCGATGATTACCGGCTTTCTTGTCGTACAGAGGATGCCTCTGGTTGGGATGCTCTTCATCTGGCATCCGCTGATCCGGACCTCCGGGGTGTAGGTCACATTCTCCGCGACATACAGTCCCTCGCTCTCCCAGGAGCCGTTTCTCGTCACCCTTGTCCTTAAGTCGTTCAGCGTCTCCTCGCTGAAGTCTTCCTCAAAGGTCACGATGTGGGTGCGCATATCCAGCGGCTCGCCGTTGTATTCCTCTCCCGGTCCGATAGAGGATGCCACCACATACGGCTTCTCCTCGTCCTCTCCTGCCGGAGGCTCCAGATAAGTTCTGGAATAGAACAGGACCTCATCGCCTTCGTGGTACTGCTTGAAGCCGCCGGTCTGATAATGGATGTAGCCCAGCCGCAGGGTACGGGAGTCAATCACTTCCTCCACCCTCATGTAAGTGCCGTGGATATTGATCGGATCGTCATGCGCCACGGAGAAGTTGCAGTCCGTCACCTTAAAATAGCCGCCGCAGCCTGATACATGGATCTGGTCGGCATTGCTGGTCGTGTATTTTCCTGTTCCGTATTTCGGCAGGAAATCAATGCCTTTGAACTCCACGTTCTTGCACATCTGGGTCAGCCAGCCGAAGCCGCTTAAATAATGTACGTCGAAGTTCTCCACCAGCAGATCCTCGCTCTCCCAGAAGAAAGCGCCTGTCGTCTTCCTCGTCTGAGAGTCGCTGAGCAGGAAGACATTCCCTACTTCCTGTGCGCTGGGTTTCCAGCCGCTGTAAGTGAACCGCAGGACATTCTCTCCGACCTGCTCAATATAAGATACGTTGTTAAACGGGTTGGTTCCCCACTTATCGCTTGCCCTTGCCACCGTCTGGTCGTATCCTTTGTAAACTACGATCATGGCGCAGAAATCTGCGTTCCAAACCTGCCAGTAGGGCTCGCCTGTCACCGGGCTGGTCTCGCCCTTCCAGAGGATGTTCCTCCCGTCCGGCTGGATCTCGTAGGTGTAGTTCGCCGGCACATAGAAGTCTGTGTAGGGATTGCCGCTCCCGTCTGTGCCCTCACCGACCACGCTGATATCGATCGTGTCCGGATCCTTGTAGTCAACCGTAAAATCGCGGAACGTTACATTGCTGCTCTCTACCGCCGCAATCGCCATCATATCCCCGTGCATGATCAGGGAGGATCCGTTTCCTTCCAGAGTTACATTGTCCATGTCCTCCAGCAGGATCGCGATGTGTTTCTCCGGGTAGGACAGGCTTCCGGAATTCGAAGTGTGGTAGACTCTGTCGGATGCATAATCCTTCCAGAAGTGGTATTCCCCCTCGGGGAAATTGACCACGGCCTCCCCCTCCGCTTTCTTTGCCTCGGCGAGCGCCTGCCGCACCGCTTCTGTGCTGTCTGTCTGGCCGCTCGGGTCCGCGCCGAAGTCCGTCACATCAATCTCCACTGCCCCTGACTTCGCGTCTTTGTCCTCTTCCTCTGCCAGTACAGTTCCTCCGGTACCGAGGACAGGCGCAGCTGTGAGACAGAATGCAAGACCGAGCGCAGCGGCGCGTTTCCATCTTTTGCTCCTCATGCTTTTCCCTCCTGTTTCAGATTTTAGAATTCGTGATACTCTCACTATCTATACCAAGTTTATCTGAAACGCACTGGAGAAAGTTAGGGCATATTTACGGATTTTTTGGACTTTTTTTCGATTTTGCACAGAAATGCAAAAAAAGTGCAGGATATTCCGAGATTTCCCGGATATCCTGCACTTTCCTACAGCAGTTCAGACGAAGATGAAGATATCTGTCCTGCCGGTTTCTTTGCTTTTCCTCGGCCGGAAGCCGCCGTATATTAGATGCTAGGCGCCTGCCGCCTCTACAGACGGCAGGCGCGTTTTGAAAGTCTGATCTTCCGCCTGTCAAAGCGCTGCGAAGTCAAACTCATAGGGGAGCGCTTCCGCCTCCGCCGCCCCTGCTGCCCGAAGCTTCTTCCACAGCTCATGGAGGGACGCCTCTCCCTCCCGGATGTCGTCGATGACCAGCCCGCCGTCTGCAGTCAGCAGCCGGTACGCTTCCTCCGCCCGACCGGTCTGCGCCAGAGCCTGGATATGACTGAACCGGATCCGCCCCTCCTTCTGGATCGTTCCGTCCAGCTGCGTATAAAGCTCTGTCACCTCCCGAAAGCATCCGTTCAGCATCAGCAGCCGGACGCTCTCCCTGACATAGGAAAGATCCTTCATCTGGAGACAGACTCCCTTCCACACAGCGCTGCACGCCTCATCAGTCCTTCCCTGTACAGTATACAGCGACGCCAGTCCATGGTACGCCCAGGCATTCTCGGCTGCAGCGAGGGACTGCGAAAGTGCTTCTTCCGCCCTCTTGTATTCTCCCTTCTGAAAAAGCAGGACGCCCAGCTGGAAGAGGGCATACCAGCCCGCCTGCTCCTGCCGCTCAGAGACATACCGTTCCAGCCGGCGGAACAGCTCCTGCCCGGTGATGTACAGCGCCGGAGCAGGCGCGGGATCCGGTGTCTCAAGAACGCCCTCTTCCAGAAACCGCATCCACACTCCCGCCTCCCGGGAATCTGTAGAAAAGTCAAGCTGCTCCTCCTGCCACCGGTCTCTGCCAGCCAGACGGAGCTTCCTCTCCAGGGCGCCGTATCCGCTTCCTGTCTGGACCGTCCTTGCAGCGGTCTTCGCCATCTCTTTCGTCTCTGCGAGAAGCCCGTCCATCTCCTTCCACTGAGGCAGCCTGCGGATCTCTGCGGTGACGGAATCTCTCAGTTCTTCAAAAGATTTCTCCATGTCCTCTTTTCCGATCTCTGCGGCGCCGTACCGTTCTATCCATTCCCATACTGTGTGGGGTGCCATCGGCAGGCAGCCGTACTGGGTCTTCCCGAGCCCTGCCTGGATCTCGATATACCGCCCCGCATTGTCCGTCAGGAACTCCTGCCAGTGATCGCCGCCCCTGGTCTTTCCCCAGGAGAAAAGCTTCCTGGAGCGCAGACGGTCCGTGGACATCTGGAGCAGCCCGAAGCCGTCCCGGTCCACATTTACAATGTATTTCGGCGCATCAGCCGGCAGATCGAAGAAGTAGTCCACTGACGTCGGGATATTCTGATATCTTGTAATATCCTTTCCGCCGACGAGCGGGATATCCACCTTATATACTCCGCCGTCATGGAAGGTAAATGCCTTGGACGCCGGGACGATGATCCGCCCGTCTTCAAATTCCGGTACCGCGATGTTGCTCCACCAGTACATCGGGACGACTTCCTTCGTGTCGTTCTTAATCCGCATTCTGGCGTTCAGGAACCTGTCCTCTTCTCCGAGCCAGAAATCCATCTGGTAAGTCACTCCGCGGATTCTCTCATACTCATACATCCGCAGCACCGGCACGCCCTTCCATTCAAGCTCTGCCGTAAACAAAGGCGCCGTCGTAAACGGCGAGTGCCCGATCACGCCGATATTCCACTCCACGCCGCCGCTGAACCAGGCATTGCACACCGCCAGGTTGGAAAACCGCAGGACGTCGTTCGTGTACAGAAGATCCCTTTTCCCGTCCTTGTCATACAGCTGCCAGAGCCTTCCTCCGTACTCTGGGAGGAAAACTGCCCGGAGATGGTCATTCTCAAGCACGGCTGTCTTCACCTCCTGCTCCCTCAGCTTCCTCGTATAACATGCATACTGACGATAGGGATAGGAGTTAAAGCATCTCCCATACCCTTCATAGATCTCATCGTCTTCATCCAGACAAAATTCCAGCTCATTCTGCAGGATCAGTCCTCCCACAAGATCCGGCACAGAAGACGGGGCTCCAAGCTCTGCTTTCCTGATCTTCTGTTTCTCAAAACGCAGTTGTGGTCTCATCATTCTTCCTCCCCAAAACACATATATTCCATATATAATTCTGAAAATCTCGGATTTCCCGAGAGGGGAATCTCCCGCACCAGCCCTGCGATGTGGTCCAGCGTCTTCCCGCTCTCCCCGTCGAGCAGGCCTGCCGCGGCTCCCTTAAGGCACGTATTGCCCGCCGTACGCACCCTGCCTGCACAGCCGGCGGGCAGAAGCCCGATCGCTACCGCTCTTCCTATATCCAGCTCGTATCCAAAGCCGCCGGCGAGGAAGATCTCATCCACCTCGTCCAGGCTGATCCCGTACTCGTCAAGCAGTGTCTCAAACCCTGCCCGCACCGCTGCTTTGGCGAGCTGGATCTCCCGGATATCCTTCTGAAAAACACGGATCTTTCCCTGCTCATCCACCGGGAACCCCTCGGAGGCATAGGGCTCTTCCAGCCTTCCCGTCTCATCCATAAGCTCTGCCTCAAGGAGACAGGCAATAATCTCAAGTATGCCTGTGCCGCAGATCCCTTTCGGCTCTTCCCCTCTGATCGTCTCCACGCACAGCGAGCTATTCTTCCACGCCGCATGGCAGACCGCGCCCGGGATGCTTCCTGTCCCGCAGACAAGGTTCCCTCCCTCGAAGGCCGGTCCTGCCGCCGCGGAGGCAGCCAGGATCCGCTTCCGGTTCCCCACCGCCATCTCGCCGTTCGTCCCCAGATCGATCAGGACACTGACACGCTCTCTTTCGTGAAATCCAAGTGCATAGAGCCCTGCGGTGATATCTCCGCCGATATACGCGGAGACCCCCGGACAGATCCGGACTGGGAACGAGAGTCCCTTCTGTCCGGACAGGCTGTCCCACGCAGTCTCTATTCTCTGTATATTATAAGTCCGAAAGGGGAAAATTCCCAGGCTTTTACATGGATATCCCATCAAAAGGTGCACCATCGCCGTGTTTGCCCCGATCAACATCCTGCTGGCGGGGACATGTCCGCCCTCCGTCAGGCTGTCCACGCCGCTTTGCAGCACCTGGCGGATGCCTTCCTTAAGCTCTCCCACCCTGCCTTTCCCGGCCGCCTCGATCCGCCCGATCACATCCGCGCCGTACATCCTCTGGCTGTTCAGGGCTGTATAAGTCTTCATAATCTTCCCGCTCTCCAGATCGATCCGCTGCATCGCCACTGTTGTGGTCCCGATATCCACAGCTATGCCGTATGCGCCGGCGTTCACGCCCCCGATGCCTCCCGGCGCCGCTTCGCAGGCTTTCCCGCTGACGTCTCTTTTCAGCGCCGCCTCTGCGGAACCTGTCCCTTCTTCTGCCCTGTCCGGCCAGTCTGCGGCTGTTTCCTCCCTGCCGATGTCCGGTACATAGAACTCCTTTTCCTCTGCCAGGTCCGGGATCAGTACCGTGCACGAACCGTCCGGGAAGGCGGTGCACGCCAGGCGGAATCCCGCCTCCAGCTCTGCTTTTTCAAAAAAGCGCCTGTCCTCCGCGGAGACGGGAAGCGTGCCCTCTGTCACCCGAATCCGGCATTTCCCGCAGGTCCCGCGCCCGGAGCAGAGCGCGCCGATATAGATCCCGTTCTCCCGAAACACCTCCAGGATACTCTTTCCTCTGACAAGTGGAATCGTTCTCTTCCCTTTGCCGGTAATAACTGTGACTGCCGGTTCCGGCAGATTTCCCGGAATTTTCCTCAGCCTGCAGGATATATTGGGACATCTGCTGCAGTCATGCTCATAGTTGCACTGTGTTGTGTCCTCGCTCAGCAGATATACCTGGCAGACGCTCTTCACCGGGCGGTACATGAATCCTTCCGTGATCCCGATCCCGCCTTCTGCCGCTCCGGTAACATCCAGCGCCTTCTTCTGTATGCTCATGGGCACGTCGTGAGGTGCCTCCAGTCGTCTTCTGATCCCTTTTCCCCGCTCCCGGCAGAGGGCAGTCACCCGGTCTTTCAGCTGTTCGTCCATCTGGAACAGGCAGTCGTCCGCAGCTGCGTCCGCCAGCATAGCCCTCAGGCAGTCTCCCTGCGCAAAAAGCTCAGAAGACCAGCCGCTCAGCGCATCGCCCACCGTGCAGATAACATACAGGGCCTCCTGCCCGGGGAGTTCATCCTCCCCGCACAGAAAGCCCTCTGTATCGCCGAATCCCAGAAAAGCGGCCGGTTCAAGCCTCTCATACGCCTCGGGAAGCATCTCTTCGAGCTCTTCCCTCATCTCTTCCTCCAGGCTGCTCCTGTCCGCATCAAGCATGGCACAGACATTCTGCGGAGAAATCTTTATCTGAAATTCTGTGATCTTTTTCATGCGCTCTTCCTCTCCACCACGGCATTTCTAGCCGTCTCTGCCGCCGATGCGGCGTCCGGCGTGTAATAATCTGCTCCGATCTCCTTTGCGAAATCATCCGTGACCGGCGCCCCTCCGATCATCACAATATATTTCTCTCTCAGTCCTCTTTCCTCCAGCCGCCGGATACATTCCTGCATCTGCGGCATGGTGGTGCTCAGCAGGGCGGACATCCCGATGACGTCTGCGCCAATCTCCTCTGCCTTGTCGATAAACGCATCGGCTCCCACGTCAACGCCCATGTCGCAGACCTCAAATCCAGCTCCCTTGAACATCATGCCGACCAGGTTCTTGCCGATATCGTGCAGATCTCCCTGCACAGTTCCGATCACTGCCTTTCCCACAGGCTCGTTGCCCACTTCCACCAGCTTCGGCTCCAGAATCGCAAGCCCCGCGTTCATCGCCCGGGCGGATACCAGGACTTCCGGAACAAAGACTTCATTATTTTTAAACTTTGCTCCCACGACCATCATGCCGGACAGAAGCCCTTCATTCAGAATCACCTTGGGATCCATATTTTCATCCAGCGCTTTCTGCACTAATTCCTTTACTTTCTTTGATCTTCCTTTCTGAAGAAACTCAGAAATTTCCTCTATCAGTCCCATAACATCAACACTCCTTATTCTGATAAAACTCTTCTGCCGCATCGAAGAACGCCTGCAGGTTTTCGATCGGCGTCATCGGCGGAATATCGCATCCGCTGGCAATGATGAAATTCGGATATCCGCAGCATTTCTGCATCAGCTCCTGCGTCTCTCTGCGGATCGTATCCGGGCTTCCGTTTCTCAGGACTCCCACTGGATCGATATTTCCGATCACGATCCTGTCTTCCGGCATGGCCTTCAGCACAGTTTCCATGTTGACTGCATTGCCGAAGCTGTATCCCGCTGCAGGGATCCCTGCAATATCTGCGAGGAGCGGCTCCACTGTCCCGCAGTTGTGATAGATAAGCATGAGTCTCTCCGCTTCCGCAGTCTCACAGATCTGTTTCACGTAAGGCACAGAGAAATCTCTGAAAAGTCCCGGCCCGAGCAGTCCCGCCGCCGGCTCTGCCAGGACGATCCCGTCCGCCCCCGCCGCCTTGAACGCTCTCGCGTAGGCGCACAGGAACTGGGTTACCTTCTCAAGCACGGTCTCTACCAGCTCCGGATCCTCGTAGCAGAGGATCATGATCTCCGTCATATCCAGCAGCCGTCCCGCCAGAGAGTACGGACCGATCATGCCGGCAAGGATCGGGCGGTCTTTGACTCTTCCCGCGATCTCCTGTATTCCCTTCAGGCATTCCCCGGTGCGTCCCTCTCCGACCTCCGGGATGCGAAGCGCTTCCGCCTCATCCTCATCGTGAATGATCGGTGCCGTCACCGTGGGCACCTCTTCCGCGCTGTATCTGACCGGGCTTCCGAATGCCTCCGCCTCAACAGAGAGGTCCATCAGGCTTAAGACAGCCGCCATATCGAACTTCTTCGCGATCGCCTCCATGCAGTCAGCCTGCAGCTTTCCGCTCCCGACGATCTCTTCCACCGTGTTTCCCGTGATCTGGATCCCCGGAAAAGAGAGCACGGGCAGCGGCTTTTTCACATCGGCACGGATCATATCCTGTATCCATTTTTTCATATCAAAATTCATTGCGCTCCCCCTCAATCCTTTTTCTGATAGGTCCTGCACGCCTCCACATAGGCAAGTACATTCTCAAACGGTACTTCCGGCTCCAGCAGATGGGTCGGCGCCACCATGAGCCCGCCCTTGGGACCTGCGATATCCAGGTTCTTATGTACCTCGGCGATCACCTCTTCCGGAGTGCCATGGGGCATGACTGTCTGTGTGCCGATCGTCCCGTGGAAGGATATCTTGTCGCCGTATTTCTCATAAATCTCGCCGAAATCCATGCATTCGCTCTGGATCGGATTGAGCACGTCCACGCCCGCATCGATCAGATGGGGGATCAGCGGCTCGATAAATCCGCAGGAATGATAGAAGATGATCACTTCCGGATTCAGGCTCTTAATATAGGAAATGACATCCGCCAGCCTCGGCTTCAGCCAGATGCAGTACAGATCCTCGCTCATCATGATGGTATGCTGCATTCCGATGTCGTCTCCGAGATAGATCACGTCCGCTCCCGCTTCCACATAAGCCTTCGCGCGGATCTTCGCCAGCTCAGTGATCTTGTCCAGCAGGTATACCGCCATCTCGTCCTCTTCCATCATATCGCAGAACAGGTTTTCCATTCCTCTTAAGTACCACGCCGTCTCCCAGATAGTGGTCTGCATATTTCCCACCGCGATCAGGTCACGCTCCTTGATCTTCTTCACCTGCTCCTTCTGGTGGTCCTTCTCTCCGTGCTCGAAGTCCGGATAAGGGTACTCCATGATCTCTTCCAGCGTCTCCGCATCCTCCAGCGGATGGCGCATATATGTCATGTGCATGCTGTGCGGAGAGGTCTCATGTCCCACGCCCCAGAGATCGATCTCGGCGCCCTCTGCCAGCGGCCTCTTATAATACTTGCGGTACTGCTCCACGTCATGTCCCGGGAGTCTGATATCCTCGATATATCTCCACGGGAACTGGAAATACTCTTCATAATCATCCGATCCGGTTCTCTCCCTGAACTCCTTCTCCAGGGACGGACAGAGATGGAACTCCACCGGCACAAACTCATATCCCTGTCTCTTGATCAAAGAGAAAAAATTTTCTCTGTTCGTCATAGCGATCCTCCTGTTCTCACTGACCTTTTCTTTGTAAACAGTTCACACTGCAACACTTTATTTACATTTTATAAATCAGATGGTATGATTTACATGGATATTTTGGTAGAAAACATGTCATATCTGGTAAAAGGAGGAATTTGCCTTGACGGAAATACCGAAGGAGCTTTTCGAGACCAGGTCCGTACATAAAAACATCGGTATGGATCCCAACAACTCCATATTGAGCTGCGGCTTCATCCACCACACCCGCCACCTCTCGCAGAACGAAAATCTGGTCTTTAAATACTACGGAGCCCTCCTTCTCCTGAGCGGGGAAGGCACTTACATCGACAAAGACGGAAAAAGCACCCGGCTGTATCCCGGATGCTTTATTCAGCGTATTCCATATGTCAAGCACTCCACCATCACCAAGGAGGATGGAAAATGGCTTGAGTTTTTTGTCTGTTTTGGGTATGAGACCTACTGCTCCCTACTGCACATGGGACTCCTGTCGGAGGCCCCTGTCCTCTATCCCGGGATCACGAACTCTCTCTTAGACAAATGCGTGCAGTATTATGAGCACCTCTCCCAGGCGTCCTCCCGCAGGCTTCCCGCTCTTTTGCTCGAGGCACAGCAGCTCGTTTTCTCGATCTATGATATGCACAGGAAGCAGACCGTCATCCCTTCCACCCGCTCCCTCCTCGATCAGGCCAGGGACCTGCTCGGCAGCGGACAGATCCCGGATGACAGCTGTCACGGAGTCGCGGAATATCTCGGGATCGGCTATGAGAATTTCCGCAAGCTGTTCCGCCAGGAATTTAACGTGCCGCCACACACTTATCTGATCCAGAAACGACTGAACATGGCAAAGGAGCTCCTTCTTGACGACACGCTCTCGGTCCAGGAGATCGCATCCCGGACGGGATATCCTGACAGCTTCTCCTTTTCCAAGCAGTTTAAAAAATATACCGCCCTCACTCCCAGAGAGTTCCGGACACTTCACCATATCTCAAGGAGCGAGGGCGGCTGACCAAACTATAGAAAATAAGCAAGCCGCCTTGTCTCTTGGCCGGAGCAGGCAGCTTGCTTTTTAGTAACTGTTAACTTTGCACCGGAGCGGATAGGCTTCATCTATCTCCCTGCCCCGCAATCCGACTTTTATTTCCCGGCCTGCTTGACGATCTGATTCGCATAGGTGCTCAGCCCCGCCACCAGGATTCCCTGTATCACCGCTGTAAACACAGCCATCGCGATGTCCTGCACTCCCTTCAGCGGGCTGGCTGCAAGCACCCACACCGCACAGAGCACGATCCCGATCCCTCCGAGGATCAGCGGGATGTACTTATCTGGCACGGCGCCCGCTTTTTTCAGTCCCATCCCGATGAGATACAGCACCACCGCCACGACGATCAGCTCCGGCTTCACATAGTTCATGATCTGTTCCATGATGATCTCCTTACCGTCCCCTCAGCCCGCAGGTCAAAGGGCGCTTCTTTTCCGACTGTTCACACCTAACCGCCGTCCGCATGCGCACTCGTCGCGCTGCCGCGCTCCAGTTCCGCACTTTGTGCTAAGACTGCTTATGTGGTTGGCGGTTACAAGTTCCACTCGCACTCATGGATAGGAAACTGCCTCTTACATGCAGGCATGACGCTGCATTTTCCTGTCCATGAGTATGATGCGAACAGTAACCTTCTTTAATATAATATGATTCAGGTCCCCAGGAGTGTGAATCAGACCGCCGCCTGATCTGCCGAACTCATCTTCCGCCTTCTGACAGCATATATGTACGCCGTCCGTTCAGCGTGCAGAAGATCAGGATGCACGCTCCTACAGCCGCCGGGATCAGGATCATCCTGTACGCATCCAGCAGGACTCCTGTCATGACAAGGAAAAGCGGCGTCCCGCAAATCACAATGTACCCCAGCCCGCCGAACATGATCCGGATCAGCATAGGAAGCATCCATATGATTCCTGATACAGCCACAGTGTAGAACAATGTCTCAAAATGGGCAGACACACACAGCACAACAGCGCACAATGCCATCAGCGCCAGACCGTCCGCCCCCAGAGAGAGTAAAACAAAGAAACGGACGGGCTTCATTGTAACCAGATTGAAGGGATTCAAGGAATCCGTCACGATTCCTGTCATACAGTCTCCTCCTTCCAGTCTATATACGGCTCCCACAGAAAGGAACACGCTCAATACCACCGCCGCGTACACGACTGCAGTCAGGGTAAAAGCCGCTGCGATCTTCGCTGTCACATCTCTGTCTCTTCCCTCCTCGCTCGTAAACAAAAGAGCCGACATCCCGCACTGCCGTTCCTCTGCAAATACAGGAGAGACACTCACTAGGATGAGGACACTTCCCAGGATCATGCCAAGCTGAAGCATATCCAAAAAGACACTCCATCCTTTCGTATAATCTAAAATAATTTCTTCCCCTGATACTTCTGCAGCTCTCCCCAGGTCCGTCTGCGATACAGGTATCAGAGCTGTCGATACCTGATAATCGTCCCAGCTCCTCATATAGCCGTTTCCCAGATATTCTGTCACGAATCCATTCAGATAGTTCTCATCCCGGAACCCGCCGTAGTATTCTTCTACCTGGGACGGGAATCCGTACTTCTCTATGATCTGCTCAGCAGTCTCATCGTCCAGGGGACCAGTAAACTCTTTCGTGATCTCGCGATCCTCCCGGACTGCCTCATAGCCGGTGTACACCTTGCCGTTCACGACTGCTCTCTCGTCTCCCACACAGACAAAGGCGAAATAAAGTAACAGCATCGCCAGTATCACAGGCAGCCCGGCAAGGAAAAATTTCCCGTGCATCAGCTTGAACAACTCCATCCTATACAGTCTCATCGCCCGCTCCTCTCCCCTTCTCTCCGGTAAGGTATAAGTAAATATCCTCCAGTGTCGGCTCCAGAGCCTCTGCATCAGGCGCCGGCCTCCTGTCAGAGACGATACGAAGCTCCACTCCGTTTTCCAGATGTCTGATATTGCTGACCGTAAACCTGCCGCCGAGCCTTTCCGCCTCTTCTTCCCCTGCGACGCATTTCCAGGCGATCTTCCCCGCCGCCCGCGTCAGCTCCTGTGCTGTACCTTCTGCCGCGATCTCTCCATGTTTCATGATCATGATCTGGTCTGCGATGTAATCCACATCCGACACGATATGTGTGGACAGGACTACAGTGCGCTCCTTTCCCAATGAGCTGATGATATTCCGGAATCTCACGCGCTCCCGTGGATCGAGACCGGCTGTCGGCTCATCCAGGATCAGGATCTCCGGATCATTCAGCAGCGCCTGCGCGATTCCGATCCTTCGCAGCATTCCTCCCGAAAATGTCTTCAGCTTCTGCTTCTGAAACGGCGCCAGATCTACCAGGTCAAGCATTTCATCGATACGGCGCTCTGCGCGGTCCTGCGGCATCGCCTTCAGTGCCGCCATATAACGCAGGAACCGCCGGGCGGAAAACTCCCCGTAATAACCAAAATCCTGGGGCAGATATCCAAGCAGCCTGCGGTACGCTCTCCCCAGCTGGCCGATCTCAATGCCGTCGCAGCGTATCCTCCCTCCCGTCGGCTTCAGAACGCCGCAGATCATACGCATCAAAGTCGTCTTGCCCGCCCCGTTTTCTCCCAGAAGACCGTAAACACCGCTTTCCAGGCAGAGATCTGTTTTCTTCACAGCTGTCCTGTCACGGAACTTTTTTTCCACAGCGCTCAGCTCTATTCTGTGCATAATATCTCTCCTCTCCCGATCTCATTGAACAACCGTCTGATCTGCACCGCCAGCACAGCCATCCCCGCCGCCAGCGCCATACACCATACTGCTGCCGCCGACGGAAGATAGACTTCAGGAACTGTCGCGGCCGCCAGTACGAGGACCGCTGAAAGCAAGCCCGCTCCCGCTGTCATTGCAGATCTTCTCCACCGTGTTTCAGCCATCATACATCCCAGACATACAGAGACAGTAAACAGAAACGGAACGCCCACATAAACACCCATCCTGAAAAAGCTCATCTTCCACTGTACCCCAACGTAGAAAACCGCAAATGAAAGCATGATCAGATTGATCCCGCCGAGTATCGTCATCTCAAGCCCCGCAAGCTGCTTTGTATTAAAATAGCAGGTCTCTGCCAGCTCGCCGGCTCCGTTCGAAAAAAGCCTGGATAAAATCCATATGGACACTCCTCCGGAAGCAGATGCAAGCAGCATCGCGGTCGTCGTTATATCTCGTTCCTCCGCCCCATAATATCTCAGTAAAAGTAGGATCAGGATGAACAGCATATTGACCGCAGCATCTGCGAGCCATATCCCTTTTTCCATGTAACGGAGCTGGCTGAGCACGAGCTCAGAGAAACTGGCTGTTATAGATGTTCCGCCCTCGATCGTTTCTTCATACAGCCTTTCAAGAGTTTGTTCCTTCCCTTTTTTATCAACTATTATGAATCTGTCCGCTTCCTGAAACAGCTTCTTTAAGTCACTATTTTCTTTCATAAGCTTCTATCTCCTTTCTCATCCGCCTGACGCCTAAGCGACAGCGCGATTTTGCCGTAGACAGACTGCACCCCAGGATCCGCGCGATATCCTGAAATCCCATTTCCTCCCGAAACCTTAAAATGACGGTCTCCCGCTGCTCGATCGGAAGCTTCTGCAGAATTGTATCAAGTAAAAGCTTCTGCTCGATGTCTTCTATTCCATCTCTTTCAGATACTGCATCTGCCTCCAGATCCGCTGTTTTTTCCCTCTCCCTTTTTCGGAAATAGTCCCGGCAGAGATTGCGCGCAATGATCAGCAGATAGCCTTTCAGATTTCCGTGCGTATAGGAGTCAGCATATTTAATGAACCTGAGAAATACTTCCTGAACGATATCATATGAGTCCGTCTCATCCATAGTCATATACAGACAGAACCTATAGATATCGTCATAATATTTCTCAACGATTCCGTCCAGTGCACTTCTGTCGCCTGTATGAAGTTTCCTGATCAGCTCTCTGTCCGTCATGACACTCCCCCTTTCTCCGTTCCTATTATAAATAACTCCGAATTTCTTATAAAAGTTTAACACAAAGAAATTTTCTTCCCGCCTCTTTCCGAAAAAGGCACGTAAACTAGGACCAGTGCTGCACAATACTGCATTTAAGACATGCTGCAGGACACGCGCGTCATTGACCATACCAGACCACAGCTGTATAATAAAAGCTGACCTGAATTTTATCACAGGAGAAGATAACCGGAAAGGGGAGAGATATATGCGCCGCACGGAAGCGCCATTTAACAACAAACAATTCATATTAAATAAAAGCACAGGAGAGATCCACGATCTGGACCGAGAATCTCCGCTTTGCTGTATTGACGAGATAGATGCAGACAATATTTTCGCCTGCGATACCTATGCGGAGGCCGTACTGTTCGCATCCGTGTTTGATATCACGAGAAACGGATGCGCGCACTGTATCCCAGAGCATCACAGAGATTAGACTGTATCAGATCCTGACGCTGATGCTTTTAGAACATCCATGCAAAACGCCCCGGCATGCATCACTCACATGCCGGGGCTCTTTCCATTACTTATTCCGTTTTTTTCCACTTGCGGCCGCCTGCCCTTCCTTAATACATCCAGGAATCGCCGCTTCCACTCTCGATTTCTTCCACATTGCCGAATCCGCCGATGTCTACCTGATACCATGTATCCCCATTGACTACAGTGTAGCTGTACTCATTCCACAGCCCCTCACTGCCGACCTCCTGCTCTACGATTTCTCCGCCGCCTGCCTGATCCAAGGCAATCTGCTCTGCTTCTGCCGGACTTACTTTCATTACATTGATTCCTATCAGCCCCGCCGCAATAATAACGACAACAACTGCAATAATAATTCCAATAGTTTTTTTAGATACTTTTTTCATTCTTTTCATCCTCCATTCATTAGCTCTATCTCTGTTGTGAGACAAATATAACAGAGAAAGATTAAAGCATCTGATATTTTCCAATTCTGCCGAGGAAAAATTTTTCCATCAAAACTCGCATTTATCGAACATGGCACAGTTTCTTTGCATACTGATATAAGCGGAGATCTATATTATATAGTGTATTCATGGGGAAATAGCAATTCTATTTATAGAGACCTGGACTTAAGAGGACATTAATTTGAAAATGCCATTTTATTTTAGGAATCACTCCTGTGTGACTGAATAGAAATTTTTGAAATGAAAAAGCCGGAAATCTTGAAAATCAAGCTTCCGGCACTTTTTAAAGCAGGGGATGAGAGAATCGAACTCCCACCAAAGGTTTTGGAGACCCCTATCATACCATTTGACCAATCCCCTGTATCGTGACCTGCTCTCTGCAAGCCACTTGTTTAGTATACTTTGAGATGCGGAATTTGTCAAGTATTTTCTTCGTCAGTTTTTACAAAATAGTAATCGTTCAGCCAAACACTCTCTACGGCCTGCATTTCCCACACGGCTCATATCCTTCTTCTATCAATTCCTCTCTCGTTCCGGTGAACTCGCTTTTATTCTTTGCTTTGATATCATCCGCGCTGGAGCAGTCAGGATCATGGAACTTCATCGTATTATTGTTCAGTATGTATGTCTGCTCTCCGGAAGACGCCTCCTCCTGGCCGTCAGCTTCCCCGCTGTCCGATGCACCGTTCTTTTCCTCTTCTGTACTCACCCAGTTGGCGCCCGTGGAATAATCGATCGTGATCTCCGGCTGTACATTATAGACGTATACGTTAAAGCAGACGCCCTCGCCGTCGTCCTCCACGGACATCGCTTCCATCTGGACTCCGGATGCGACCAGATTATCTTCCTCGAACACCGGAGTCACCCTGTACATCACATGGTTCTCCGTTTCATGTACATATTCAGCCACCTGGTTTTCAAACGGGAGCATCCCTTCTGTGTTCATATATCTGGTGCCTGTGATCAGATTCTCTTCATTCGCATTCTCGCCCGTGAGCTGGAATCCGATCAGGTGACAGCGGTTATACACATATCCCCCATCCACGATTTCATACTGCTCATTCTCCCAGCCGGTCGGCGTCACGCCGCTGATGCTCTCCCGCTCTTCTGTCGGCATGATCTCTTCTCCGACACACGCTTCCGCCTCCCCGCATCTTCCCAGCTCATCTAGCTCGCTGTATTCCTCGAACGGCACAGTAGTCACTTCATATTCTTCGAACTCCGGCTGGCTTCCGTTGATCTCCACATATGGCTCGCCGCTGTACTCCGGCACATCCTCTACATCTTTGTATTCCTCTGTCTGTACAGAAGTATGATCCGTACCTGCATTCTCTGCAGTGATACCGCAGGCCGTCAGGAAAAATGCGGAGCAAACTGCTGCCGCCATGACTGCCCGTCTGTATTTCATTCTCTGTTTTTCCCTCATTTTTCTCCTCCCACGTTCTTTTCCTGTTTTCACTCTTTCCTTTGATCAGCTGGATCAGCGCGGAAATATTTTTCCCGCAGAAACAGCTCAAGATGTATGCCACCTTGAGCTGTTCTGCTTCTCTGTCTTTCATACCCTTCCGGGAAGAGTCCTTATCTTCTCATGCCTCTCTGCCTCGGATCCGGTCTCTGTACCGGCACCCTCACCGGCTGGGGCTCTTTGATCAGTCCCGGGAAGAGGCTGTTCAGAGCGTCCTTCAGTTTCTTTCCAAAATCATTATATAACATGAACATATAAAAATTGTATCTCAGCATATGTGTGATCCTCCTTTTCTTATGTAATGCATTTTAACAGAAGAATCGGATCCTGTCAGGATTTTACCACTTATTTTAGAATTGTTTATAGTTCATTTATGAACATGAAAATTCTGTGACCACATTCCTGTCCACACCGTATTCCAGGAAGGATCGCCGGCTGCCCTTAAATGCGTGCCGTCCATCTCCGCCGTCTATTTCTTCTCCCTCTCATAGAGGAATCTCACATGCTCATACACCTCGGCAAAATCGATCACACACTCGTCGTCCCAGATCCCCACAGGGATCTTCGCGTCAAATCCAAAGATCTCCGGATAATCATCATGCTCGAAATCATAGACGATGACCTTCTGTTTCATGGGATCGATCATCCAGTATTCGCGCACCCCCGCGTTCAGATACTTATTCAGCTTGATCACCGAGTCCTTCTTCTTCGTAGACTTTGACAGCACTTCTATGATAAAATCCGGTGCGCCGTAAATGCAGCGGTTGATGATCTTATCCCTGTCGCATACAATGACCACATCCGGCTGGACCATCGTCTTCTCGTCGCAGTCGAGCTGCACGTCAAGAGGCGAGATCATAGGCAGGCAGGCACCGCCCTTATTGAGAACGTGCTGCAGCAGCCTGCTGTATATGAAACCTCCGATAATCTGGTGGGCTGACGTCGGCGCAGTCATATTGTAGATCACCCCGTCGATCAGTTCCACCCGCATATCATCCGGGATCACATGGTAATAATCATCCAGCGTATACTCCCCCTGCTTTTTCGTCATATACACATTCGCTGACTCTCTCAGCAGCAGCCCCTCGCTCTCGCCCAGAACCTGCTCCAGCGCCATGATCGTCTCATAACGGGGCGTCAGGGTGATGCCCCCGAGCACCTTCTGCACAGTCCCCACAGGCACTCCGGACAGCTCTGCAATCTGAGCATAAGTAAAACCCAGCTCCCTCTTCCTCTCCTGCATCTCCTTGATCGTCATACAGACCGCCTCCTTTTCTTCCGTTCCTTCCGGACACGATACTCTTTTCACCTGTACCTATCATATGATATATTTATCCATTTGTAAACCATTTTAAGATTTATTACCCATATTTTATCCTTTGAGGATCATTTGAGGTTTTTCTTTTCACAGACTGCCATTCACAGCCCTCATGGAGGATCGGATTCCCATACTTGAATTTTCTCCGGCGGCTGTCTACAATAGACTGGTAAAACAACGGAGGTACACAGCTATGAAAACAATCCTGATCGTCGACGATGACGTATGTATCGGAGACATGCTCCAAGAAGTGCTTGTAAAAGAAGGGTACCGGGCTGCCCGGGCTTACTCCGGGACAGAAGCTCTTCTGTATCTGTCCGGGAAACGCCCGGATCTGATCCTCCTTGACCTCATGCTGCCAGGCCTGAGCGGAGAAGAGCTTCTCCCTCTGATTGAAGACATCCCAGTGATCGTCGTCAGCGCCAAATCCGAGACGGCGGACAAGGTGGAACTTCTGCTCGGCGGCGCTGAAGACTATATTACCAAGCCTTTCGACACAGCAGAGCTACTCGCCCGCATCACAGTCCAGCTCAGGAAGCCCTCAGCCGGGACGTCCGGCCTGCTCACCTTCAGCGGGATTCGTCTTGACACCGTCTCGCGCACAGCGGAGGTAGACGGACAGCCGGTTCGTCTGACGAAGACAGAATACGCGATCCTCAAGCTGCTGATGCAGACCCCCTCCCAGGTAATCACCAAGTCTGTCATGCTGGACCGGATCAGCGAAGATACTCCGGATTGTGTTGAAAGCTCCCTGAAAGTCCATGTCAGCAACCTCAGGAAGAAACTGAAAGATATCAATGGAAAGGATTATATAGAAGCCGTATGGGGAATCGGATTCAAAATGAAGGAAGAATAGATCTTTACTGTTTCTTTACCATTTCCTTTACCGCTTTCTTAACCGACAGCGTATAGACTGCTCTCTGTCAGGCAGGGAAAAGTCCGGCGGAAGACACCGCCCGGCCATCCGTTTCCTGACATGCGGCAGCGCCCTGCGCGCCGGAATATTGATAAGGAGGCTGAACAATGGAATACATTCTTACAGCAGATTCGCTGTGTAAGTATTACAGACATTTTAAGGCGCTGAATGAGTTTTCCATCCATGTGCCAAAGGGTTCTATCTACGGATTCATCGGAAAGAACGGAGCGGGAAAGACGACATTGATCCGTCTGATCTGCGGGCTTCAGGAGCCCACATCGGGGACTTATACACTGTACGGCAGGAAGAATACCGAGCCCGGCATTGCAAAGTGCCGTCGGCGGATGGGCGCTGTCGTGGAGACGCCGTCCATCTATATGGATATGACTGCGGAGGGCAATTTGAAGGAGCAGTACCGGATCATCGGACTTCCGTCATTTGACGGGATACCGGAGCTTTTGAAGCTGGTCGGTCTCGAAAGCACGGGAAGGAAAAAGGCGAAGAACTTCTCTCTCGGCATGCGCCAGCGCCTCGGGATCGCCATCGCGCTCGCAGGGAATCCGGACTTTCTTGTGCTGGACGAACCGATCAACGGCCTGGATCCGCAGGGGATCATCGAGATCCGGGAACTGATCCTTAAGCTGAACCGGGAACAGGGGATCACCTTCCTCATCTCAAGCCATCTTCTGGATGAGCTCTCCAGGCTTGCCACCCATTACGGCTTTATCGACTCCGGACATATGATAAAAGAGATCAGCGCAAAAGAACTGGATGCTGCATGCCGCAGATGCATCCGCGTTCAGGTATCGGATATGAAGGCGCTTGTCCGCGTGCTGGACCGGATGGATATTGAATACAATGTCTTCTCTGATACAATGGCGGACATCTTTGCCCGGGTCAATGTGTCTCAGCTCACGCTCGCCCTCGCAGAAGAAAACTGCGATATCATCTCCATGACCGAGCGCGAGGAAAGTCTGGAAAGCTATTATGTCAATCTGGTGGGAGGGAAAAGAAATGAGTAGATTACTGTCGGCGGACTTTGCACGCTTATTTAAAAACAAATATTTCTGGATCTGCAGCATCTTCCTGGCTGGCTTCGGCATCTTCATGCAGGTCATGAACTATGTAAGCTGTGTGTCCATGGATACGGTACCGCATCCGGACACGATCTTCTTCGCCTTCTCGCTGCTGACCGGCATTCTGCTGTCCGCTTTTGTCAGCCTCTTCATCGGGACAGAGTACAGCGACGGAACGATGCGCAACAAGCTTGTCATCGGGCACACAAGATACCGCATCTATCTCTCCGGACTGATTGCCTGCATCGCCGCAGGACTGCTGATGTGCCTCTTCTGCCTCATCGCTTCCCTTGCCGCAGGGCTTCCGCTCTCCGGCTTTTTTGAAAACGATATCCGGCTTATCATCGGAACTGCGCTGGGAATCGCAGCTGCATCTGCAGCGTTTGCTTCGATCTGTACTCTGACGGCGATGGTCTGCCAGAACAGAGCCGTCACAGCCGTAGTCAATATCCTGCTGGTCTTCTTCCTGCTTTTTGCCGCCGTCTACATCCGCGCAAGGCTTGACGAGCCGGAGACCTATCCATCGTACATCTACACGCAGGATGGGTCTCTCCACTCAGGCGAAGATGTGCCGAACCCGAATTATTTGAGCGGAACTGCAAGAGAAGTTTTTGAGTTTCTCGATGATTTTCTTCCCAGCGGCCAGTCCGTGCAGTATGCGAATATGGAAGCGGAAAATATCCCTCTGCTGGCTGCATATTCCGCAGGGATCACCGTGGCGGCCGCAGCTGCGGGCATGTATGTATTCCGCAGAAAAGACATCAAATAGCGGGGAGCGGATTCTCCCCGAGTACGGAGGTAACTTATGGAATTTTGGCTGTGGAGCCTGATCGCGATCCTGCTCATCATTATCGTTCTTCTGATCATAAAGATCTGCCTGATGAAAAAATCTGCCCGGGAAATCTCGGAGTCATTTCTCGACAGGCTTACGGAAGATACCAACACCCTGATCGATATCTCCAGCCGTGACCGTCATATGAGGAAGCTGGCACAGGAAATCAATATACAGCTTAATAAACTCAAAGAGGAACGCCACCGCTTCCAGCAGGGCGACAGGGAGCTGAAGGACGCAGTCACCAACATTTCCCATGACATCCGCACGCCCCTCACCGCGGTCTGTGGATATCTGGATCTTCTGGATCGCGAAGAAAAATCAGAGGACGCCGCCCGCTATCTTAAGATCATCCGCAGCCGTACAGAGATCCTGCGCCAGCTCACGGAAGAGCTCTTCCGCTACTCCGTCTTTACTTCTGCGGCGGATGGAACGCCCGCCGAACCCGTCGTCCTAACGATCAGCGCCGGATATGAGGACGGAGTCCTTCAGATCTGCATCCTCTTTCCAGAAAAATGAAACTTTAGAAAAAATCAATAGCATTCACAGCAGAATCTGATATAATGATAGCGTCAGTGTTTTGGAAGACCAGCTTTTCCTGCACGGCGCTTTTTTATTAACCGGCGGCTTTCTTCCGCCGAAATGAATTGAGGCTTATATTATGGAAAATCATACAGAAAACGAAAAAAATTCATTTGTAAAGGAACTCCTTCAGTGGGCTGCTGCGATCATCCTCGCCGCAGCTGTCGCCATATTTGCAGACAAATTCCTGATCGTAAACGCACAGATCCCGTCCGGCTCCATGGAAAATACGATCATGCCGGGCGACCGCATTATAGGGAACCGGCTGGCCTATACTTTCAGCGATCCCCAGCGGTTCGATATCATCATCTTCCGCTATCCCGACGATGAGATCCAGCTCTTTATCAAACGGATCATCGGCCTCCCCGGCGAGACAGTGGAGATCATCGACGGCAGGATCTACATCAACGGATCAGATGAACCCCTCGAGGACGTGGAGACGAAGGAGCCTGCGTCCGGAACCTTCGGTCCTTATGAAGTGCCGGAGGACTGCTATTTTGTTATGGGCGACAACAGGAACAACTCTCTGGATTCCCGCTACTGGACGAACACCTTTGTCAGCCGGGACGAGATCCTCGGAAAGGCCGTCTTCAGATACTGGCCGCTCACCGAGATCAAACTGATAAAATGATCGGATAAGAAAAATATCCCCGCGGAGAACATGCACATTTCTGCCATGCTCCCTGCGGGGATATTTTTTTATATCGGATGCATCTTCGGCGCACCCCGGCTTTTCTTTTTACAGGCCGAGGATTTCCTTCACAACAGATGCGATCTCCTCATCTTTGCAGTTTGCGAAGAAATACTCCTGGAACTTCTCTCCGCTGAGCGCTCCTTTTACGAGCTCCTGATCCAGCTCTCTTAAAATATCCGTAAGGCTGCGGTATGTCACCGTCTTCACCTCGTCCAGGATCTTTTTGTTCCTCTGCTCCGGAACAGCGCGCTCCCTCGGATATCCCTGTCCGCTCTCTTCCACGTAGAGCTTCTCGAATATGTACTCAAGGTTCAGGTCTCCGCCCCATCCGAATCCTTTTGCGAACGGGATGGCAATGGCGTTACCGTCGTTGATCTGTGCAAATGTATAAGCGTCCAGCGCGTCCTCTACATGACCGCAGATCACTCCCGGGAAGGAGTTGCATGCAAGCATTGCGCCCTCGCCTGTGCCGCATCCTGTGATCACATAGTCCGCTGCTCCGGAGTTCAGCAGGACTGCCGCAAGGATTCCCACCTGTACATAAGTCAGCTGGCATTCATCCTCCGCTGTATACATTCCGTAATTATAAACCTCATGTCCCATCGGCTCGACTACTTTTCTCAGTGCATTGCAGATCATCTCATTCTTTGCCGCCTGGCTGTTCTCATTGATCAGTGCTATCTTCATCTTACATCTTCCTCCTGACGTCTTTTCTTATGCGCCGCTTCCCGCGGCGCATTCCATCTCTGAGGCATTTAAGCCCCTGCAGTATAATATTATATCAGATCCGCAGGCTGCTTTCCTGCCTTATCTTTTCAGAAATGTTGCAAATCTTTGCCGATCGCCGCGCAGCGTACGCGGATTGCAGCGGAACATACTCTTTATTCTTCTGTTCCGCCCTGGTCCTCGATCAGCAGGCCGTCCAGCGTCTTCATATCCTCTGAGTCGATCTCATACTCGCCGTCCTCGTTCTTTGCCACATGCAGGACGGTCTCCTGTGCCTCCCCGTAGAGAAGTTCGGAGTCCATCCCCTCTCTCAGCACGTCGTAGTAGATCTGATATACCTGGCTCTGCATCTCCTCATCCGAAGGCATCTCCCCGCCCTGCATCACGCTGTCCGTGACCTGGCCGGCATACTCCTCTGCCTTCTGCTGAAATGTATCATACGTGTCGGCAAACAGCATGAGCGGCTTTACCTTCACCGGCACAGTATAACTTCCGTCATCCTCCTTCTGTGCCTCGCCTACCGTATAGTTTACACGCGCCGCGATCTCTCCGAACAGCTCACGGTAATCCGGCTTGAGCTCTTCCGGCATGGGAGAAGACTCGAACTCTTCCATCGTCGCGTCGAGGTTCTTTTCAAAGACAGCCTCCGCCTCTTCTCTGGAAACTCCGACGATCTCCTCATGCGCTTCCGTCTCCTTTTTGTATGACACATCCAGCACTGCCTTCACATACGCCTCCGGGTCGAACCTGTTCATATACAGCCAGATTCCTCCCGCTGCAGCTGCGGCAATAACGATCACTGCCGCAAGTATGATGATATTTCTCCTGCTCTTTCCTGACATAACATTCCTCCTTTCCGGCACAGTATATCACTGTTCCTCCGAAAAAAATGGTGAATCCTGACAGAAAAGACAGCCGGGGCGGCATTTTCAGTCTCCCCGGCTGTCTTCTTATCATTTTGTCCCGCACTGCCCGCAGGCCAGCGCTGTCCCCTTTTCCTATTCCTGCTCAAAGCAGTCTTTCTATTCCATATCAAATCGGATCTTCATATATGCCTTGATCTCTTCCACACATTTCTGGAAGCCCAGCTTTCCGCTGTTCAGACACAGATCATAATTTCTCGCATCCGCCCATTCATGCCCGGTATGATACCGGTAGAAATCTCCCCTGTATTTATCCGTCTTCTCGATGTATTTCTGCATCTCTTTCTCGTCCATGCTGTGGCGTTCCATGGAGCGGTCCAGACAGAATTTTCTGTCGGCGTGCACGAACACGCTCATCACATTCGGATAATCCTTCAGTACATAATCAGCACATCTGCCGACGATCACACAGGACTCCTTCGCTGCCAGCTCCTTGATGATCTTCGCCTGATAATTGAACAGGTTGTCGTCTGATACAAAGTCCCTGTCCTCCGGCGGAAGGAGCTCCCCGCCATAGGGACGGCTCAGAAGCTTGAACCAGCCTGCATGGCGGATCTTCTCGTCGGACATCCCGAACAGCCGCTCATTGATCCCGCTGTCCTCAGACGCCATCCGCAGGATCTCCCTGCTGTAGCAGTTGATCCCAAGATCCTTTGCCAGCATCGCAGCGATCGTCTTACCGCCGCTTCCGTATTGTCTTGATACTGTGATCACAACATTTTTCATGAAGATTCCCCCTTACTCACCAAGATATGCTTTCTTAATGGAATCATTTTCCAGAAGGTCCTTCGCTTTTCCTTCCAGGACGATATTCCCTGTTTCCAGGACATATGCCCGATCTGCGATGGAGAGCGCCTTCTTTGCGTTCTGCTCCACAAGGAGCACTGTCGTCCCGCTCTCACTCACTGCCTGGATGATATCGAAGATCTCATTCACCAGGATCGGCGACAGACCCATGGAAGGCTCATCCATCAGGATGATCTTCGGCTTAGACATCAGCGCGCGGCCCATAGCCAGCATCTGCTGTTCTCCTCCGCTCAGGGTTCCCGCCATCTGGTTCTTCCTCTCCTCCAAACGTGGAAATCTCTTATATACATTTTGAAGGCTCTCGTCGATCTCTGCCCTGTCCTTTCTCGTATAAGCGCCCATCTTCAGGTTCTCATAGACACTGAGCTCGGCAAAGACACGTCTTCCCTCCGGCACATGCGCCATTCCCATAGAAACGATCTTGTGGGCAGGTACTTTGGTGATCTCCTTCCCCTCGAACATGACAGACCCTTTCTTCGGGGCCAGCAGTCCGGTGATCGTGTGGAGGATCGTCGTCTTTCCTGCTCCGTTGGCTCCGATCAGGGCGATGACTTCTCCCTGATTCACCTGGAAGGATACGCCCTTGATCGCCTGGATCACTCCATAATATACTTCCAAATCTTTCACTTCAAGCATTGCCATAGCTGATTCCTCCTATTCTCCCAGATATGCCGTGATGACCTGCGGGTCATTGAGCACCGACGACGTATCGCCCTGCGCGAGCACCTCGCCGAAGTTCAGCACCGTCAGCTTCTCACAGATACCGCTTACCAGTTTCATATCATGCTCGATCAGAAGGATCGTCATGTGGAACTTCTCTCTCACCAGCTGGATCATGTCCATGAGCTCGCCCGTCTCGTTCGGGTTCATGCCTGCCGCCGGCTCATCCAGGAGCAGAAGCTTCGGCTCCGTCGCAAGCGCACGCGCGATCTCAAGCTTTCTCTGCTGTCCGTATGGAAGGTTTGACGCAAGGTAGTCTGCATGGTCCGCCAGGTCAAACACTTCAAGAAGCTCCATCGCCTTCTCGTTCATCTCCTTCTCCACTCTCCGGTAGCCGGGGAGCCTCAGGATCCCTTCCACGGTTGAATAGTGATGCTTGTTGTGAAGTCCGACCTTCACATTGTCAAGAACGCTCAGCTTTGAAAACAGACGGATGTTCTGGAACGTTCTTGCGATCCCCGCCTTGCTGATGTCGATCGTCTTTTTTCCTGTGATATCCTGACCGTCCAGAAGGATCTTTCCCGAGTCCGGTTTATATACGCCGGTGAGGAGATTGAACACTGTCGTCTTCCCTGCGCCGTTCGGTCCGATCAGTCCATACAGCTCTTCCTTTTCAATGGAGATATCAAAACCGTTCACCGCGCGAAGACCGCCGAATGAAATGCCAAGATTCTTTACATCCAATAATGCCGCCATTATTTCACAGCCTCCTTTTTCTTCTTTCCGAAGGAAAGGTACTTCTCTCTCCATTCGATCGCTTTCGGCGACCAGTTAAAGAGCATCATGATGATCAGCACGATCGCGTAGATCAGCATACGGTAATCCGACAGGCCTCTTAAGAGCTCCGGAAGGAGAGTCAGGACGACCGCCGCGATCATAGATCCGCGGATGCTTCCGATACCGCCGAGAACGACGAACACGAGGATGTTGATCGACATATTATATCCGAAGTTGTTCGTATTTGCCGTAAGCGTAGAAAGATTGTGCGCGTACAGCACGCCCGCTGCTCCTGCAAGAGCTGCGGAAACCGTGAACGCCATCAGTTTGTACTTTGTCACATTGATCCCGACAGACTCGGCCGCGATCCTGTTATCACGGATCGCCATGATCGCACGTCCGTCTCTGGAATTTACCATGTTAATGACAATAAACAGCGTGATCAGGATCAGGATCACACCGATCACGAATGTGGAGTCCTGCGGTGTTCCGGTAATTCCCTGAGGCCCGTTCACGATCACCGTGCCGTCTGCCTCCATGTTCAGATCCATCACGTCCTTTGTCGAGAAATGGAATCCGTTGGAATCCTTGCCGATGAACAGGACATTTACAAGGTTCTTGATGATCTCGCCGAATGCCAGCGTTACGATCGCAAGGTAATCGCCCTTCAGACGAAGGACCGGGATTCCGATGATAATGCCGAAGACTGCTGCCACAGCAACTCCGATGAGCAGCGCCAGGAAAAATCTCAGCGGCGCGATCGTGATGACGTCTCTCATGCATTTTGAGAAAAATGCACTGGCAAACGCACCCGCGCACATGAAGCCCGCGTGTCCCAGACTCAGCTCTCCCAGTATGCCGACTACAAGGTTCAGCGATACTGCAAGAATAATATAGATACAGAGAGGGATCATCAGACCTTCCATAAGACTGGAGATACTTCCCGTGCTGATAAGTGTCTGCATTACGATAAATGCAACGATAACGATCCCATACGTGATCAGATTGCTTCTTGTATTCTTACTCATTTTTTTCTTCAACATATCCCGCACCTACACTTTCTCCTGAATCTGTTTGCCGAGCAGGCCCGACGGCTTCACGAGAAGCACAATGATCAGCACTGCAAACACGAGCGCATCTGCCATCTGTGAAGAGATATACGCTCTTCCGAGGATCTCGATAATGCCGAGAAGCAGTCCGCCAATAAATGCTCCCTGGATCGAACCGATCCCACCGAACACGGCTGCGACGAACGCCTTGATCCCGGGCATGGCTCCTGTATAAGGCGTCAGGCTGGGATATGCGGAACAGAGAAGCACGCCTGCAATGGCTGCCAGCGCAGAGCCGATCGCGAAAGTCAGCGCGATCGTTCCGTTCACATTGATACCCATGAGCTGCGCTGCTCCCTTATCCTCAGAGACAGCACGCATAGCCTGCCCCGGCTTTGTTTTCTGTACGAAAGCGACCAGCACGATCATAATGATGATACATGCCACGATCGTCACGATCGTCACGCCGGAGATATTCAGGCTTCCTCCTGCAAGGGTGATCCCTTTCCATGTGATCACAGAGCTGAATGTCTGTGTATTCGCTCCGAAGATAAGGAGCGCCAGGTTCTGGAGCAAATAGCTGACACCGATCGCAGTGATCAGCACTGCCAGCGATGAGGACGCATTCCTCAGCGGCTTGTAGGCGATACGCTCGATCACCACGCCGAGAACGGTACATACAACGACCGCCGCAAGGACTGCTGCAGCCGGCGGCATTCCTGCCTGCGTCATGCTCATCAAGGCAACATAGGCTCCGACCATGATAATGTCCCCATGCGCAAAGTTCAGCATTTTCGCAATACCATAGACCATGGTATATCCAAGGGCAATAATCGCATATACACTTCCAAGACTCAATCCGTTAATCAAATACGATATAAAGCTCATATTCCTTCCCTCTCATCTTTATTGTGTAAATTTTAGATATCAGCTAATTATATCACACGTGGTCAGACAATAGCAATACAAAAATCGAGTCCGCTCGGTTTTTTAATGGCAGTCCGCGCTGTATGGCTGAACTGCTGCTTATAAATAGGGTTATTCTATGGATCAATTGCAGGCGTCAGCTGCGCTATGTTATAATAAAAACACCTAAAACATGATGATTCGGGAATGATAGTTTTATTCAAGACGATATCTTGTATCTGCCAGGCTTTATGGGGGTGGCCAAATGAAAAAAGCAAGGAAAAAATCAATCTTAATATTCCTGTGTGTCATTGCAGTACTCTGTATAATTGCATGGCTTGCATATCAGATGCTGAAGCCTGACGTATATTTAGAATCCTATCAGGAATGCAAAATAAAATTATCGGAGCTGAGTGAAGAAGAATGTATGAAATTCATTGAGTCACGCGGTATTGAAATCCATGAATCGCTGCAAAGCACACATACGGAAGAACTTGTAAAAGAAATGATATGCAACTCAGAAGATAATCCATGGTCGAGCCCTTCTTACAGCTACTCAGAGACTTTCCGATTAAGCGAGATGATACGCCGCGCTGTCAACGATTATTATGGTTATGACGGCTCGCCATATGATATCTTAGGGTATTAAAAAACAGATGGACTATTTTATTGACCAATACAGCCTCAGCTGGGGTATACCTTAAAAATAGTAAAATTGCATGAAGGAGAGTAATTTTGCGACAGTTAATCGAGGTGATAAAGGTGAAAAAATGGAAAAAAGCAGGAAGGTCTATAATCTATCTGTGTATCATTGCGGTGTTCTGTATAATTATATGGATTGCATATCAGATACTAAAACCGGACGTATATTTAGAATCCTATCAGGAATGTAAAATAAAATTATCAGAACTGAGTCAGGAAGAATGTATAAGATTTATTGAATCGCGAGACATAAAAATTCCCGAATCACTGGAAGGTCTAAGAAATACGGGAGCACTTGTTAAAAACATGATATGGTATGCAGAAGACAGGCCTTGGTCCCAGATGAAATACGATTCACCAGAGACGACCCGACTAGGGGAAATGATACGCCGCGCTGTCAATGATTATTATGGTTATGACGGCTCACCATATAATTTTACGGGAGGGCTTTTCGTGTTTTGAATTAACCGGAAAACTCGCGGTAAGATATGTGATATGTCATCAGCTGCTTTGGGCAGAACCGATTTTTTGAGGTTCTGCCCTTGTTTGTATGCAGCGTCCCTGTTTCTTACTCAGTATATAGTCTGTAAATTTCCGGATCAACGACCTCCTGGATTTCCTCATACACGGGCTGGGATGCCTCGATCATCTGCTCTCTCACAGAATCGTCCAGCGTGATGATCTCTGTCCCGCTGTCGCGGATCGTCTGTATCCTGTCGTCGATCCTCTCGTCAGACTGCTCTCTCGCATATTCCTTCGCGATCGCCTCCGCCTCGATCAGGATCTGCTGATCTTCCTCCGAGAGCTCGGAGAAGAATGACTCGCTCACCACCAGAGAGATCAGATGGGGCACGTGATTCGTCTCGACGATATAGTCCTGCTGCTCATAGAGCCTGTTGGACACGATGACCTCATAGGGATTCTCCTGCGCGTCGATCGTGTGCTGCTGCAGGCCGATATACACCTCGCTGAAGTTCATCGGCGTCGGATTCGCTCCGAGCTGCTGCCAGAAGCTGAGCTGATAAGCGTCCTCCATAGTACGGATCTTCTGCCCCTTGAAGTCCGCGAACTCCGTGACCGCCTTGTTCGTGGACATGACACGGAATCCCTGATCCGCATAGCCCAGCAGCTCAAATCCAGCCTCGCGGTAAGACTCCTGCATCTTTTCCATAAATTCCGGCTTGTCCACGGTCTCCCTGACCGATTCAATATCATTGAAGATACACGGAGCGTCGAACACCGCCGTGTCGTCAATAAAGCTCACCTGCGGCGCCGTATTCTGGATCACGAACGGGATATCGCCGTCGTAGCAGCTCTCCAGCAGCTCCCTGTCTCCGCCGAGCACGCTGTTCGGGTAGACCGTGATCTTGATCCGCCCGTCGCTTAAACGGTCTGCCTCTTCTACAAATTTCTCCGCATAGATCTGCGTCACTGTATCCTCCGGGCTTGCGGTTCCCAGCGGATATGCATAGCGCTGTTCCCCGTCTTCACCGGAAGCACATCCTGCAAGCACGGCCGCAGCGGCAAACACCGCCGCGGCGCCGAATATATTCTTCTTTCTCATAGTCGTCTCCTTCCTTGTGAATCCGCTGTCACAGCAGCGCCAGGCTGACTGCCGGAACAAATGTGATGACAAGCAGCGCCACGAGGAAATACAGGATCATAGGCATTGCACGTTTCGCGATCTCCATGAGCGGCACCTCCGTGAGCGAGCTGGCAACAAACAGGTTGACGCCGATCGGCGGCGTCACGAAGCCGATCGCCAGGTTCACGACCATCATCACGCCGAAGTGGATCGGATCCATGCCGATGGACTCCACGATCGGAAGCAGGATCGGCGTGAGGATCAGGATCGCCGGCGTCGTATCCATGACCATTCCCACGATCAGCAGGAACGCGTTGATGACGAGAAGCAGGATGACCGGATTCGTAAAGTGCGACAAGATCCACGAACTGATCGCCTGCGGCACCTGCATCAGCGTCAGCACCCTGGAGAATGCGATCGCCGCTGCAAGGATGAATAGGATCGGGGCGTATGTGCGGATCGATTCCACAAGGATTCCCCAGATATCCTTGATCTTGATCGTCTTATAGACAAACATGCTGATCAGCAGGGCATAGAACACCGAGATGACCGCCGCCTCCGTAGGCGATGCGATTCCCGTGTAGATACAGCCCAGGATGATCACCGGGCTCAGGAGGGCAAATGCGCTGTCCTTGAGCACCTTCAGCAGCCCCTTCTCATGGAGCGCTCCGACGACGGCCATCTTCTTCTCCTGGTCCTCGCCGTTCTTCTTACAGTAATAGAAGGCATATACCATCAGCAGTGCGCCAATCAGGAGTCCCGGAATGATGCCCGCAATGAACAGGTCGCTCACCGATGCCCCCGATGCAGAGCCGTACATGATAAACGGGATACTCGGCGGGATGATGACGCCCAGGCCTCCTGCCACAGCCACCAGGGCAGTCGTAAACTTCTTGTCATACCCCATCTCGATCAGGATCGGGATGGTCATGCTTCCTACTGCCGCCACTGTCGCCGGACCAGATCCGGATATCGCTCCGTAGAACAGGCAGGTCACGATAACCGCGCAGGGCATTCCCGCCGTTCTCTTTCCCATAAAATAGGCAAACACATCGAACAGCTTTCTGGAGATGCCGCCCCGTGCCATGATAATGCCTGACAAAACGAACATCGGCACTGCCAGCAGCGGGAAGCTGTCAAGCCCTCCCAGCATAGACCGGATCACATAGGTCGCGCTTGCCGTAAAAGACGGATCCACAGCCCCCGGAAGGACGGATACGATTCCCAGTGAGATTGAGACAGGGATCGCGATGACAAGACATACTACAAAAATGATAAAAAGAACAACTGCCGACATCTCATTCCTCCCCCTTTCCTCTCACTGTCTTAAATTCCACGATCCACCGCTGGAGCACACGGACCGCAGAGAGTGTAAATCCGACCAGAGGAGCCGCCTGTACAAAATACATCGGGATCCCCATCGCAGGGCTTGTCTGTCCGTTCGCCACCGCGGACATGAGATATTTCCATGCAAACGGGATCAGATAGATGAATAAGATAAGCTCAAAGGTATGGTTCACTACCTTGAACACAGCCTTTCCGCGCCTCGGGAAAAGCGCTGCAAATTGCTCGATCTTGATGGAAATACACTTCTTCGTGCAGTAGCTGATGCTTAAGAAGCCTGCCCAGATGAAGATATACCGTGTCAGCTCTTCCGACCAGGAAAGCGAAGCTCCCAGTACGTAGCGGCAGAACACCTGTATCCCCATGATCACCGCCATGGCCGCAAGAGCTGCCACGAGCAGTACTTCTTCCAGATAGTCGTCTATCCAGTTCAATACTTTTTTCATACAGCGGTCTTACCTCCTTCAGAATAGTGTGCCTGCCCCCTGCTTACAGACTCTTGTGAAGGAGACTCAGCACGGTCTGGAGATCCTCCGCTCCCATCTGTCCCGGCGCGGAAGCTTTCCCTACTGCACCGAATGTCAGCGCAGAGCCGAACACTTCTCCGCAGAGACGGCTGATCACGCCTGTACCCGACATAGACATTGTGATGATCGGGCGGTCTGCATGCTCTGACGCCATCTCCTCTGTGGCAGCCAGAAGCGTGAGCACGTCTTTCTTATTCTGAGGCATGACCGCGATCTTCGGGATATCTGCTCCAAGCTCCTGCATCCTGCAAAGACGTGATACGATCTCATCCTTTTCAGGCGTCTTGTGGAAATCATGATTGGATGCAACGACCTTCACGCCGCACTCATGTGCAGTCTCAACGACCGCCTTCACCGCGTCATCCCCTGTGAACGCCTCCACATCTACCAGGTCGATGAGTCCTGTCTTCGCCGCCTTCTGGTTCAGCTCTACATAAGCCTCTGTCTCGATCGCCTTCTCTCCGCCTTCCTTTGAGGTGCGGAAGGTGAACAGGATCGGCATCTCTCCGAGCGCTTCTCTGAGCGCTTTCATTGTCTCCTCTGTCTTCTCAAAATCAAAAATGTCTTCATACCAGTCTACACGCCACTCTACGACATCTGCCGCCGTTGTACGGATCGTCTCCGCCGCTTTCAGGATTTCTTCTCTTGTTACGCCTACGATCGGAACACAGATCTTCGGGATGCCAGTGCCGATCTCTACATTTCTCACTTTTACTGGATTCATTTTCATTTTCCTCCTACTACAATATATTAATTTACTATATTTCATTAATCACAGCAAGGCAGCATTCCGGACAGATCCGCACCGGAGTCTGTCCGCAAGCTGCCTGTCTTCTGTTTTTCTTATTTTGATGTATCCGCATTTTTCAGCAGCACGCCGTATCTCACATTTACAAAGAGTGCGAGAAGGATGCCGATGAGCGTGATCACGATATTCATGACGATAACAGCTGAAGCGCTCATGTTGGAGGCTGCTGTCAGGATCGTGTAGTTACAAAGGCTGGACGCGATCATGACAAGACTTGTAAGGGTTCCCTTGATCTTCAGGAACAGGTCGTTGGCGACAGCAGTTACCATCTGGAGCACGCCGCCGGCTCCTGCATATCCGATCACGAAAGCTCCGACATAGCAGATCATCGGGCTCTTGATCATGTACACGAGCGCCAGCATGGCCAGCGAGATCACAGGATAGATCACAAGGAAACGTACCTGCTTGAACTTTGTGATCAGTACACTCGTCACGAACAGCGCCACCAGAGTACCTGCGGAGTAGTATGTCTGCATCATGGAAACATCTTCAGCGGCAATGCCTGCCACCTCTGTTCCGAATGTCTGCGCACAGTTCAGCCACAGCTGGAATGTTGCAGTACATGTGAATCCGATCAGGATCAGCGCCACACTCTCAAGTGAGAAATGCGCGTTCTTTAAGTTGTTCAGGAAGGACTCGCCCTTGCCTACGCCTTCCACCTTCGGAAGCGGTGCGAAGATAGCAAGCACGCCGAGTACTGCGATCACGATGCCGCATACGAGAGGAAGCATCAGATAAGACATCGATGTTCCCACGCAGAGTCCGAGGAAGAACGGGAGCAGCAGCTGTGCAACAGAGATGAACAGCTTGATCCCCATTGTAGCGATACCTGTATATTTATAGATGATCTCTGCGACCGCCGGATATGTCGCTGTGTCAAGGAAGGAGTTTGCGATACCTCCGAGGACTGCTGCCACATAAGCGATCGTCATGTTCGGTGAAAATGCGATTCCCACAAAGAAGATCACATAGGAAAAGCAGCCGATCAGCACGGAGATCCTTCTTCCGAACTTATCAGACAGCGGGCCTGCAAACGGAAGCGAGATCAGACGTCCGAGTCCGAGTGCCGCTGCCACAGCCGTAACACCCATAACGCTGTCCATTCCCCACTGCTCCGCCAGAAGCTCTTTTACAACCTGCTGGCTTAAGATAGAGCAGCCGATACCATGGATAAAATAGTTTAAATAAAGGATAAGTGCACTTGGCAGATATTTTTTATTCATGATTCATTTCCCTCTTCTCTCGTCGTTATTTAGTCGTATTTGATGTCAAGCACTTCTTTCATGTGGTCGATCGGCATATGCTTTCCTGTCCACAGATAGAACGCCGCATCTCCCTGGAAGAGCATCATCCCGAGACCGTTCATCGTCTTGCAGCCCGCCTCTTTCGCCATCTTAAGGAGCGCTGTCTCTCTCGGAGAATAGATCGTATCTGTCACGATCAGGTCCGGGCGGAAGAAGGATTTATCCGGAACAACGGACTGTCCCTCGAGCGGCTTCATGCCGACGCCTGTCGCCTGTGCGAAAAGGTAGCTGTCCGCGATCTCTTCTCTTAACTTCTCTTTGTCATCCAGGTCATACAGATTCACGATACAGTCTGTGTTGCTGCGGATCGTCTCAACCGTCTTCTCCGCTGCTTCCCAGAACTTGTCTTTAATATTGAAGATGGAGATCTCTTTCACTCCGTCCAGAGCCGCCTGCACCTCGATCGCCTTAGCCGCTCCGCCGGCTCCTGTGATCGTCATCTTCTTTCCGATCACATCGATGTTATTGTCCTTTAAGGACTGCATATATCCGATACCGTCCGTGATATGTCCGATCAGCTTTCCGTTGTCATTTACGATCGTGTTGACTGCGCCGCACATCTCCGCTGCCGGTGAAAGCTCGTCCAGATACTGTCCTACCACCGTCTTGTTCGGCATGGAAACATTCGAGCCTACCATTTTTAATGCGCGCAGGCCTTTGACCGCGTCCTCAAGCGTATCATTGTCGACTTCAAATGCAAGGTATGCGTAGTCCAGTCCCAGTGTCGCAAACGCTTCATTATGCATTGCCGGTGAGCTGGAATGTCTGATCGGGTAAGCCATCAGACCGATCAATTCTGTGTGTCCTGTGATTCTCTCTGCCATGATTTTTTTCTCCTTTTTTGACATTTTCTGTTTGTTAAATATCAAACAACCTCTCTGGTTCTATTATACGAAATTCCGTTTTATAGTTCCAATATATCTTTTTGACTTTTTTGATAGTTTTACGCTATCAGTTATGGTATAATAGCACAAACAGATACTCTGTACACAGAGCCATAAGGAAAGGAGCATACGTCATGACACTGAACCAGCTCTTATATTTTCAGACAGTCGCCAGATATCAGCATTTCAGGCTTGCCGCCGCAAGCCTGAATATCTCTCAGCCGTCTCTGAGCCGTTCCATCGCCAATCTGGAGGAGGAGCTCGGGATCATACTATTTGAAAGAAAAGGAAGGACTGTCACTCTCACGAAATACGGCAGGCTTTTTCTGGAGCATGCGAACCGGATCCTGACCGATGTACAGCTCGCTGAAAAGCAGATGAAAAAGCTGTCCGGGAACGCCGGACACGTAGATATCGCCTACGTGTTCCCGCTGGCGGCGCAGTATATCCCCCACACAGTGCGGAGATTTCTCGCCAAGAGCAGCAACGAAACGATCAGCTTTAATTTTCATCAGACCTACACCAGAGAGATGGTAAGCGGTCTCAAGGCCGAGCGGTACGACGTGATCTTCGGCTCTTATGTGGAAAACGAACCCAACATCCAGTTCGTCCCCATCCTGAAGCAGGAGATGATCATCATCACGCCTCTCGGGCATCCGCTCGCCCAGAAGAAGGATCCCGGCCTGAAGGACCTGGTGAAATATCCGGTCATGGGATATGACAAGACATCTGGACTCGGGCAGTTCACGAACCGCACCTACTCCTCCTATGGGCTGACCCCCAATATCGTCTGCGAATCCCCGGATGAAAATGCCATTGCCTCGCTGGTGGCCGAGGATTTCGGCATTGCACTCGTCGCAGACGTAGATATCCTGGATCATTTTCCGCTGGAAAAGATCCATCTGACCGACGTCAGCCTGAGCCACACAGTCTACATGGCATACTTAAAGGACCATTATCAGATCCCCGCTGTGAAAAACTTCATCTCTTTTATAAAGAAGGAAGGCTCTCATATCTGAAGAAACAGGCTCCGCCTGCCTGGCACCTCTTAAGCGGCACATTCCCGCAGCCGCCGTGTCCCTTACAGGCCGCGCCTCTTCACATACTCGATAAACCGCTGGACCATGGGCGTCTGGTAGGCGTCCTTTCTCCACGCCATATAGACATACCGCTTCTCATGCTGATTGCGGATCGGCAGGACGTCCACGCCAAGCTGCCTTAAGATCGGGATCTCCGGCATCACAGCGATCCCGAAGTTCTGTGCCACAAGTCCCGCCATGCATCCGTCCTCCTCGATCTCGTAAGCGATCTTCGGCTTCACCTTGATCTGCTCAAACATCCGGTCGACGACGGGCCGCAGGCCGCTGTTCCTCGTGTAAAAGATCTGCGGGTAAACAGCAGCCTGCTCCAGGTCCACTGCATTTTCATAGGAAAGTGGGTGTCCCTTCGGCACTACCACGACCAGGTTCTCTATCCCCACCGGAGTAAACGAGATCCCGCTCTCCCGCTCCGCCATGGAGCAGAAACCGATGTCGAACTTCTCTTCCTTGATCCCCAGTATGACCTCCGATGTATTTCCCACGGTAAAACTGAAGTTCACCTTCAGCTCTTCATGCGTGCGGATAAAATCACTGACCAGCCCTGGCACAAATTCACTCCCCAGAGTATAGATATATCCCAGCTCGATCAGACCCTCTGTCTGTCCTGTCAGCGTGCGCACCTTCTTGATCCCCGCGTCCAGCGTCTTGAGAGACTCATCGACATATTCCCGAAAAAGATTCCCGTATTTTGTCAGGACTACATTGCGGCCCTGCTTCTCGAACAGCTTTGTCCCAAGCTCCTGCTCCAGCGAACTGATGGCATGGCTCAGGGACGGCTGGGAGATCCCCAGCTCCTCAGCCGCCTTTGTATAGTGCTCCGCATCCGCAAGTTTTGAAAAATAGTGGAGCTGATTCAGGTTCATTCCTCTCACCTCTTATACCAAATTTTCTCTTTTATATAAAATATCACAAATCATAGTTTTTATCTATGGATTAAACAAAAAATATGCATTTGTTTTATATTTAGTTTTTGCTTATAATACAGCATGTAAACGGATTGTTAATGGAATGACGATATCCCGGTCTAAAATACAGGATATGCACTGCAGGCCTGTCCCTCCTGACCGGGAGACCTCAATCCGTTTCAGACAACCTCTCTCTAAGATGCCGGTGCGCAGGAAGGGAACTGCCGCTGTGGAAAATCCCCGGACCAGTTCCGCCACTGCTCATTTTCTGCGTACCGGCAGAAAACGGATTATTTCAATAAATTCAGGAGACTTGCTATTATGAAAAAAGAATACAGACATATTTTTGAGCCCTTCACCGTCCGCCGCATGACCTTAAAAAACAGGATCATGATGACTCCCATGGGTACAAATTACGGTGAGCAGAGCGGAGAGATGAGTTTTCTCCATATTAATTATTACGAACAGCGCGCAAAGGGCGGCACTGGCCTTATCATGGTAGAAAATGCAAGTGTCGACTCACCGGAAGGATCAAACGGAACGACACAGCTCCGCATCGATCACGACAACTACATTCCCCGTCTTTTCAAGCTGACTGAGACTGTCCACAAGCACGGCACATGCATCGGCATCCAGTTAAACCACGCCGGCGCATCCGCCCAGTCTGCCCGCACGAATATGCAGCCGGTATCAGCCTCCAACATTCCTTCCAAGGAAGGCGGAGAGATCCCGCGCCCGCTCGAGAAGGACGAGATCATGCGGATCGTAAAGAAATACGGCGAGGCTGCAAAGCGCGCGCAGATCGCAGGCTTTGATACTGTAGAGATCCATGCAGGACACTCCTATCTGCTGAGCCAGTTCCTCTCCCCGCTTACCAACAAGAGAACAGATGAGTTCGGAGGCTCTCCGGAGAACCGTGCCCGCTTCGCGCGTCTCGTCATGGAAGAGGTCAGAAGACAGGTCGGCCCCTTCTTCCCAATCTTCCTCCGCATCAGCGCGGATGAGTTCTTAGAAGGCGGCAACACACTGGACGACTGCCTGGATTACCTCCAGTACATCCAGGAGGAGGCAGATGTCATCGACGTCTCCTGCGGACTGAACGGCTCCATCCAGTATCAGATCGACGCAAACCATTTCCCGGACGGCTGGCGCTCCTACATGGCAAAGGCAGTCAAGGAGAAATACAATAAGCCCTGTGTCACCATGGGTAATATCCGTGATCCTCACGTTGCGGAGGATATCCTTGCAAGAGGTGACGCTGACCTGATCGGAATCGGCCGCGGGCTGATCGCTGATCCTGAGTGGGTGAACAAGGTAGAATTTGGCGATGTCTGTGATATCAGGAAATGTATCTCCTGCAACATCGGATGCGCCGGAAACCGTATCGGCATCAACCGCCCGATCCGCTGTACGATCAACCCGGCAGTCGCAGAGGGCGAAGACTATAAGAAGCATAAGATAAGCAAACCGTGCAACGTCGTTGTCGTCGGCGGCGGGACAGCGGGTATGGAAGCCGCCTGTACAGCCGCAGAGGTTGGATGTACGACTTTCCTCATCGAGAAGAAGCCGTACCTCGGCGGACTTGCCGCGGAAATCTCCAAGATCCCGGACAAGAAGAGGCTTTCCGACTTCCCGAACTACATGATCCACCGCACAAATAAGCTTAAGAACCTTTTCTCCTTCACGAACATGGAGGCGGACGTGAACTTCATCAGGAACTTAAAGCCGAACATCATCGTCAACGCCACAGGCTCCTCACCGCTCCTGCCCCCGATCTCCGGACTTCACGAGAATCTGGGCAAAGAAGGAAGCCATGTGTACAGCATCCTTGATATGATCGAGCACGTCAACAGCAGCGACTATCCGGAAGACATGACCGGCAAAAAGGTTGTCGTGATCGGCGGCGGCGCAGTCGGACTTGACGTTGTAGAATACTTTGCTCCGCGCGGAGCAGACGTCAGCATCGTCGAGATGATGCCGATCATCGGAAACGGGATCGACCCGGTATCCAAAGTCGATATCAACACGCTGATGAACAAGTACAGCGTAAAGCAGATGCCGAATACCGCGCTCAAGGAGGTCCGTCCGGACAATTTCCTTGTGGAAGTAAACGGCGAACAGAAAGAGCTTCCGTTTGACTACGGATTCGTCTGCCTGGGAATGAAAGCAGAGCATCCTGTCCTCCAGCAGATCCGGGAGGCCTTCGAGGATGATGACTCCATCGAGATCATCAATATCGGAGACAGCGTCCGCGCAAGAAGGATCATCGACGGGACTGAGGAAGGAAGGAATATCCTTAATACGCTCGAGAAGCGCGGGTATCTCTAAATCCGGGTTTGTGGGGAAGTGTAACTGAGCTAAAGTCCGAAAACAGTGCGGGCTGACCTGCGGCAATTCTTCTGCGATGGCAGGAGGGCGGTTCTGGCTTCGTTCCGTAATCTTAGAAAGGCTAAAGGGAACGTGATCCGGCTAAAAACAAGGCTTACGATAAGACAACTCACTTACGTTCAGACAATCTTATCGTAAGCCTTAACGCCGGCCCCCGTTCCCTTAAGACTTTCTACAGATTACTTCAAAGGCGCCTGCCCCGCCCTCCCGCCATCTCCGAAGATTTCCTCCGGTCAGTCCGCCCCGTTTTCTGCTTTATCCCAGACAGAACTCCCCGCACAAACTCGGAAATTTAAAACGGGGTCGATGGTTGTACTTTATAGACTTTATTCTTAAGTATAATCAGCCGGACTAATATCGTCAAAGTATACCTGCTGTCCCTGTTTTTAAATTTCCGGGATTGTCACGCAAACTTCCGGTTGGATCAGCGTAGAAACCGACAGGGCAGGATTCGACTGACTTTCTGAGATGGGGGGCGGGGGATCCTGGCGACTTTGTAGAAGGATTTAGAAAATCTTAAAGCTCCGGAAGATGGCGTTAATCCGAAAAACAACACTGTTTGAGTTGAAACGAGTTGTGTTGTTTTTCGGATTGCTCTTAGCCATCTTCCGGAGCTTTTAGCTTTTCTTAGCCTTCGGAACGGAGCTTGGATCCCCCGCCCCTTATCTTAGAATACGTCTTCGATTTTATCTCTGCCCTGCCGGTTTCGAACGTTGTGACATCCACAAGTTTTCCCGACAAACCTGAATTTTACTCTTGAGCCTGAAGGATTGAATAAGCTCCATTCTCGATCACAACGACTGTAGGCTCTTTGGACGGCTCTCCGTCTTCGCCCCAGCTGATCTGTTTTCCGGTAAGTCCGTCGATCGTGATCTCTGTCATAGCTGTCTTCATAGCGTCGCACATATCAGAAACGCTCATGTCCGGTGTGATATCAGCCTGCTCTGCCGCAGCTTTGATCACGTACATGCAGTCATATGCATCTGCCGCAAACTGGATCGGTGTATCGCCGAACTCTGCCTCATAGTTTGCAACGAATGTCTGAGTTGCCTCATCCTCTGCATCAGGTGTAAACGGTGTCAGGAACATAAGTCCCTCTGCAAGGCTTCCGTCAAATCCGTCAACATTCAGGATTCCGTCCATTCCGTCAACGCCGAACCACTTAGGAGTAAATCCGGCTCTCTCAGCCTGTGCCAGGATCAGAGAAGCTTCCTGATAGTAGATCGGAAGGAATACAAGCTCAGCGCCTGAATCTTTTGCCTTCTGGATCTGTACAGAGAAGTCTGTCTTGCTGTCCGCCGTAAACGCCTGTGCTGTTACGATCTCAAGGCCTCTCTCCTCTGCCTCTGTTGCGAAGCTCTGATAGATACCTGTTGAGTATGTGTCGGAGCTGTTATAGATGATCGCAATCTTTGATGCAATGTTGTTATCTGCGATATAATCTGCAGAAACAGTACCCTGGCTCGGGTCTGAGAAGCACATACGGAATGCATTGTCATACTGAACAGCTTCTACAGTTGTTGCAGAAGGTGTAAGCTGGAACATATTGTCCGCGTGGGACTCCTCAACTACCGCAACACACGGTGTTGATGTTACTGTTCCGACAAGCATCTGCATACCCCAGTCTTTCAGAGTATTGTAAGCGTTGACAGATTTCTCAGAATCGCTCTGGTCATCCTCGAACTTATACTCGATCTGGTATCCGTTGATTCCTCCGTCTGCATTGATCTCATCTACTGCAAGCTGGATTCCGTTCTTTACTGCTGTACCGTAAATCGCGTTGTCGCCTGTCGTAGGTCCGATGCCGCCGATCATAAATACATCAGAGTCTGAGCCGCCTGAATTGGAACCGCCGTCCTTGCTTCCGCATGCAGCCAGTGAAACTACAAGCGCAGAAGCCAGCGCCAGGCTCGCCGCTTTTTTCCACATTTTCATAATAAACTCCTCCTTATAATATAAACTCAAATGTTATGTTACCCTTAAGAAGGACGTTTGTCAAGTCCAAAACCGATTGCGCTCTCTTTTTATCTTTTCCGAATTTTCTGCGCGGCCAGTTTAGTTACAGGTCTTCACGAAGCATTCAGCTTCCGTACAGATTTTCTCTCTGAAAGAGTCACATTGAGCACGATATTCTCCGCCGGAGTCCCCGGCTCTTTGATATTTTTCATCAGCAATCCGCAGGCGATCTCCGCTTTCTTCTTAATGTCCTGCCGGATCGTCGTAAGGGGCGGCGTTAACAGAGCGCTCATATCCAGGTCGTCAAAACCGATGACTGACAGATCATCCGGCACTCTGATACCGGCATGATATGCTGCTGAATAGATCTGATACGCACAATTGTCGGCTGTCGTAAAAATACCGGTCACCGGATTGCTCCCCGAGCACATACGCTTCAATTCCGCTCCCAGATCCTCCACTCCCAGGTCAAGGAAATTTTCGGGCGGCAGGGAGATTCCCGCATTGCGAAGTGTCGTAACAAATCCCTGCAGGCGGTGCATGACCACTCCATTGTCCAATGCTTCCGGTCCGTAAAACGCCACATTCCTGTGTCCGTTATCAAGAAAATATTTTGCCGCCATTTCCCCGCCCCGGTAATCATCGATCCCTACATTCGTGATACTCCGGATCGAACTGTAACTGTCAGTAAAGATCATCGGGATCCGGTTGTCCTCCTGAAGTTTCTGTATGCTCTCATCAAACATTCCGATGAAGACAGCGCCCGCTACGTTCCATGATTTCAGACTGTATGTAATCTCCGAATAATCTTTTACATAGTGCATCATCAGATCATAGCCTTCTTTCTTGAGCTGAAGGGCAAACTGCCCCAGAAATATACTGGTATATCTGTCGGAAGGATCAAAATCCTCATCATATTCCTGCAGCATGACCGCGACCAGTCGGGAGGAATGAGACGCAAGCGCCCGTGCGGACGAGTTCGGCACATAGCCCATCTCATGGGCAATTTTCCGGATCCGCTCCGCAGTCTCCTCAGATACCGATTTTTTCTTTCCATTTATTACTCTGGATACGGTCATGCTGCTCACTCCCGCTCTGTCTGCAATGTCTTTTAATGTGACCACTGTCTCACCTCTGTTCATATTGTTATCGCTAACGTAATTATATGACATTTTTTAATGTAAATCAATATTTTTTCTTTTATCTATTGACATGTTTAACGCTAACATATATAATTATTTTAACGTTAGCGCTAACATTTATAATTATCTAACAGGAGGTGCGATATGAAACGTTTTCTTTCATTCTGCCTTGCTCTCGTCCTTGTCTTATCCCTCGCCGGATGCAGCGGCGGCGGGACCTCAGACAAGACTTCACAGGGCGTACAGGACACACAGACGGACAAGGGTCTGGAAGTCATGGGAGACAATGTCACCTATGATCCCAACCATCTTGTCAACGACGGCGAGCCCATCACCATCGACTGGTGGGTCTGGGCCACAGAGGATATGTTCCGCAGCATTGCCGAGGCTTATCAGGAGATCCATCCCAACGTGACCATCAACGTCATCAACAATCCGTGGGACGGTTTCTTCACCAAACTCCCCCTTGCCCTGCAGAGGGATGAGGAAGGGCCCACACTCTTCAACGTACATAACAGCTATGAGCATCTGCTCCTCAACTACATGGAACCTTACGCGATCGACACAGAGGAGCTCATTGCGGACTACCCGTCCGCTTCGACCCATCTTATGGACGGGAACGTATACTATATGGACTACGGTCTGTCCACCGGCATGTATTACTATAATAAGGATCTCTGGACAGAAGCCGGTCTGACCGACGGCGATATCCCGAAGACATGGGATGAATTCATCGATGTGGCTCAGAAGCTTACGAAATTCGATGAAGACGGGAACATGATCCAGGCAGGATACAATTATAACAACTATTTCAACTCCACTGTCATCGGCCTAAACTACCAGTTCGGCGACAACCTGTTCTCTGCGGACGGGAAGGAATCCCTTGTAGACGGAAAGGGAATGAAGGAAGCGACCTCTTTCCTGATTGATCTCTATGAGAAATACCGTGTCGGAGACAAGGATTTCGGCACGAACTATGACCAGAGCTTCTATCAGGGACAGAGCGCAATAGTATTTGCATGGGGATTCTTCGTAGGAAACCTTGCCACAAATGCTCCGGATATCAACTACGGCACGTTCGAGATCCCGACACAGGACGGAGACACGCCTTACGCATACTACCGCTACAACGGCGAGTCCACGCCGGGCATCAACAAGAACGCGACTGACGCACAGAAGGAAGTGGCGCAGGATTTCATCCGCTTCTACCTTGCCAGCGACAACGTACAGATCAAGCTCAGCCAGGACGGCGGCCTGATCCCTGCGAAATCCTCGCTCATGGACGCGCCGGAACTCGCGGACACTCCGATCGTTAAGACAGTCGGTGATCACATTGACCGCTACATCTGGCCGGGCGCAATGCCGTCCACTGTCGAAAACAACCTGAAGATCGCCGGGGAGGATATCCTCTACAACGGCAAAGAGATAGACGACGCGCTCAAGACCGCCGCAGATACGATCGACATCGACCTTGCCAACGCGGACTTTACCTCGAGCGAGAGTCTCTACGCCTACTATGAAGACTAAAGGAGGGGGAAATATATGTTTAAAAGAAGACCGCTGCAAAGCAAAAGCGAAGTCTGGATGCGGAATATCGCGATGGGGTTCCTGATCATCTATATGATGATCTTCCTGATCATACCCGTGGTCATCGTCATCGCCGGAAGCTTCCACCAGTGGAATCCTCTGAACCAGACTTATAACTGGATCGGACTGGACAACTACATTCGTATGTTCTCCTATCCGACATTCTGGCAGTCCATGGGAAATACAGTGCTCTTCTGCGTGGTCGTCGTCTTCTTCCGCGTCGCGCTCGGACTGGCGATTGCCTACGCGCTGAACTCAAAGCTGATGAAGCACAAGACACTGTTCCGCACGATCTTTTATATGCCGACCGTAACTCCGCTTGTTGCCGTCGCTTATGTATGGAAGATCATGTACAATCCGCAGTTCGGACTCATCGACAATATCTTCGGACTGGATATCAACTGGCTCTTTGACAGCCAGTTTGCGCTGCCCGCCCTGATGGTGATGACGATCTGGAAGGATTTCGGATACGCCGTGATCCTCTTCCTGTCCGGCCTGCTCTCCCTGCCGTCCGACTGTTATGAGTCGGCGAGCATCGACGGAGCGAATGCATGGCAGACCTTCCGCTACATCACACTGCCGCTGCTCAAACCGACCATGCTGTTCGTCGTAGTCACCTCGATCATCTCCTACCTGCAGGCTTATGTGCCTGTACTGGTCATGACCACAGGAGGTCCGGGTACTTCAACTTACTTAAGCTCATATCTGGTCTACGATCAGGCGTTCAAACAGTATAACTTCGGGTTTGCATCAGCCATCTCACTGTTCATCCTGGTGCTGACCGCAGTATTCACCATGATCTCGTTCAAGGTCACTGGCGCAAATGAAAAGTAAAGGGGGTCAGGATATGAAACACAAGGTATTGAGAACAGCTTTATATATCGTACTCGCTCTGGTCGGAGTCATCACTGTCTTCCCGTTCGTGTGGATGGTGCTCTCCTCCTTCAAGACAAACGGAGAGATCCAGTCCATCGTCCAGACGCTGCTCCCGCAGGAGGCGACCGTCGACAACTATTTGAACCTTCAGGAAACCTTTGATTTCCTGCGTTACTTCATGAACAGTATCTTCATCGCCGTAGCGGTCACGGTGCTTGTGATCTACACGAGCTGCCTGTGCGGATACGTGCTCGGCAAGTACCAGTTCAAGGGGAAGAACATCATCTTCGGCTTTGTCATGATGACAATGATGGTTCCCTGGTCCGTTACCATCATCCCGAGATACACTATGTTCATGGAAGCAGGCCTTCAGGACACTTATCTCTCCCTGATCCTTCCGGTCATGGTCAGCGGATTCGGCATCTTCATGATGAAGCAGAACATGGAGAGCATCCCCGATGAGCTGATTGAAGCGGCAAGAATAGACGGTTCCAATGAATTTCAGACCTTCCACAAACTGATCCTGCCGCTGTGTAAGAACGGAATTTCCGCCATCGCGATCTTCCAGTTCCTCTGGGTATGGGAAGATTACCTCTGGCCATACCTGATGATCGACAGCGAAGGGAAACAGCTCCTTGCCGTAGGACTTACGCTCTTTAACGGACGTTACTCCACGGATTACGGCGGACTGTTCGCGGCGACGACCATCTCCATCCTGCCGGTCATCATCGTGTACGTGATATTCCAGAAACGCTTCGTAGCAGGTGTTGCCGCCGGAGCGGTGAAGGGTTAATATAGATACGGCAGTATAACTGCCGGGAACCGCGCACTTCCCTTATCCGGCAGTGCGCGGACATACCAGTTGAAAGGAGATTCGAATATGAGACCAGAACTGATCGCAGAAACTCATCCCGAGACTGCACCTGAAAACATAATAAGAGGAGACTGCTGGCGGGTCTCTGTCCTCACGGAAAGCCTGCTCCGCCTCGAATATGATCCCGAGGGGATCTTTGAAGACAGGGCGACACAGTCCGTATGGAACCGCAATTTCCCGAAGAGCACTTTCCGCGTGATCGATCATGAGGATTCCCTTGAGGTCATCACTCCAAAAGCCCATCTGATCTATGACAGGAAACCATTTTCCGCCAACGGACTGTCCATCCAGGCCATCGGCGACTACAGCGCCTACCACAGTATCTGGCATTACGGCGAGGACTTCACCGATCTTGGCGGGACCGCACGGACACTCGATGAGGCTGACGGAGCCGTTTCTCTCGGTCATGGCATCATCAGCCGGAATGGATTCTCCGTGATGGACGACGGCAGCTCACTTATTATTAGCGACGACGGCTGGGTAGAACCCCGGCGCAAAGATACTATTGACATCTACTTCTGGGCATACGGCCATGATTACCGGGGAGCGCTGAGCGATTTCTGCAGGCTGTGCGGCAAGATGCCGATGGTTCCCCGTTACGCGCTCGGCAACTGGTGGAGCCGCTTTTACAAATACACGGAAAAAAGCTATAAAGAACTGGTAAACCGGTTCAAAGAAGAAGAAATCCCATTCTCCGTGGCAGTCATTGATATGGACTGGCATCTGACAGACATTGACCCGAAGTACGGAAGCGGCTGGACCGGCTATACATGGAACCGGGACTATTTCCCGGACCCGGAAGGCTTCATGCAGTGGCTCCACGATCAGGGAATGCACGTCACGCTCAATCTTCATCCGGCCGACGGCATCCGCGCGTTCGAGGACGTCTATCCGGAAATGGCGGAGGCGATGGGCATTGACCCGGAGACAGAACAGCCTGTAGATTTTGACATATGCAATCCGAAATTTGTAGAGGAGTCCTTCCGGCATATCATCCATCCGGGCGAGAAACAGGGCGTGGACTTCTGGTGGATCGACTGGCAGTCCGGCGGCGTCAGCAGGATGGAAGGTCTCGACCCTCTATGGATGCTGAACCATTTCCACTATCTCGATAATGCCAGAGACGGAAAACGTCCGATGACATTCTCAAGATATGCCGGTCCGGGAAGCCACCGCTATCCGGTGGGCTTCTCAGGCGACACGCTGATCACATGGGAGTCGCTGGATTTCCAGCCTTATTTTACGGCCTGCGCATCCAATATCGGCTACGGTATGTGGAGCCACGATATCGGCGGCCATATGATGGGATACAAAGACGATGAGCTCGCCGGAAGGTGGCTTCAGTTCGGAGTATTTTCCCCGATCATGCGCCTGCACTCGAGCAGCAGCGAATTCAACGGCAAGGAGCCCTGGCGCTACAAGCCGGAGATTCGCACCATGATGAGTGACTTCCTCCGCCTGCGGCACCGTCTGCTGCCGTACCTGTACACGATGAACCACCGGGCATATGCGGAAAACATTCCGCTGGTGCTGCCCATGTACTATGACTATCCCGAAGAAGAATACGCTTATCATGTACCCAATGAGTATCTCTTCGGCAGTCAGCTGATCGCCGCTCCGGTCACATCGCCGCGCATCCCGAAGCTGAACGCGGCAAAAGTAAAAGTCTGGCTGCCGGACGGAATTTATTATGATATATTCACCGGAAGGAAATATAAAGGCGGCCGTGTCCTGAACATGTACCGGGATATCAATTCGATCCCGGTCCTCGCAAAAGCAGGCGCCGTCATCCCGACAACCGACGAGATCGGCAACGCAGACAGCAACCCGCAGGAACTCTGCATCCACGTCTATGCAGGAGCGGACGGAAGCTTTACCCTCTATGAGGACGACAACGTCTCCGAGGACTATAAAACCGGAAAATGTGTGACAACGGCAATGAACTTCCACTGGGGCTCCAATGCGGAATTTATCATCGAAGGAGCGCGGGGAGCAACAGAATTGATTCCGGAGAAACGCAGCCTTGTCATCAAGCTGCACGGTATAAAAGACTGCACGGATCGGATCTCCGTATCTGCAGACGGTTCCGCTCTGTCAGGATCAGCCGGCTGCAGCGCCGCTTATGATGACAGAACCCGCACCCTTACCTGTACCCTGAAAGACGTCCCTGTCTGCACACAGATCCGTCTGATTGCAGAGCACGCGGAGACGGCGGAAAACGACTTCGTGAAAGAATGCTTTGACTTCCTGGATCAGGCCGAGATTTCATTCGTACTCAAAGATACGCTCTACGGCATGATCCTGAAATCCAAAGACCGCACGGTCCTGATCTCAGAGCTTCAGGCTATGGATCTGGATGCCGATCTGCTCGGCGTCCTGACTGAGATTATATGCGCGTAGACGCCAGAGTGCTGCCGCCAGGGTAGACCTCAGAGACTATCCGGATGCTTTCTTTAGAATGTATTTGTCAAAAGGATGAGCCGCTTCTTTCCAGGAAGCGGCTTCCTCTTTTATTTTAATCCTGTCTGTAAAGAGCGCAGCCTTTAATTTTTCTGCAAAAAATTACGGGAGGAACATTTTATGTCCTTCCCGCAATTTTCCATCTGTTTTTTGCTGTCTTGATTTATATTATTATAGAAGAAATCTTCTGCCAGACCCGCCTACTGCTTCTCTCTTCTATATCTGTATGCCGCAGCTCCCGCTGCCGCCGCAAGCAGCATAACCGCCGCAGTTCCTGCAAACGGAGCGCTTCCGTCTCCTGTCTTAACTGCTTTCTGACCTGCTGCAGAATTCTGTGCCTCTTTCCCGTCTGTTCCGTTTCCGCTGTTATTCACTGTGCCCGCACCCTGCTGGCTGCTTTCTCCGCCGTTCTGATCCGGATTCTCCGGCGCTGCAGAATCATCTTTCACAAGAAGGGCGTCTCTTGCTGCCGCAAGCTGTTCCGCCGCGTGATTCACGGTCTCCTGGTCTTCTTCTGTAAGAGATTCGTCATCCAGGACAGCCTGTGCGTCTGCCAGCGCTGCGCGGAACGCCTGTGCGCTTTCTTCTGTATAGGCAGTCAGGTCGATACCTGATACTTCGCTGATCAAATCTTCAAGAGCGTCCTTGTCAGCCTTTTTGCGCAGCTCTGACATTGTCTTAAGGAGCGCTTTCCAGGCCTGATCTACTTCGTCCTGCATCGCGTTGCCGTCCTCGTAGACTGCCCGTGCCCCTTCCAGCGCATCTGTGAACGCCTGTTTTCCTTCGTCCAGATAAGAATCCAGGTCTGCTTCCATCTCTTCCGCAAGCACAATTACCTTTCCGAGATCCGTCTTGTCGCCCTGCTGGAAAGACAGATAATGCATGCTCTTGATAAGCGCTCTCCAGCTGTCGTCAATCTGCTTCTGCGTCACAGAAGTATCTCCTGCCTTTACTGCGTCAAGGACAGCCTGCGCGTCCGCTTTTGCCGCCTCGAATTTTTCTACGGCAGCGTCAACAACGCCTTCTGTAGACGCCTTCTCAGCAAGCTCTAACGCATACTCAAGTATTGCTGTGGAAAGCTCCTCCGGCGTTTCCTTCTCCGCCTTCTCGAATACAGCCGTATACTGCTGGCTTCTCTCTGTTCCCGTCACGTCGACGGTCAGCTCCAGCGTATCCGCACCCAGTTCAGAATTTACCGTAATCTTGTCATCTTTCGAAATGACAGACGCAATCTTCGCATCTGCAATGCTCAGTGTGATCGGATCTGTTCCGTTATGGGCCGGATCGCATACAACCAGCTCATATGTATCTCCTGTATCCTTCCACATAACAGATGCGAACCTGTTTGCTGTAATTCCGCCCGCCTCTGCCGGCTTGCTTGTCCAGAAGTTCAGAGCGGTAACTCCAAGGCTGTTCTCTCTTACTGCGTGTACTGCCTCATTATTTGCCAGTACTTCGATATCCGGATTGTCATTGTACGCCTTCGTCTCTTCCTCTGACTTGCCCGGAAGAAGGACATAGCTGTAGGATGCGTGCTCTCCGTTAGTCGTAAGGACGCCGTGGTCGATCACAATCTCCGCATATCCGCGGGTATAAGCCGGAAGGTCGTCATGTCCCCAGTTTTTCAGGTCGTTCAGTTCTTTCCATGTTCCGGTGCGCTCGTTCTTCACTGCCAGAAGGTCTGTCGTCTCCGGGAAATAATAACCGATATCTGAGCCCTCTACATTTCCTTCCAAGTGCGCCCAGGATACATCCTTGACCTCTGTCCCCTTGCGGAGCTGGGTCTTTGTCACATTCGACACAGTCGTAACGGAGTACAGGCTGTGTGATGAGCACTCTTCCTCTTTTACATTTCCATCGGCGTCCACACACTGGAACGCCCATGCATCGTCCGCCATCCACTCTTCTGCCGTCGTCTCATTGAAATCCAGGTCGACGACGTCGTTTCCGTCAGCTGTTATCTTCAGCGTCTTAAAGTTAAATTCGTTGATATATCCGGAGGTATTGAACAGATCGAAGGAAGTGATCGCCGTCACGTCCAGGTTCGCCTGTGTCGTTGTCTCCGCCAGCACGCTGCCCTTTGCGTCTGTCACCTTTACGGTCAGTTCATGTGTCTCCAGATCTGCCGAAGCATCCAGTGTCCACCAGTCGGTCCTTGCCGGAATTGAAAACAGCTTTGTGCCGTCTGCCGGCTCGCCCTCGTTGAAGGTGCGGAGGAATGCCTCCTGATTTGTGAACATCGCCACTTCAAACAGCTTCTCTGCATTTCCTTCTGCATCTGTTCCCATGATTCTGAGTCCTGCGTTGCGCCATGAATCGTTAAAACGCATCTTTGTGCTGAAGGATACAGTCTTTGCATCCTCCGGAAGGGCATGCGTAATATTGTGGCAGTCGCCTGCAGCCGTCGGGTCTGTATAGATCTTGACATACTGATCCTTGGATACTGTCTCCTGCTCGGAATTATCGACAACATCCACTTCCTCGCCGTTAAACGTCAGCTTATTGGAGAGATCTTCTTTAATCTTTCTGTTTTCTACCACGGTCTCAGCCGGAAGCCCCGTGTCCGTCAGAGCCTGGATATCCGATCCGACAGCTACGACTTCGTCGTCAAACATGAAGTAGGATTTCTTCGCGAGAAGCCCGTCTCTTGCATTTCCCGTTCCGAGTGTTTTTATCTGCATTGCCGCAGTTCCGATATCCCCCATGTCTACGCCGCCGACCCATGCGTTCGGGTTATGCGTGTCATGTCCTGCGCTGTCGCTGCGGTTTCCGTCAAAAAGCGTCGTAACGCCCGGCATGCGGAGATGGTTCACCGTCGGCCAGAAATTGTCCTTATACTGGTCTACGTCGGCATTATTGATATTGAGAGCGCCGTCAGATGTGTTCCACATCTTTCTTCCCTCTTCGTTGAGGAACTCATAGTTTACGATCTTATTCGAATGCAGGGACAGTCCGACTGAATAATCCTCATTGTGCTGAACGTACTTGTCCATATCGGAGAATCGGTAGAATCCCTGCGGGATGCCTTCCGGTTCGATGCTGTCGTCTGCCAGGATCTTAATGCATGCGGACAGTTCTGCCGGCTTCGTGATCTTGCCCATAATATCAGGGTCGTCAAGGAGCCACTGCTTTACGATTGACCGAAGCTGCGCGCCCTTCTCCGGTGAAAGCGCATCTGCAAATACTGCAAGCTGTCCTGCGCTCTGGCGGTCCTGTGTCGTGACACGTGTGATGGACCGTCCGCTTACCATATCAAAAATACGGCCCGCGTAATGCGTCGGGACATAGTTGTTGAAAATGATATCGTCATAGAACGTATCCCTCTCGTCCCCGTATGTCAGCTCAAACTCTGTACCGGCTACAAGCGGCATCATCTTCTCCATCGCTGTGATCAGCACTGAGCCGTACCCGCCTGTATAAGCAAACACATCATGGTCTACATAAGAACCGTCCTCATGCCATCCGTTTCCTGTCGAGTAACTGAACATTTCCGATCCCAGTCCCTCCTTCACTTTGTTCAGAAGGTCTCCGTCTTTCTCCAGAATTCCTATGTACAAAGCGTTCAGAGAGATATCCGCCTGGTTTGCTGCTTCCCAGCCGTCCCAGTTATCCGCACGCTGGTTTTTCATAGCCGTCATATAGCGCTCAAATCTCTCGTCTGAAATCTTGACGCGCAGGACGACCATAGCCGGCAGCAGATTTCTTCCGGAACCTGCTCATTCTGGTACAGCGTGGTTCCCGGCGTCACATATGCCTTTGCCAGATTGTTCAGATACGTGAATGTCGTCGTCAGATCCGCTGTCGCCGTATTTATTCGGCCTTACTCCCACCTCCGGCTTGATCCCCTGAAAGATCTCCGTGCGGTCCGTATCATCCGACTTATTCATAATCGCCCAGTTTTCATTTGCCGTTTTGTCTACATTTTGTACAAAGGCTGCCACATACTCGTTGGAAGTATCCAGAGCCTCACCAGGCTTTGCACCGATCGTCTGCTCGTAACAGCGCTCATACATAATCTCAAAATCATCCGTTTCCGCCGCAGATACCGTCATTGGTACTCCGAGGCCAAACGCCGCTGTCAGCAGAAGACACAATGCCATTACAAAACATTGAATCTTTCTTATCATACTGTTTTCCCTCTTTTCTCATCTTTTTCTGCCTGTTCTGCGATGCACAGACAGGAATAAAGCAGAGCTTGTCTCTAATCCCTCCTCCTTTCCGCTCCATAGAATGAAATACGTTCGCAGTCAGTTACTATTATACCTGTTCAGTCAGAACAGATATATGTCATTTCTTCTACAAAAACTTGCTTTTTCTGAAATCATTTTCCGCGCGCACAAAATAAAATAGTAAAACAATACAAAAACACCTGAAAGACAATGCTCTCAGGTGTTCCCTCTCATTCCATATGTAAATGCTCATGTACCTTCAAAACTACATACAAAGAATCAATTCATCCATCTCTTTCACCTATTCCGCTTTGGTTATGCCCTCGACCTATTAGTAACAGTCAGCTCCATGCATTACTGCACTTCCACCTCTGCCCTATCTACCTCGTCGTCTTCAAGGGGTCTTACTAACTTGACGTTATGGGATATCTCATCTTGAGGGGGGCTTCACGCTTAGATGCCTTCAGCGTTTATCCCTTCCCGGCTT